>ENA-OWPF01001153-OWPF01001153.1-human-gut-metagenome-genome-assembly--contig:-NODE-1153-length-24794-cov-3.339949_pt1 | contig 24794 bp, 22 predicted proteins | sample MGYA00248261_ERZ651840 | MGnify/ENA primary metagenome ERZ651840 (study PRJEB26924, sample SAMEA4378268) | human gut metagenome | biome: human gut; feature: human-associated habitat; material: faeces... | reverse complement strand
GGTGAGGATGCCTCTGGCAATATCTGCGATTTTGCTACCCTTTTATATGAGATTGCCGCTATTGAAGGCGTACAGCGTATTCGCTTTACCACTTCAAATCCTATGGATTTCTCCGATGACATTATCCGTGCTATCCATGATTTACCTATCATCTCCGATCAGATCCATGTGCCGATTCAAAGTGGCTCCGATCGCATCTTAGAGAAAATGCATCGCCGCTATACAGTCTCTGAGTATAAAACTCTTATTCATAAGATTAGAGAGGCCCGCCCGACTGCGCTTATCTCCTCTGACTTTATTGTCGGCTTCCCTGGTGAAACTGAGGAAGACTTTAGGGAGACTATCAACGTCGTTAAGGATATCGGCTTTGATCAGAGTTTCTCCTTCATCTATTCCCCGCGCCCGGGCACGCCGGCTGCACTTTTAGATGATCCTATCGATTTTAAGACTAAGCAGCAGTGGCTTTATGAGCTACAAGCTGAGCTTGAAAAATGTACGGCTGCCTTTGGTCAAAAGCTTATAGGTTCAGAGCAAGAAGTACTCGTTGAAGGTATTTCGCGCAAAGATCAAAATGAACTTAAAGCCCGCGCCTCTAATGGCCGCATCACTGTCTTTAAGGGCGATAACTCCCTTATTGGCAAGATGGTAAAAGTTAAAGTTGTAGGTGTAGCTTCACACACCCTTAAGGCTGAATTGATTTAGTATGAATACCATTAGCGAAGATTTTATTTTAGAACCCGCCGATCGCGAGCGTTTAGCTTATTTTGTAGGTCCTGAGGATGAGAATCTACGTCAGATTGAAAAGCGCCTTGGAGTCAAAATTTCCTATAGTGGCTCGCATTTTCATTTAGAGGGCGCATCGCAACAAGTACAGCGCTGTCAAAAGCTCTTAAAGTCTCTATATCTTGAAACTAAGCCTCTGCGTGAACATAAACATGCAGAGCCTTTAGAGCCTGAAAAGATCCATTTAGCGATCACAGAAGCTATACATCTTGAACAGGACGATCAAAATTACCACGACAGCGAAGATCGCGGTGATCCTGGTTACCTTTATCATAAGGCTGCGAACTTTAAGACTAAGCGTGGCTTTGTCAAGGCAAGAACGCCAAATCAAGCTGATTATATCCACAAGATTACAGCTCATGATATCAGCTTTGGTATCGGCCCTGCCGGTACTGGTAAGACCTATTTAGCCGTAGCGGCCGCTGTCGATGCTTTAGAGCGTAATGAAGTGCGCCGTATCATCCTCACCCGCCCTGCTGTGGAGGCTGGTGAGAAATTAGGCTTTTTACCAGGCGATCTCTCACAGAAGGTCGATCCGTATTTAAGACCCTTATACGATGCTTTATTTGAGATGTTAGGCTTTGAAAAGGTCGAAAAGCTTATCGAGCGTCAGATTATTGAGATTGCCCCATTAGCCTATATGCGTGGTCGTACCCTCAATGATTCCTTTATTATCCTCGATGAGGCACAAAATACCACTATCGAGCAGATGAAGATGTTCCTCACCCGTATCGGCTTTAATTCCCATGCCGTCATTACTGGTGATCCTAGCCAAATTGACTTACCGCATCATGTAAAATCAGGCCTCAAACACGCTATCGAGGTTTTGAATAATTTAGATGAAATAGGCTTTACCTTCTTTGAGGCGCAGGACGTCGTGCGTCATCCGGTCGTAGCCCTGATCGTCAATGCCTATGACAAATATGATAAGGCTAAAGCTCAGGCTAAAGCCCGTGCTCAGGCTCAAAATGAAGAGGTAAAGGAATAAGATGGAAGTCTTTATCGATCTACAAAATACCTGTGAGGACGCAGCCTCTTTGCCCTCGCTTGAAAAATTAACCCTATGGGCTCAGACCGCCCTTACAATCGGCGGTCGCGAATCTGACAGCGAACTTACCGTACGCATGGTAAAAGCTGAGGAAATCCGAGAACTTAATGCTAACTATCGCCATATCGATAAGAGCACGAATATTCTCTCCTTCCCCTTTGAGAGCCCTGCGGGCATAGATCTCCCCCTAATTGGCGATTTAGTTATCTGCTTTGATGTCTTAAAGAGAGAGGCCTTAGAGCAGCATAAGACTATTGAAGAGCATTTTGCCCATCTTATCGTCCACGGTTGTCTTCACCTTATAGGTTATGATCATATCGAGCCTGAAGATGCTCACATCATGGAGCCTTTAGAGATTCAGGCGGTCATGCGCTTAGGCTATGACAATCCTTATAAAGATGATGAAATATAAAAATATCATGGAAGATAAAACAAACAATCATAAGCATGAGCATCTGTTTGCGCGCTTTTTAAGTGCCCTTAAACCTAAGGATAAAAACGAGCTTGCAGATGTCATTCATGAGGCCTCAGAGCGTGAGATTATCGATGAAACCACCGAGGATATGATCCACGGAGTCTTTGATATTACGCGGCTACGCGTTAGCGATGTCATGATCCCCAGATCTGATATCGTGACCATTAATATTCAAAGTTCGCTTATCGATGCGGTAAAAATCATCGATAAATACGGTCACTCCCGCTATCCGGTCATCTCTGAGGATAAAGATCATATTGCCGGCATTTTAATGGCTAAAGATCTACTGCCTTATGCCTGTGGCCTTAAAAAACTCGATGGTGGCATTAAATCGCTCTTGCGCAAGGCCATGATTGTGCCTGAATCAAAGCATGTCGATGCGCTTTTAGAAGAATTTCAGGCCCGTCGTTTCCATATTGCCATTGTCGTTGACGAATTTGGCGGTGTCTGTGGTCTTGTCACCATTGAGGATATTATCGAACTTATAGTAGGCGATATTGAGGATGAATATGAGGTCAATACTCACGATCCCTCACTTATCTCCCCAACTGACAGCGCTAATACCTATAAAGTACAAGGCATCACCCCTATCCTCGATTTTGAGGAATTCTTTGAGGTTAAACTCCCTGAGGCTGATGTCGGCACCATTGCCGGTCTCATTTTGCATATACTCGGACGTTTTCCCCGTCGCGGTGAAAGCCTGACTTTAGGCAAACTCAGCTTTAAAATCACTGAAGCTAATATTCGGCAAATCCATGAAATTGAGGTCACAGTCGATCCTAATTATCAAGAAGATGCTGAGGATATTGAAGAATAATGAATCGTATACTTTTATATTTAAGCGTCTTGCTTGATGGACAGCGCCTGATTAACTTTTGCCTGTCAAAATTAGGCCTTACGCTTTGCACTATTACCTTAGGTTTAACTGCTACCTTAGGCTTTGCCCCCTTTAATCTCTGGCCTGTGACCTTAGGTACCTTAGTGGCGCTTTTAGTCTTAATTTCAAGCTTAAAAAGCCTCAAAGCGATCTTTGCCGCCACCGCCCTCTATTTTACGAGCCTCAATCTCATCACCCTCAGCTGGTTATCCTTTGTGATGGAAGGCTTTGGCGAGATGCCGGCAGTCATTGTATGGCCTATCATTGCGCTCTTTGCGTTTTTATTGAGCCTAAGCTATGCTGTAGCCTCAGTATGTGCCCGTAAATTTAGTAAAAATAAGCGCTCCATTATGCTCTGCGCTTATCTCCCCGCCTTCTTTATCATCGCTGATTTTATCAACGGCTATGCCCTAGGCGGTTTTCCTTGGACCTATATCGGCAATACCTGCCTTGAAGGCCCCTTTGCTAGCTTTGCCCCGCTTTTAGGAGTAAGAGGCATCAATGCCCTATTAATGCTTACCGCCGCTTTCTTAGCGATGTCAGCTTTAAGAAAATTCCTCTATCTCCCCTTTGTAGCTTTAATCTTAGCTATAGGCTCTTTTAGCTCTTCGCTCTCTTTCACCACTCCTGATACTGAGCTTAAAGTGGCCTTAGTGCAGGGTAATATTCAACAGGTCTTACGCGTCGATAAAGAAAAATTTAATTCTATAGTCGCCACCTATTGGAATTTAAGCCGCGATAAGTTCAAAGATCACGATCTCATTGTCTGGCCTGAATCAGCTCTGCCTGTCACTATCGACAATGCCCTAGCATTATTGAGCGATCTTAATGCTATTGCCTATGCAGATCATACTAACTTAGTTACCGGTATCTTAAGTACCGATGCTAATGGCAAACTTTTCAATTCGATCTTAACCTTAGGTAAAGATAAAGAGCTTAGCGACTTTTCTACCTATAATAAGCGCAAGCTCGTACCCTTTGGCGAATTTGTCCCCTTAGCCTCGCTATTAAGACCTTTAGGCAAGATCTTTAATATCCCGATGTCAAGTTTCTCCACCGGATCTTCACAGCAAGAACCTTTAACCTTATCTCAGGTTAAATTTACCCCGGCTATCTGCTATGAGGCTATCTATCCTAATATCATCGCAGATATGAATAACGAGGATACTCAGGCTATATTAATGATAAGTAATGACGGTTGGTTTGGTCCTACGCGCGCGCCTTATCAGCATTTAGATATGGCCAGAATGCGTAGTATGGAATTACAAAAGCCAATGCTGCGTTGCACTAATAACGGTATTACTACCATTATCGATCCACATGGACAGCTCACAGAAAGCCTGCCTTTTAATGAAGAAGGGGTCTTAAGCACTAACTTTAAAACCTATAAAGGAATGACTCCCTATGCTCAATTTGGCGATTTAGGTGTGATTATCATCATGCTTATCTTACTGAGCATAGGCTTTATCGGTGCTCGTCGTCAGGGCCAAGCCTTAGATAATAATCTTCAGCATTTAGTCAGACCTTAAAAAATAAAGGCAAAAAAAATACCCCGTACTTTTTTAAAGTGCGGGGTTTATTGATTAGAATTTAGGGCCACGGCCAGCACCACGGCCGGTGGTGGCGACATGATCGGCAAGCTTCTTTAAGTTATTGCTAAGCTCATCGATATTGAGCTTTTTCTCAACTTTGACATATTTATAAGCCACAGCGCCAACCACGACACCGGCTGCAAAAGCTAAGATGAGATTCTTATTTACAGATGTTAAGCTAGGCAGCATTATTCAGCCTCCTTCTTAGCATTGTACTCAGCGATGAGATCGTCTAAACGCTCTTTTTGTGCCATAAGCTCCTCTAAGGTTAAATCCTCAGAGCTCTCCTGAGCATTAGCTGTAGCCTCATTAGCGGCGGCAAAACCTGGAATATTGATGTCCTTAAGTTTAGCCTGAATGGTATCGCGGTTTTCATTGTAGAACTTTAAGCCTAAAGCACCGACGACAACACCTGCGGCAAAGCCAAATAAAATATTCTTATCAAACATTTTGTTTTTCCTCTTTTAAATTAAACTTTTTGTTATTGATTAAAACACGGGCTGAATTTAAGACCACACCTAAGGTGGTGGCATTGTGGACTACTGAAGCCACTAAGGGATTGATAATGCCTAAGGCACCGAGCATCATCGCGGCGGCATTAAGCGAAATAGTCGCCACAAAGTTCTGATGCACAAGATGCATAGTCTTCTTACCTATATTGATAAATTCAGGTAATTTCAGCGGATCTTCACTATTGATGGTGACATCGGCAGTCTCCATAGCCGTATCGGTACAACCTGTACCCATAGCCACACCGACATCGGCATAAGCTAAGGCCGGAGCATCGTTGATACCATCACCTACCATTAAGACATTGCTATTTAACTGCTTGTGCGCGACAAAACTCGCCTTATCCTCAGGTAAAACTTCAGCTTTAAACGCATCTAAACCTAATTGCTCAGAGATAGCCCGTGCGGCTTTCTTATTGTCACCAGTAAGCATGACGATCTCTTCAACTCCTGAATAACGCAGGCGATTTATTGAGCGCTTAAAGTCAGGACGAATAGGATCGGAAATTTCAATAACCCCGACTAAGGTGCCATTTAAAGCCACAAAGATGAGCGAGCTTGTATCATTAAGACGCTTAAAATCAAGATCTTCAGGCATAGCGATGGCATGCTCATACATCATCTGCTTTGAGCCGACGAGGACTTTACCGCCTAAATTGTCAGCAAAAGGCTCTAAAGTCGCGACAATACCGCGGGCAATTACAGTTTCAGTCTCAAGATTCTTAGGCATAGAGAGCTTGCGCTGATGCAATTCATCTAAAATAGACACCGCTAATGGATGCGATGAATGCACCTCAGCTCCAGCGGCTAACTGTAAGACGCTATCTTCATCTAAAGAAGAGGTGAGATTTACCTTTACGACCGAAGGTTTACCTGAGGTAATAGTGCCGGTCTTATCTAAGACAATGGTGTCAATTTCGCTGGCCTTTTCAATATAGGTGCCACCTTTGACTAAGATATCGGACTTAGCGGCGCGGCTGATAGCAGCTGACATCGCTGTAGCCGTTGAGAGCTTAAGGCCACAGGAGAAATCGATAAAGAGCATATTGAGCACTCTTTGCCAATCGCGGGTAGCAAAATAGACGATAGCGGCACCAATAAAGGAAATCGGTACGAGGGCCGTTGACATCTTATCGGCATAATTTTGAATAGGGGCACGGCGGGTCTGAGCATCCTCAATCATATGCACAATACGGGCAAGTGAGGTCTCATCACCGACCTTTTCCACCTCCACTAAGAGATCGCCTAAACGAATATTGCTACCGGCAAAGACCTTATCATTGACGCTCTTTTCTACCGGTACCGATTCTCCGGTAATGGCGGCCTGATCGACAGCGGCTTTTCCCGAGATGACGCGACCATCCACACAGATCTTCTCACCGGTGTGAATTGAGACCTGCATGTGAGGCTGTACCTGCTCAATAGGCACCTTAATATCTAAGCCATCTTCATTCTTAATCCACACTTCCTGTACATCTAAAGCCACTAAGGAGGAGATATTCTGACGGGCCTTTTGCGCCGCTAGGGTAGTTAACATCTCCGAGAAATTAGAGAGGGCTAATACCGTTAAGGATGATTCCGGCTTTTTAGCGATAACTGAGGATAAAACTGCCGTCATAGTCAGAGTGTCGGCATTAGGACGCTTATCCTTAAAGGCCTGTACAATACCCTCTTTAATGAGGTTTTCCGACATAATAAGCACGCAGGCACTTCTTAATAAAGTAGTGGCGGCAAAGGCTGTGGGATGTGCGCGTCTTAATAATTCAAAAAAGGCAAAGAAAGCTAAAGAGATTAAAGCTGAGCGCTTATGCTGAGCCATCTCCGCACTAATATTGCTATTTGGCGTCTCCACCTTACTGTGAGCTACAGCTTTAGCGGTGCTCTTAGTGGAGGCAATGAGCTTTTTACCTAAGATCTTAGATAATTCTAAAGCGCATTTAGCATAAGAGCTCTCATCCTGAGCCCATAAAACTATATGGCCATGCGCACAGCTGACAGCCACTACCGGCATCTTAGCTCTAATCAAAGCTTCAAGCTTGCAGGCGACATGATAATCAAGATTAATTCCTAAAGGAAATTTATAGCATTTCATAAAATTTCGGCACCAAATCTCAGTTTTAAGCCAAGATAGGAAGCACCGCTCCCTTATATATTGATAAAAAACTTCTTAAATTAAAGAAGCAAGCTAGCCTAAACTGCTCTACCCCTAGAGCCCTTGCCGATAATGCAGTAGAACCCCCACTTTACGCTTAATTCTTTTTTAAGCTATTCTCCTCAGAAAGACTTTCCTGATTTAAAATCTTGCGCGGATCTGGATGAGATTGACGCATAAGTAAGGCTAACCCCCATAAAAAGAGTTGCGGTCCCGCCGGGCGATCGCCCTTAAGCACAATGCGATTGATACCATAGATAAACAGAGCAATACCTAAAAGACGGCTTAAAAATACAGGCTCTGTGTGACTGAAGACTCCGGCAACTTTCTTTTTAGCATAGCGTAAGGAATCGTTGATATTGTCAGAAACTGTGAGCATGCGGGTTGGAATAATGGTGCGCTCTTGCACGGCATGCTTACCGGCTAGATGATGAGATAAGGCATCAAATAAAGCATCGATATATTCCTCATCTTGCTCATAAGTGACGGTAATAGAGCCTGTAATCTGATTGACAGTGACAGTCTTTATGCCGGGGAAATCAGCAATAAGCTGCTCTAAGATTGCACAGACCTCACGCTCGCCTTTAATACTTTGACAGGTATAACGGCGACGATTTTTCTGACGGCTTGCAATTACCATGCCGGCATTGCCTGAAAATAGATTATGAATGGCCCGACCTAATAAAAGACCTGCCTGCATCGGTGCTCCCATCATCATTTTGCTCTCTCCTGTGCGTATTTAAGCTTAGCGCCTGACAATAACTTATCTAAGAAACTATCCTTGATAATATGTTTAGGGCTATATTCGATAATTACCGATCCGGTGATACGGTTAATGGAAAAATTGTCGACTTCTTTGAGCTCAGATAAACGGGCTTTAACCGTGTTATAAAGCTCATCGTCTTTACAGAGAGCTTTATAAATCACCCGGATTCTGCCTTCAATCATATGCGCTATAGTTATCTGAGATAAGATATAGCTTGCATCGTCATAGGGAAGACCGGCCACTTTGAGAAGACTTTTAAAAAAGGCCATTGAATGTTCCTAGCAGGATATACATGATCGTGATCACATTTATTAACGGATAAGTGTCAATATAGCATAGCTTTTTACAATATCTTTAAGAATTTTCTACTTTTTATTAATTAAACTCACCTTTATCGGTAAAAGCTCTCTGAGCTTATATATAAGATATTTCTATACTTTATTTTGACTTTAACCTACATTTTTCGTAAAAGTGTCAATTAAAGAAATTTATAAAAATGCACTTAAAAGGTGCTAGAAACTTTAAGATTTGCCGGCAAATGCTATACTAAGGCCCATTACACTCTTTTATTAAAAGCAAAAAATCATGAGCAAAATTATTAAACCTACAGACTATCAGGCACTTTTAGATCCGTGCCAAACTGAACATGGTATTAAGCTTATTAAGGACTTCTTTCAGCTTAACTTAGCTACATCCTTAAGATTACGCCGTGTTACCGCCCCGCTTTTCGTTCTCAAAGGCTTAGGTATCAATGACGATCTTAACGGTGTTGAGAGAGCGGTAACCTTCCCGATTAAGGATTTAGGCGACGCTAAGGCTGAGGTTGTTCACTCCTTAGCTAAATGGAAGCGTTTAACCCTCGCAGAATACAAGATCCCCTGCGGTTATGGCATCTATACTGATATGAACGCCATTCGTGCAGATGAGGAATTAGACAATCTGCATTCCTTATATGTAGATCAGTGGGACTGGGAAGCTTCTATCACTAAAGAAGATCGCACCATGGCTTTCTTAAAGAAGATAGTCAATTGCATCTATGGCGCTCTTTTAAGAACTGAGTATTTAGCTTGCGAAGCCTTTCCGGCCTTAAAGCCGTTCTTACCGCAGGAAATCACCTTTGTCGATAGCGAAGATTTATTACAGATGTATCCTAACTTAAGTCCTAAAGAGCGTGAGGATGCCATCTGCAAGAAATACGGCGCGGTCTTCTTAACCGGTATCGGTGGCAAATTATCTAATGGTGAAAAGCACGACGGACGTGCTCCTGATTATGATGATTGGTCAACTGTCAATGAGGAAGGTAAGGTAGGTCTTAACGGCGATATCCTCATCTGGTATCCGATCTTAAATCGCTCCTTTGAATTATCCTCTATGGGTATTCGTGTCGACAAGGAAGCCTTATTAAAGCAGCTGCAACTTGAAAATAAGAATGAGCGCAAAGAGCTCTACTTCCACAAGAAGCTTTTAAATGACGAATTACCTTTATCCATCGGTGGTGGTATTGGCCAAAGCCGTCTGTGCATGGTCTTATTGCACAAGGCTCATATCGGTGAGATTCAGGCTAGTATCTGGCCTGAGGACATGCGTAAGGAATGCAAAGCCTTAGGTATGAATCTTATCTAAGTTAAAACCTAGCTTAAAGCCTAACCTCAGTAAGCCCCCTTACTGAGGTTTGTTTTTTTTAAGCTTAGCTAAATTGCTGATATGTAAGGTCTCCCTATGCCCTCTTTACAATACGTCTTTTTGACCTTTAGCCTTAGGCTTAATTTTGCCTCTTGCAAAGATTGTGAGCACAATTAAAAATACACAGCCACCTAAACTTAAATAGATACGCCACGCCGGTAGTTTTTCATAGAAATTACTCTTACGATTGCCCACAAAGTCGCCGATACGACAGCCACGAGCAGTACATTTGATCTTGCGTCCCATCACGCCTGACTTATACCACAGATTATTCGGGAAATGCACCGAGAGCTTATAGGGGGCGAGCATGATATTAGCATTAACCACAAAACGGCTTATATAGTTAAAAAAGGCCTTAGGATCGGCATTGAAATGCTTGACTTGATTGTAGCTTAAGCACGGCTCGATATGGATCTGCGTAGAATTAGAGGCCACCTGCCCATGAAAGCGCACGGTATCCATAATCTGCCCTAATTCATCAGTATCGACCTTGATGACAGAATCTTGTGCTATATAAGCGCGATTTAAGACTCTAAAGGTATTTTTACGGCCATTAGCTAAATTTAAGGCACCGCCTGAATCTAAATAGAGGGCCTCTACTTGCTGAGCATCGGCATGATTGGAGTTTAAATGCAGAGAGGCGTTGGAAATCATCAAACGCTTAACATCGAGATCACCGCGTTGTGAGGTAATACCGCCTAAGACATCTAAAATTAAATTCCTACCTTTGATATTGCCATTGATATCGATAATGGCCTTATGATTTGAATCAAAAAAGCCCATATTCTGACTTAGAGGATCGACACCCTGACTGACACCACCGAAGGTCAAACGCGTATAGAGCTTTTCGATGAAATTCTTATTGCCCTTATAATCTAAAAAGGTGCTATTAGGCTTATATTGAAAACGACCTGGCAATAAGCTTGAATTCTTAGGCCAAATATAGATCCAATCGCCTTCTACATAGGGATCATAATCGCTGATAATATCGCCTCTTACCGTGGCTCTATCTAAGAAATTGATCTCCTCAACCCAAGCGGTATCACCAATATAGATGGCAGCTTTTTTACCGATAAGGGTACCTGAAACATTCAAACGTTTAACTAAAGGTCCTTTAATAGCCTCAGGTAATTTTAAAGTAGAAGCGATAATCTCATTGCTCTTACCGCTTTCATAATCTCCCGTGCGCACTCTGACAAAAGAGCCCTGATACTCATGAAAATCCGAGCGCATATTGCCTTTAAAGTCTAAAGACACGGCAATACCATCGCGGCGGCTAGCGGAGACATAACCCTTAATGCCTAAAGTGGTATTTGAGCCATAGCGTACCGCAATACCGGTAGCCTTTTCACCGTTTTCAAGAATGGCGGTATTTTTAGGAATAATCAGACTATTGCCCACACCATCGATACGCACACCGGTAGCACCGTAACCTACGGAGGCAATAGTGGCGACCTGACGGACATTATTATAATTGCCGTAGATATGTGTACCCACGCTCAAAGGCACGGAGGAGAGCTTATCGTTATCATAACTCTTTAAGTCGCGATCCCAATAGAAATAACCGCGATTGAGCACAATATTACGCGGCAATTCCGCAAAGCCTGAGGTATAGATACTATTACCGTAAAAACGGCGCGGATCAAAGTCATAACCTAGATCATTGAGGACCGCAAGTTCAATTTCTGAATAGAAATCATAATTGACATATTCACTATTAGAGAGCAGGGTATTTCTCAGCGTAAACTCGCAGCTACCGTCGTCTTTGAGATGCAAAAATAAGGGAAAATCGTCATCATATTCATCTAAATCGTTAAAATTACCCACTCTTGCGACATTTTCGCCTTTAAACTCAAAGATCTTGCACGCATCGCTCATACAGCTTGAAAAGATCTGTGAATACTTCTCTAAAGGCAAAACTAAACGCCCTAATTTATGCGAATATAGATGCGTATCTAAGGGCGATAAGATTGAAGAAAAACCCGAGGGCCCGGCATTACTCTTAAGGCCAAAGAGCTTAGGTAAGGTGCGATAGAGATTGTAATCGAAGAGATCATTATCAAGTAAGAGCTTATAGGAGCCGTCAAAGAGCGGCATGCGCGGTGAGACTTCACACTTATCTTTAAAATAAGCCTCAAAATAACCCATACCCTTACACGGCCCTGCCGCATAGATGCCATCGACAACGCGCAGAGGCGTCAGCTCATCTGACATATAAAAGACAAAGGGCAACTCATACTTCTTGCCTTGATTGGCACCTGAGGCAAAAAGCTTTGACAGCATAGTCAGCGCCACATTTTCCTTATTGAGGCGATCAAAATTTAAATTGACTAGCGGATTTTCCGGTAGCTTAAAACCTAGGGGGCGGCCTTTATAGAAGGCCTTAGCCTCATCGAGACCTGAGGGATTGGTGATTTCAAAGAGATTGTCGTTTTTAAAAGCGCCGGAACTATTTTTTGACTGAAATAAGAACTTTGGCAACACCGAGCTATCATAACTTTCAGTCGCCAAAGCTACGTTTACAGTCAAGCTTAAAGCAATAAGAAGCAGCGCTTTTTTCACGAGCTATCCTAAAAATGAGCCGGATTGAGTAAGACCGGACGGCCTGAGCGCTCATGTAAGGCGCGGCGTAAAATATCCTGATCGATCTCCGGATTCTTAAAGAAGTCTAAATCTTCCTGAGTAAACTCAAAAGGCGTATTGCTATCGAAATTCTCAAATTCAGCCTCAGAACGTGAGAGGGGCTGATGGACTTCAATATAGATATTGCCATCAGGCTCGGTGGTGTACTTAATGGCGCGGTTAATAAACTGCACGCGAGTACCTACCGGCACTTTATTAAATAAGCTCTCATTATCCTCATTGCGCAGACGCACACAACCGTGACTTACACGCAAACCGATACCAAAATCAGCATTAGTGCCGTGAATGGCATAAAGGCGTCCAATATACATAGCAAACAGGCCCATAGGATTGTCAGGACCTGCCGGCACTACTGCCGGTAAATACTCGCCTTGAGCGGCATATTCAGCACGCATAGCGGCAGTCGGGGTCCAGGTCGGATTAGCACGCTTGCGCTCGACCTTAGTGACCCAGTTTTTAGGGGTGTCTTTACCTAATTGACCAATACCGATTGGATAGACCTCTACGACATTGCCGTGATAATAGAATAGACGCATCTCCGCGGTATTGAGGATAATGCCCTCATGTACAGTATCAGGCAAGATTAAACGGCTAGGCACCACGAGGGCAGTACCGCGTAAAGGCACAATCGGATCAACCTGCGGGTTAGCCTCGATCATATTTGAAAGACCTAGGGAATATTTAGCAGCCACATACTCTAAAGTAGTGGTTCCCTGTTTTTCAATGTTATATACCTGCTCTTCACCATAAAGACGCTCACCGGCCTTTAAGGTATATTGAGTTGAAGCTAAGCTTATAGAAGTCATAGCCATCAAGGTTAAGCCCAATACTGTTTTCTTAATATTCATTTTGAATTTTCTCTAAAAGCTTTTTTAAACAAAGCAAACTTTCTTTATTCTACTATTTTTTGCCATCTTTTTAACAACTAATGACAAAAGGCGCGCCTTCCTCTGCGCTTTTATGCAAAATCGGCCCGCAAAATCAGCACAATCCAATCTAATAGACAAAATCTGACCATCAAGCCTTCAAAACGTAAATTATTTTATTAAGTTTTTCATAATATTATTTATAAAATTAACATTTTTTTCATTGTATGGCAGTAAAATCGTTGCCATACAACAAGTTGCGCTATAACTTAGCTCTTAGAGCAAACATAAATGTAAGCGGAGGCCTCAAATGGCAGAAAAAATCACCTTCTTCGGTACCCATAGCTATGATCGTCATCTCTTCAGCGAGATCAATGCGCGCGATAATTATGGCTTTGAACTGCAATATCACCGTTCCTTCTTAGATCTGCACAATGCCTCACAGACTTTAGGTGCTAAAGCCGTGTGTATTTTCGTCAACGATCGTGGCGATCGCGAGGTTTTAAAAATCTTAGCTGACAATGGCGTCAAGCTCATTGCTCTACGTTGCGCTGGCTTCAATAATGTCGATTTAAACGCCGCTAAAGAATTAGGTTTACACGTTGTACGTGTCCCTGCCTATTCGCCCTATGCTATCGCTGAGCATGTAGTCGCTCTCATCATGGCTCTCAATCGCAAGACCCATAGAGCCTATCTGCGTACCCGTGATGGTAATTTTACTCTCAATGGCCTGATGGGTTTTGATCTGCACGGTAAGACTGCCGGTATCGTCGGCACCGGTAAGATCGCCCGTATTCTCATTCAAATCCTCAAGGGCTTTGGCATGAATATCTTAGCCTTTGATATCTATCCTGATGCTAAATATGCCGCGGAAGCTGGCATTAAATATGTAAGCTTAGATGAACTCTATGCTCATGCCGATATCATCTCTTTAAACTGCCCTTTAACCCCAGAAAATCGTCATCTTATCAATGCTGAGGCGGTCTCTAAGATGAAAGATGGCGTAATGATCATCAATACCGGTCGTGGTCCGCTTATCGACTCACAGGCATTAGTTGATGGTCTAAAATCAGGCAAGATTGGTGCCGCCGGCCTTGATGTCTATGAAGATGAGCGTACCTATTTCTATCAGGATAAATCCGATAAGGTCATCACCGACGATAGACTGTCACACCTTTTAAGCTATAACAATGTCTTAGTTACCTCACATCAGGCCTTCTTTACCCGTGAGGCTATGACTAATATCGTCACCACTACCTTAAATAACTGCCAAGCTTATTTTGATAAGGGTGAATACCTCAACGAGGTTTTATAAACACAATTTGTGGGCAAAGGGGAGCTTTAAGCTCCCTTTTTTTATAAAAAGACTTAAGATAAACACAAGTTTGATTACATTAAGGATGTCTTATGCCTATCTACTCTTCCGTCATCGATCTTATAGGTCACACTCCCTTAGTTGAGCTTAATAATTTAAATAAAGCTTATGGCTTAAAAGCTCGCCTCTTAGCTAAATTTGAGGCCGTAAATCCCGGTGGCTCCGTAAAAGATCGCGCCGCGCTCTATATGATTAAAGAAGGCTTAAAAAGCGGCAAAATTACTAAAGATACTATTATTGTGGAGCCTACATCAGGTAATACTGGTATTGGTTTAGCTCTCATCGGCGCCTCCTTAGGCCTTAAGGTCACCCTCGTCTTACCTGAGACTATGTCAGTTGAAAGACGCAATATTCTCAAAGCTTATGGAGCTGAGCTTATACTCACACAAGGCTCTTTAGGTATGAATGGCGCTATTGCTAAAGCCGAGGCTATGGCCCGCGACAATCCTCATGTCTATATTCCGCAGCAATTTGAAAATGAAGCTAATGCCCTCTCCCATTATGAGACCACAGGTCCTGAGATTTGGGAAGACACTGAAGGTAAGGTCGATGCCTTTATCAGTGCCGTAGGCTCAGCTGGAACTATCAGCGGTGTCGGTCGTTATTTAAAAGAACAAAACCCTCAGGTGCAAATTATCGCTGTCGAAGCTGAAAGCTCTGCCGTTTTAAGTGGCGGTAAGGCTGGCGTGCATAAAATTCAGGGTATCTCGGCCGGCTTTATTCCTAAAAATTATGATAAAAGCGTTGTCGATAAAGTCATCACTGTCAGCGATGATGAGTCCTTTGATATAGGACGCACCCTCGCGCAAAGCGAGGGCTTATTTATCGGTATTTCCTCAGGAGCTGCAGTTGCCGCCGCCATTAAAGAGGCAAAAAAAGAGGAAAATGCGGGAAAAACTATAGTGGTAATTTTGCCTGACAATGGCGATCGCTACCTCTCCACCCCACTTTATCAACAAGATTAAAGCCTAGAGGGGCAATTTATGCCCCTCATTGCCCTTTTTATGCCCCTTTTTTCACCACAAGACCGCTAAGTTTTGCCTATTTTTGATAAAATTCGCACAACGTTTTAATCTGTGGCAAAATAAATAACTATTTTGCATTTTGAAAAGAGGATTTTTTCCCTCTTAAAACTATCGGAGCAACAGTTGATGTCTGCTAACAAAGCTGCCTATAACCCTCAGGAAATTGAGCCTAGGGTTCAAAAATATTGGGAAGAGCATCAAACCTTCCACGCTAAGGAAGATCCCAATCGCGAAAAATATTATTGCTTAGTCATGTTCCCGTATCCGTCCGGACGCCTACACATGGGTCACGTACGTAATTACACCATCGGTGACGTCATCGCCCGTTTCCAGCGCTTACAGGGCAAGAATGTGTTAGCTCCTATCGGCTGGGATGCCTTCGGTATGCCGGCTGAAAACGCCGCTATTAAGAACAATCGTCAGCCTGGCGAATGGACTTACGCTAATATCGAGTACATGAAAAAACAGCTTAAGTCCTTAGGTATTTCCTATGACTGGGCCCGTGAAGTTGCTACTTGCCACCCTGAATACTATCGTTGGGAGCAGAAGTTCTTCTCTGAGCTCTACAAGCGCGGCTTAGTTTATAAGAAAGTCTCCACCGTTAACTGGTGTTGATCATACCGTATTGGCAAATGAGCAGGTTGAAGACGGTTGCTGCTGGCGTTGCGGCTCTAAGGTGGAACTGCGTGAAATCCCGCAGTGGTACTTAAAGATCACCGCTTATGCTGAGGAATTACTCAAAGATATCGACATGCTTGAAGGCTGGCCTGAGCGCGTACGCACCATGCAGCGCAATTGGATCGGTCGCTCTGAAGGTCTCAATATCACCTTCAAGGTTGAAAACAGCAGCGATACCTTCACTGTCTATACCACCCGTCCTGACACCTTCATGGGTATCACCTATATCTCCATCGCCGCTAACCACCCGTTAGTAAAGAAGTGCTGTGAGACTAATCCTGAGCTTGAAGCTTTCTGCAAAGAGTGCCGTACCCAGAAGTTTGCTGAGGCTGATATCGCCACCATGGAAAAGAAGGGTATGGCCACGGGTTTATACGCCATCCACCCTATCAATGGTCGTCGTGTTCCTATCTATGTGGCTAACTTCGTCATCATGGATTATGGTACCGGTGCTGTTATGTCTGTACCGGCTCACGATCAGCGCGATTATGAATTTGCTAAGAAATACGGCATCGACATTATGCCGGTCATCCGTCCTGCTGATAAGAGCGAGGCTGATGTCTCTGAGGCTGCCTTTACTGAGCACGGTATTGCCTACAATTCCGGCGAATTTGATGGCATGAACTTCGATGAGGCCTTTGTCGCTATTGCCAATAAGCTCGAGTCCTTAGGCTGTGCTGAGCGCAAGGTTAATTATCGTCTGCGTGACTGGTGTATTTCCCGTCAGCGTTACTGGGGTGCCCCGATCCCGATGCTCTCTATCGATGAGACCGGTGAACTTGTACCTGAGGAAGAGTGCAACCTCCCGGTAACCTTACCTGAGAACGTCAAGATCGACGGTGTGATCTCCCCGTTAAAGACCGATGAGTCTTGGTATAAGACCACCTATAAGGGCAAGGCCGCTACCCGCGAGACTGATACCTTTGATACCTTCATGGAATCCTCTTGGTATTATGCTCGTTACTGCTCACCGCGCGATGAGAAGGAAATGTTCGATAAGGATGCCGCTAATTATTGGTTACCTGTCGATCAGTATATCGGTGGTATTGAGCACGCAGTTTTACACTTGCTCTACTCCCGCTTCTTCTTCAAGCTCTTACGCGATGCTGGCATGGTTAAGTATGATGAGCCGTTCAAGCGCTTATTATGCCAGGGCATGGTTTTAGCTGATGCCTTCTATTATTTAGATGAAAATGGTACTAAGTGCTGGGTTAACCCCTTAGATGCCATCACCACCCGCGATGATAAGGGCAATATCACTAAGGCTGTAGATAAGGACGGTCATACTCTCCATCACGAGGGCATGATCAAGATGTCTAAGTCTAAGGCTAATGGTATCGATCCTGAGAACATGGTTAATATGTACGGTGCTGATACTGTACGTTTATTCTTAATGTTCGCCTCTCCTGCTGAGCTTACCTTAGAGTGGCGTCAGTCTGGTGTTGAGGGCTCACAGCGCTTCTTACGCAAGCTCTACTCACAAGTTGAGGATCTCGTCGCCTTAGGCAAGGCTGAACCTTTAGATGTTTCAAAACTCAATGCCGAACAGCGTCGTCTGCGTCATGAGCTTCACGTCACCATCGACAAGGTTACCGACGATATCGGTCGCCGTCAGACCTTCAATACCGCTATTGCCGCCATTATGGAGCTCTTAAATAGCGCCGGTAAGTTCACCGCTACCGATCCGGTATCTGTAGCTTTACGCTATGAGATCTACTCCTCTGTAGTTCTCATGCTCTACCCTATCACCCCGCATATCTGCTTTGAGCTGTGGGAGCTTTTAGGTCACAGCGAGCTTATCGATACAGCTTCCTGGCCTAAGGTGGATCCGCAGGCTCTGAAGGCTGAGGAAATCACCTTAGTTGTGCAGATTAACGGTAAGGTCCGCGCTCGTGTCAATGTCTCACCTGAGGCTTCTGAGGACGAGGTTAAGGCCTTAGTCTTAGCTAAAGCTGAGGTGCAGAAATTCACATCTGAGAAGGAAGTTAAGAAGATCATCTACGTTAAGGGCCGCTTAGTTAATATCGTAGTTGCCTAAAACTTTCTAAATTAAAAATCGAGGGCTCAGATTAAATCTGGGCCTTTTTTCTTTTTGAAGCCTTATGCGCTTTGAGATCATACTTGCTATAATTTACAAGTTGATCATATCTAAATATTAAAGACCTTAATTCTATGAAGAAAAATCTTGCCTTAATCTGTGCTTTAGGTATTAGCCTGTTATCAGGCTGTGGTTTCCATCTGCCTAATCAAACGCGCCTGAGCGATACCTTTGAAAGTCTCAATGTTCAAGGCGATTATCACGATGCTTTCTATAGAAAAGTAGTGCAAGAATTAAGAATTTCGGGCATTAAAGTCAATGCTCAATACGAGCCTAGCCTTAAAGCTGATGACAAGATCCCAACTTTATATATTCCAAGTCCGCAAGTATCGATGCCTATAGCCTCTATCAACGCTAATGCCGATACTTTAGAGTATCAGATCATTGTCTCATCTACGACGACTTTGCGTATTCCCAATCACCGTCCGCTCTTAATGCGCAATTCACTCACTCGCAATATGCTCAATAAGCCCGGTCTCTCCCTATCTGCAGATACCGAGCGGGCTACGGTTATTGAGGAAACCTATGAGGAATTAGCCCGACAGCTTGTAACCCGTCTAGGTTACTTAGGCCGTCAGTCAGATCCTGATGCTTTACAGTCAAATCCCGCCGATCTTACCGTCTCTGTCGGCGAAGATACGGTTTTACCCTCATCTAAGACCATGTCCGATGCCTATTCAGGACTAACCCTCATTGAGGCTTTACAGTTACAAGATAGCGAAGAATCAGCTAAAGCTCAGAGCACTAATTTAAATAAGCTTAATAATGGCAATGCCGTCTTAAATCGCACTTATGAATTACCTAAGGTGGCGCCTAAACCTAAGAATGCTTTGCCTGACAATCTCGATCCTGATAATTACAATATCAACGAGTAATTGCCATGGCCGCACCGCAGATCTATGTTTTAAGCTCAGATGAGAGCCTTATTAAAAATGATAGAAGTGAAGAGATTTTAGCCTCCGCGCATCAAGCTCTTCCTGATGCGCCCTTATTGCTCTTTACGCAGTCAGATTTTGCCTCAAGCGGTAAGGCTAATCTGCGCGCTTTAGAAAATGAGCTTTTAGATCCCGGTCTCTTTGGTGGCGATCGCATTATTAAAATTTATCTTAACGATCTTAAAGCTACATCCTTAGAAGTGCTCTACCTTTTAGCCGCGAAAATGCGCCCAGGTGTCATCGTCATTGTCGATTTACCGCGTATTTTGAGCGCTTTAAATAAGGTTAAGCCCCGCGCTTATCCTGAGTCTGAGCGCAAGGCTAAGCTTAGTGCCGAGCGCGTCTTTGCCTATTTAAAATATGTAAATGCGCAAATTGAATTGAGCTATCCGCCTGAGGGCGCTAATCTCTATCGCTATATCAACGATAGAGCTTTAAAATATCAAATCTCCCTAAGCCCTGAGGCTTGTGATTATTTCTCTAAAGCCTGTGAGGGTAATTTGACCCTTATCGATCAGACTTTAAAGATTTTAGCGCTCAGCCCACAAACACATGCCATCACTCTCGATGAAGCGGTAGCGATCTTAGATGCCGATAGTCGCTTTGAAAGCTTAGAGCTTGCTGAGGCCATACTCAATGGCGATAGCACTAAGGCCCTTTTAGTCTTAAATTCCGCAGTTGCAACGCTCAATAATCCTGAAAGTATCTTACTCTCACAACTAGCTTCATTAGATAAGCTCTTTAGCGCTACTGCCGCACTCAGACAAAAACCCCAGAGCTTTAGAACTTATCCTGAAAAAATGCAATTTTTTGCTCCTTATGGGATAAAATCACCTAAATCCATGGACGCAGTCATCAAGGCCGCTTTAAAAATGCCCCCGCAATTATTTGATTATCTCATTGCGAAATTTGCCGAGGCCTCTAAGGCTTTATGCGTGCATGATTGCAATCATGCCTTACTAGCATTAAGCGAGAGCTGTGCCTGTGTCAATAATTTCCAAGTCATGAATTTAAAAGCCCTATGAAAAAAAGAGTTGGTCTCTTAGGTGGCTCCTTTAATCCCGTCCATAAGGATCATTTAGATTTAGGCAGCTATGTCAAAGAGAAGCTGAATTTAGATGAGATCTTACTCATCCCGAATGCCTCACCGCCGCATAAAAATACCTGTCACGTTTCCTATGCCGATCGCGTCAGTATGTTGCGCTTAGCTTGTGAACAGCATGAGGGCTTTAAGATCTCCAATATCGAAGCAGATGCCTCCGTACCGCACTATAGTGTCGATACGGTTAAGGCGCTACATGCAGATAACCCCAATACAGATTTTTTCTTTATTATGGGTTTAGATTCGCTTTTATATTTAGATAAATGGCATGAGGGCTTGCGTCTTATCGATTATGCCAATTTAGCGGTAATGTGCCGTAAGGGCTATGAAAATCAGACCATGACCCCGGTAATTAAGCAATTTTTGCAAAAATGCGCCGTTTATGATGAAAATGCGCAAGAATTTGCGGCAGCTGCGGCTACTGCTCACGGTCATTGCCTGATGATCAGTACCTCGCTACATGCCGTATCCTCAAGCTCCTTGCGCGCGGATATTGAAAGCTATTATCAGACTAATAATCAAAAATATCTGTTAGAACCTAAAAATCGCTTGGAAAGTGCGGTGCTTGAATATATCCTAAGCCACCGTCTTTATAATGACAAAGTAGTTTTAAACCCCGAGAAATACGCTAAATAAACATGATTGAAGATATTCCTGTACCGATTAACACCCAAGAAGAATTAATTGCAGCTTGCTTAAATAATTTAGAGGCTTCTAAAGCTCACGATATTGTCGGCATCGATCTTAAGGATAATTCCTCAGTTTGCGATTATATGCTGATTGCCTCTGGTACCTCTAACCGCCACGTCGCCGCTATGGCCTATAGATTAGAGGTTTTCTTACACAAATGTGGCCTTAAGGATATTACCCTCTCAGGCGCACAATTAGGTGAATGGGTAATCTTAGATTTAGGTACTGTGCTTGTACATATTCTGCAAGAGCCAGTACGTGAGCGTTATCGCCTAGAAGATCTCTATCGTTGCATGGCCTCAGGCGTCAATCCCCAAGATGAGGAATAAAGATGCGCATTATCATTAAGGCAGTCGGCATCAAGATGCCGAAATGGGTCACTACGGCCTTTGAAGAATATCAGCGTCGCTTTCCTCCGGAGATTAAGCTTGTATTAGAGGAGATCCCCCCTTACAAGCGCTCAGGCAAGCACGATGATGAAAAGGCTAAACAAGAAGAAGCCCAGATGATCTTACAGTCACTGCCGAAAAAATGCTATTTAGTCGCTTTAGATGAAAGAGGTAAGCAGTTTACCTCAGAGGAGCTCGCTGTCCGCTTTCAGGCCTGGCAGAATGTTGGCATGGATATTGTGCTCATTATCGGTGGTCCTAATGGTCTTACTGATGAGCTACGTAATAAAGCTCAGGAATTATGGTCTTTATCTAAGCTTACCTTGCCGCATCCATTAGTACGCGTATTTTTAGCTGAGACTATCTATAGAGCCTATAGCATCAGCTATAATCTTCCCTATCATCGGCAGTAAAGATGTTTGGAATCAAACGCCCTAAGCGCGAGCGCCCGCTCTTTAGTAAGGAAAAAAAGAAGCCTACACAGAATGCTAATAATGACAATAAGTCAGAGCATGCTGAGGATCTAGCTGTCTCTATTTTCAAGCGCCGCGTTTATTTTGGCATCGGTGCTTCGATCTTTATGATCGCCATCTTATTTGCTAATCTCTATTATCTGCAGATCATCTCCTATCATGACTATCAGACCCGCTCTAATGAAAATCGCATTAAGGTGGTGCCGGTAGTGCCTAATCGTGGCATGATCTACGATAGAAATCACGTGGTGCTCGCTGATAATGTGCCTGTGTATCATTTAGTGATGTTCCCTAACCGTCAATATGACACTAAGACCACGATAAATGATCTCAATGAGCTCTTAAATTTAGAGCTCAGCACTCACGAGATCGATCACTTAGTCATGGAGTCCCGCACCCGCAAGCGCTTTACCGGAATTGAGATCTCAAACTTTCTCTCAGAGCAGCAGATTGCCTCCTTCAGTGTGCATTCCTATCGCTATCCAAATGTTCAAATTGTCGCAAGTTTAAAGCGCGCTTATCCCTTTGCCGATATCGCCACCCATGCCATAGGTTATGTCTCCCGTATCAATCAAAAAGACGTCGAGCGCCTCACCGAGATGGGTAAAATCGACAATTATGAAGGCTCAACGGAAATTGGCAAACTCGGTATTGAAAAGTATTATGAGGATCTGCTCCACGGTAAGACCGGATCTTCGGAAATTGAGGTCAACAGTCACGGTCAGGTCATCCGTACCCTCAATTATCATGCCCCCGAGTCAGGAAAAGATCTTATCCTCACCTTAGATATCCGCCTGCAATATTATGCTCAGGAAATCTTTGGGAATATGAAGGGCGCAGTTGTTGCTATCGAACCTGCCACAGGTGAGATTTTAGCGATGTATTCAAATCCCTCTTACGATCCTAATCTCTTTGTGCGCGGTATTCGCTCTAAGGAATACTCGCGCCTTTTAAATAATCCCGGGCATCCTCTCATCAATCGCGCCACACAAGGTGGTTATGCCCCAGCTTCGACGGTAAAACCGCTTTTATGCGTCATGGGCCTTAATGAAAAGCTCATTACCCCCTCAGGTTCTTTCTTTGGACAGCCTTATTTTAAATTGCCCAATTCCACCCATAAGTTCCGCGATTGGCGCTCTTGGGGTCACGGTTGGCTCGATCTCTATCGCGCTTTGGAAATCTCCGCCGATACCTATTTTTATGATCTTGCCTATAGAGCTGGCATTAATAAAATTCACGATTATTTAGATCGCTTTGGCTTTGGTCGCAGTACCGGTATCGATCTTGCAGAAGAATCCTTAGGCATCAATCCCTCCCGCGAGTGGAAGCAAAAGCGCTTTAAGCAAAGCTGGCATCTAGGTGACACCGTGCCTATCGGTATTGGTCAGGGTTATTGGACATCTACACTCATGCAATTAGTCAAAGCCCATACCATCTTAGCGAATAAAGGCGAGATTAAAACCCCGCATTTATTGAAGATGGCGCTCGATCCGGTTGACAATAAGGCCGATCCTTATGTGCAGACTGAAGAACCTAAGTTCTTTGAGGTCAATGACAACTCCTATTTTGATCATTGCCGCAGTGGCATGTACTTAGTGGTCAATGGCCCTGAGGGTACCGGCCGGCGCGCTTTCTTTGGAGCTAAATATAAAGCTGCCGGTAAATCTGGTACTGCACAGGTAGTCTCCATCAAACAAGGTGAAAGGTATGATGCGAGCAAGCTTAAAGTCGAGCATCGCGATAATGCCCTCTTTGTAGCTTATGCACCTTTCTTCAAGCCCCGCATCCTCGTTGCGGTCATCTTAGAAAATGAAGGTGGTGGCTCCACTAAAGCCGCGCCCATTGCCCGCAAGATGATCGATAAATATCTTTTAGATCTCTACCCTAATGGTTATATGGGTGAGCCTAATCCTAAGCTGGTCAAATTTGGCATGGGCGGTACGGTGGTATTGCAGTGAAGCACGAACAACAACAAAATCGCGAAACTCTCGAGCAGATTAATTCTAATGTCCAAAAAGGTAGTTTCTTTTTTCGCCATCATGTCGATATTCCGCTCCTTTTAGGCTTATTGATGAGTCTATGCTTTTCGCTCTTTATTCTCTATTCAGCCTCAGGTCAGCATATAGATATGCTTGTGCGCCAAATTACGCGCACCGGAGCGGCCTTTGTGCTGATGATACTCGTAGCGCAAATTCCGCCTAGAATGTTTGTCAAAATCTCCTTTTGGCTCTATCTTATCGGCATTATTCTCTTAATTTTAGTCGAGCTCTTTGGTGATATCTCCAAAGGAGCCCAAAGATGGCTCAATTTAGGCTTTGTGCGCATTCAGCCTTCGGAGATCTTCAAGGTGGTCATGCCCTTGACCGTAGCGGTCTTTCTCTCGCGCTCCTCGCTTCCGCCTAAGCCTTTAAACACGCTCTTAGCCTTTGCCCTTGTAGGCGTGCCGACAGTACTTGTACTCTTACAGCCTGATCTAGGTACTGCCACCTTAATTGCAGTCTCAGGCTTTATCGCTATCTTTATTGCCGGCCTTTCATGGTGGTGGATTGCCGCAGGTATGGCCATAGTAGGCGCAGCTTTGCCGGTAATGTGGAACTTTGTCCTGCACGATTATCAAAAACAGCGTGTCTTTACC
>ENA-OWPF01001152-OWPF01001152.1-human-gut-metagenome-genome-assembly--contig:-NODE-1152-length-24807-cov-7.072923_pt1 | contig 24807 bp, 23 predicted proteins | sample MGYA00248261_ERZ651840 | MGnify/ENA primary metagenome ERZ651840 (study PRJEB26924, sample SAMEA4378268) | human gut metagenome | biome: human gut; feature: human-associated habitat; material: faeces... | reverse complement strand
GGAGGCCGTCCTCGTAGAGAACGGAAGCCCAGTAGTCGCCGCAGGCATCCATCGAAAGCGTGATGCTCTTGACCTTGCCTTCGATCTTCCGATGCATAATACCTGTCCCTTGACTGGAACAAGAGCTACTTCACGTACGCCGTCCTCGGCGAACTCGTGAACTTCAACCGCGGTCTGCTTGGCGGCGTTCTCCCGGTTCAGGCTGAAGTTGAAAAGATGTTCGAAGCCGACGTCGCCAAGGTTCGCGAACAGGTCAAGGATCTGCCGCGTGACGAAGCCCGCAAGATTCTCGCCGACTTCACGGTCGCCTCCGCCGCCAAGGCCGACAAGATCTACAAGGATCTGCTCGCCTCGATCAACACGGTGAAGGCTACGGCCGACCGCAAGGACGTGAGCGTCTCCGACAAGAAGGGCACGATCACCCTGACGATGAACAAGACCGCCGACATGCCGTTCAACTCCTGGGACAAGGAAACGATGTACTGGAGTCTCGGCATTACGGGCGCCAAGGCCTCGACGCTTGCTCCGGTCAAGCCCGTGAGCGTCAAGGAAACCGACAAGACGATCGCCTTCACGTTCAATACGGCTGACGTCGCCAAGCATGCCATCGCCGGCTGCCTGACCGACACGTATCTGCGCGGCTACGCCGACCACAAGCGCTTCGTCGCCATGGTTCCCGTGATGTTCACGAAGTAACCTCTCCTCCTCAACCCTAAAGGGTTGAAACCTCCGGAAGGCGGTCCGAAAGGGTCGCCCCTCTTTTCAACACGGGCCGTGCTTCTGCGGCCGAGTTCGAATTGTCTGGGATGACGCCGGCGTTCATGGCGCATATAAACGGCATCGTCACATCAAAGAATTCTGTGGCCGTGACCGAGCGTGTCAAAGCGATGGTGGCGGCCGGCGTGGAGATGAAGTACAGAGGGTTCGCCGAAGCTCCCAAAGCCAAAGCGAGAACCTTTCAAGAGAATTTGGTTCTCATCAACCCGCTTCTTCCCGAGGTTCTCGCCTGGATCCTGCTTGGGTTCTACTCGGAACGTTTTCCCACACGCGATGTGAAAACCATCGTGCAGGAACTCGTTGCAGCCATTCCGCTGCAAATTTCGCGTCCCGAAGTGCGGTACGAGTACATGATTGATGCTCCCCTCCCAATCCCATGTCATTAGGGATTGGAAGGGGATTCTGGGGGCCGTAACCCTCCATTCTAGTCACTACCCTATTCGGAGAGTGACGGGCTGCATCAAACAGCCCTCATGATCCTCATTTTCCAGCCGGCCCTCTCTGGATCCCCAACAGAATCCTGAACTCCCTGCTCAGTTTCACCTCGTGCAGAACGGACTCATCCCGACACCAAGCCACATCTTCCTTTCCAAGGCGCCACGCCGCTTTCCTGAGACAGTCAGCACCGAGGAGCGCAGTCGCCCTTGGGATGCTCATCAAATCCACGAGGCCGATTTCATAGTCCTTCCAATGGATGGGCTTGCCTAGAAGCAGTCCGGGCGTGTAGTGCCGACGACAATAGGGTTGGGTATGCCCGACCTCACGATGCACCGCAAAACCCTCAAAGAGGACCGTTGCGCGGGCTCGTGCGGTTGTCGGTGCCAATTCCTTCATGGCCCTGTAACGGGCCAGTACGCCCTCTGGGAAGGGCACGGTAAGGCTTGTTGGATTCGGCCATGCAACACCTTGTCGCTCACGCTCAGCGTTGTAGTCTTCCTGCCAGCGACCCAACTCGGATTGAACGGATGCCGGCAGGATTCTCGTCACTCGCCACTTTGACAAGGGGGTGCGAGCAGGGCTTTTCCCCTTGGAGGCGGCTTCCTCAAGTGTGACAAAGCGCTTACTTCTCTCTTCGAGGAATTGCGAACGGAAAGCATCAGGATCAGTCGCAAACATAGAGAGTGGAACCAGAACGCTCATGACTTCCGATTCAACATTCGCGTGAATCCAGTCGGCAGCATCTTCGTAGGAAAAGAGGTAACTGGCTCGCTTCTGGACATCCGTCAGACGCGACAGTTGTTCTGCACAGGCAACACGTGCTTCGTCCGACAGGAAAAGACGTGTCATGTTGCGTCCCGCACCTTCCCTGAATGCGCCGTAGCTTTGCCAGGGGCCGATTTCGATGATTTCATGCATCGTGTGATGGTACTTCGGCAGATACGCAGCAACGTCCCCTGGACAATCCGTGAGAATGATGTGCTTGGCTTCAAGAGCGGCGCGCTTGCGCGTGACGCTTTCGGCTACTGCTTGAGCACCAGGCTTTATTTCGTTATAGACATCGGTCATGGCGTACTACCGGCGACGGATTTGGGTGGGGATTGTTAAACAATTTAGATATTTTATTGCAGTTGTTTTTTGTTCACCCCCTGTGATGGCGAAAAACGCCAAAGCACGGCAGAAAGCCCTCATCTCAACGCAAAACAACTTCCCGATCCGTGATCTTGTCCGCATCCGACTCGAACTTGACGCGCCCTGACAGGACGGCTGCTCCGGCTTGTGCGCGCTCAATCTCGCCCGAGTTCTCCAGAATGTCCCGCGCGACTTCGGTCGCCTGCGAAAGCCCCTCGAACATCTCATCGTTGAACGGAGTCTTCGGCTTCTCGTCGATGTAACAGCCAATGGCTACAAGGCCGTCGTACAGACATTGGCGAAGTTCCTTCGCCCTTTCCATCTTGGCGGCCAGTACCCATGCAATCTGGAGTATCCGGCCATACAGAGCAAGATCAACCTTCTCGACGGTTCGGTTGGCTACCTGGAGCAGGAAAACACGATCCTCGTCGCGAGCATCTCTCCCTCGGTCGACGTCGGAGGAAAGGCTGTTGAGATATGCTGGAACGGCTACGGCGCGAGGACGGTACTTCTTCTTTGGACGGGGTTTTTGGGACATGGGGCTTCCTTTGGAGAGGCGGAAATTCTAGCATTGCGCGCTCGATCCTCCCTCCTGCGCACTCAAAGTTGCAGGCTGCTCTACTCGGCGCGCTCGCTTATTTCTCCATGCAGGATTTCTCAAAATCGTCTTTGAGCTTCTGGATCCAGGCGCGTTGGCGTTCCACGGCCGTCCGTACCACATCATTGCGCTCGTGGAACATCGCAAACCATTCCTCAAGATCCCAAGAAGCGTTGAGGTCGGGGGCGGGCATGAGCGGCTCAACGACCTCAACAATGTCATTGCGACTGGCGAATTCTTCGATTGCGATGGACTCGCGAATCACGCCGACGTAGCGGATCTTTGGCATGAGGGGCGGCGTGAACCAGGTATTGAATGGGAGCACTGCGAAGTCCCAGCCCTCTTCTTCTGGAATGGCATAACTGATCCCGATGAACATGATGCGGCTATGGAGGAGTCCATAGAGATGCTGAGAGCTGCAGAAGCACAGCAAGCAAATCAACGTCCAATCCAAAGAAGAAAACGACGAAGGACAGACCTGATCCGTCCTGCAGTTCCCGGAACAACTTGCCGCAGGCGAAGAGATTCGGATTCGACGTGACATCCCAACGGGAGGAGGAAGTGGCGCAAACGTGAAAATTTGCCACCAAATCTATGGCGCAAACGTGAAAAATCGAGGTTAAAATATAGTCGCAAACGTGAAAAATGACCCTTAAAAAGGAGGCGCAAACGTGAAAACTGTTCAGTATGAGAGAAAAGTATACAAGACTATGCTTGAGTGGAAGGAGAAGCTGGCGCCTCACCATGCTCTGTTTCTCAAAGGAGCGCGACGAGTTGGAAAAACGACGCTCGCAGAAAAACTAGGCCGAGAAGCGTATAAGACTTACATCTTGGTTCGTTTTGATCAGGCGGGTGACGATGTCAAAGACCTGTTCATCAACAGTCTTAGAGACTTGGATAATTTCTACGCGGTTCTTCAGTTGCTCTACCGAACGTATTTGCACGAACGCGAATCTTTGATCATCCTCGACGAGATTCAGCTGTTTCCGCAGGCGCGCCAGGCCGTGAAAACCTTGTTGGAGGACGGGCGTTACGACATTTTGGAAACTGGATCGCTCGCATCCATCACAAAGCGCAGCAAGGAAATTTTGATTCCTTCGGAAGAGTACACACTGGAAGTGTTGCCGATGGACTTTGAGGAATTCCTTTGGGCACAAGGCGACCGAATGACCGTCCCGTTGATTCGTCGCCATTACGAGACGATGAAACCATTGAAAGATCTCCATCGCCCGATCATGAAGTCCTTTCGCGAGTACATGATGGTCGGCGGCATGCCGCAGGCGGTCAAAATGTTCGTGGAATCCCGGGATTATGGAAAAGTTGACCTGGTCAAACAGCAGATCATCAACCTTTACAGCAACGACATGGCTGAACAGACTGATGAAAGGTCTGAGTATGTGTCGAATTTCTTTTTCCGAATTCCTTCCGAATTATCCAAGCACGACAAGCGTTACATAATTTCGCACATCCAATCAAACGCGAGAATTCGAGAATATCAAGGGCCCATCAGGTGGTTAGACGAAGCCATGATCATCAATATCGCCAACTGCGTTGATGAACCCAGTGCCGCGCTAAACTTGTCCATGAGCGATCCATCTTTCAAGTGTTACCTGATGGATACGGGACTCTTAATAAGTCTCGCCTTTAAAGATAGACCGATCCTGGAGAACGACCTCTACAAGCAGATTCTGCTGGATCGCCTTCAGGTGAATGAGGGTATGCTAATTGAAAACCTTGTCTCGCAATGTCTTCGAGCCAATGGTCATCCGTCGTATTTTTATCTGGAACGAAATTCGGCGACGAGAAAAACAACCTTGGAGATCGATTTCCTGATCCGACAAAACAAAAAGATTGTTCCGATTGAGGTCAAGTCCTCTTCGTCTTCCAGCATCAAGTCGTTGGAGCGTTTTAAAGAAAAATATGGTTCGCGCATCGCTGATGGCATCGTTCTCCATCATGGCGAGCTCAAGCGCGAGGGGACTGTGGTTTTTCTGCCGTATTTCATGGCCTGCGTGCTATAGAGAATCCAACTTGTTCCCAAGTCAATTCTCAAGCTAACAAGGACCAGCCATGCCTCAAGAGAAGCCAGCTTTCTTCGTCGAATTCTTTCGCAATCCGTTGACGGAAGCCTATCCAGAGGTCTTCCAGCCGCTCGGCGACGGGATCGAATTGACGCGATGGTGGCTCGGGCACGACGATCCGCGCCGATGCTCGCTTTTTTCGCTTTTTGCCATTCGGCACGAGAACCGCTGGGGACTTGATGCCGAAGGGATTCTTGCCGTCTCTTCAGAGCGCCCGCGCCGTCGAACTGTTGTCGGTCGGCGCGGGGGCGATCTTGCTCGGAACGCTGGGACTGCTCTTCTGGGCCGCTTTCCTTGGCGGACTCGCCGTCTTGTTTGCCTGTTACGGCATCGCCGCGCTTTTTCGATCGGCTCGATCCAGGCATCCGAAAACTTGCTATGATTACCCATGTCGTGGAGGGCGACGTTAAACAAGACCTCAGTGTATTTTTGAATTTCTGCCTTTTTGCTCTTCTCTTTCGCGCTCGTCGCAACCGCCGCCGTCGTAATGCATGGCGATGACGGATGTTGTTTCGATCTCGGTTCTCCCATCCTCTGGTGAGGACATCAGACGCAGCGTCAGCCTTTGGCTCCCTTCTCGGAGCGTTTCCTCCCTTTTCCTCACCACGGCGGAAGTATTGCATCCGTCGGTTTTGTGTTTTGGAATTATGCCCCGGTCGCGACGGGGCTTGGCTTTTCCCTTTCCTTCCCTTGCAGCATTGCGCCTTAGGGCGTCAACTCATCGAGCTGCCGGACACAGGCATCAACTTGTGCTCTTGCCGTCATAGCGGCATCTCCGTTTCAGGGAACCGAGACCTCAGATTGAACCTGATGCTTCTAGGGGAAAGGGGCTTGCTCGCGACGTCGGTTCTGATGGTCACGGTTGCACACGATCCCATGATCGACCCCGACACCAGGTTTTCCGGATCGTTCGCGTTGACACGCAAGTGGGTCCAGTCTCTAACCACGCCGCACTTGTCCACAATGCGCTCGTACAGGTTCCTGGTTCGCTTGATGGCCTCCTTGTGGGCTTGCGTTTCGATGTTTTTTTGCGAGTCGCAGTGCGCTTCCCGAATCATGGCTGCATTCAAGCTGAGGTCCGATTCATCCGGTTCGGGCATGGCTCGGTAGTGGTTCCACGTCTGCAGGCGGTCAGCGACGAAGAAGTTCTGCAGTTCGTTCTGCAGTTCGTACATGACCGAAGGCATGGCCTCCGTGGCCTCGGCGTCGTGTTCATCTACCACGCGCTCAAGAAAATCCAGTTTGTTTTGGTCCTTCCGGATGCTCTCCTGGATATCCAGAACGGCTCGAGCGCGTCTCCGACGGATCGTTTCCAGCACTTCCGGCAGCTCGGGATAAGTCTCTCCGGCTTTCACAAAGCCCTTGTGCTCGGTGAACCAACGCTTCAGGTCTCGGATGATTTCATCCTCGGTGATAGGGGCTTCGGCGATGATCTGAGCCTGCTTGAGACGGGCCTCACGCCACTTGAGTTTTCGAACGAGGCGGTTATGCAGCCAGGTCACGGCAATCTCCTGTTGGGGTGTTTGTTTTTTCGGGCGGAGCGCATCGGACAACGTCGTCGATGTTCGTCGTTCCCCTGATGAGGTCAATGGGATTCTTCCTCGACAGCCTGACATTCGAGCAGTATTCGGACGTCATCCACGACATCGGTGGGAAACTCTTCAAGGTCATTGACAAGTCGGATGGCGTCCAGCGCTTCTTGAACCGTCCGTCCATTGGCTCTCGTTGCTGCCTGACACGCGATCACGTCCTGAAGCTTGACGGCAAGCCAGTTTGATCCGCCCAGACGCTTGAAGACCTCATGTTCTTCCGGCGTCAAGCGCACGCGAACATCATGCCGGCCGCTGGGTTTGCGGCCGGCACCTGCGCGCTTTCCTCCTCTGGTGTTCTTCTCCTGCATTTTTTTCCTCAAGAACGCAGCCTTTCGTCTTCGAGGAGCGTCTGGATGTACCAGACTGCAGTCCGTCTGAAGAACTCGGCCTCATCCAAGGTTATGTCCTCGTCGTCCTCAGGCTCCCATTTTTCGGCTCGTTCGAGGGCCTGCTCAAGGGTCTCGCTTTCGCCAAGGAGCTCATCAATGTCACAGCCGCATGTTTGGCGGACAACGGCCATCAGTGCTGCCTTGACCTGACGGAAGTAGGACGCACCCCACTCTGCGGGGTGTCGCCGCGCAGCTTCAAGACGCCTTCGCCACTGTACCAAGGAGAGCACCACGGGCAAGGGTGGTCAGAGACACAGTCATCCATGAAGCCGCCCTCATTCTCCCAGCCGTCGATAAAGCCCCGTTCTTCCTTTTCCGTGAGTTCGTTCACGTCCACGTCGTGCCCTGCGGCTGCGTCGATCTTGCCGATGAGAGCGGCGCGTTCTTCGGCGTCGTCGATCCACCTGGTTTCCTGAACAAACTGAATATGATTGTGCATGCGTGTCATTCTAACGTCAAGGTTTTTTTGGGCAACGCAGACATGAGCCCGGATCAAGTTCGTTTCTGCACGTAGTACGGATGTCGGGGCGAAGGTTTTTCAGGGAAGAACGCCCCTACGACCCTGAAGACCTGATCCGTGCAGCGATGGATCCAGGTGTGCTTCGCATCGGGGTAGTGAATCTCCACGGCGCCATTGGGCATGCGCTCCAGAAAGCCGAAAATGAAGCCGTCTTCAAGAGCTGCAAGAACCATGTCGCCGGTACGGGGCGACACAGCCATGTCGAGGATCACCTGAGAGCCGTCCGGGAAATGATCGCGGTAAAGATCTCCCCGCACCACAATCACCGCCTCGTGTTTGAAAAAGGATCCGTCTTTTTCAGAAAATGGAGGCGCCGCCTCCATCGGTTCGTAGTCCGTCGTCAGATAGTGCTCTCTGAAGGTGACGGTCCCGAGCTTTTTAAAGATGCTCATGCCGACGAAAGGAATGGTTGTCAAAAAACAGTTTTAATTTTGAGACAACCCAACCCTGAGCTGGAAGAAAAAATTTCTGAATCAACAGCTCGCATTTTTCCCTTTCTTGGAAATTCCTCCGGCCATGGCGCCAAAGGCGTGATCTAGAATCGAAAGTGAATGTCGCCGATCAACCACAACCTGAGATCTCCCGATGGCAAGCCAAAAGAAGTCCGTCATTCCTCGCTCCATGCAGACCGTCGAAGGTCGCGTTGTAAGGATCATCTTTCAAAGCGAACCCGGCGCCTACTGCGTCTTCATGATGCGCGACGAGAAGGGTCGGCAGCGGAAGGTCGTCGGCTATCCAGACTTCGTCCTCTCGCCCAACCTCGACATTCGTGTCGAGGGACGCATGGAGGACAATCCGAAGTGGGGGCGCCAGTTTGCAGCCATTCTGATTTCTCGTCCGCTTCCCAAGAGCCTGCTGGGCATCGAGCGCTATCTGGCTTCGGGAATCATCCCGGGGATCGGTCACGGGCTCGCCAAAAGCCTGGTGGACGCCTTCGGACTTTCGGTCTTCGATGTTCTGGAGAACGAACCCGAGCGACTCAAGGAAATCCGAGGACTCGGCCCGAAGCGCATCGAGGAGCTCACCGCTCACAGAAACGAGCAGCGCGACGTCCGCGAAATCATGGTCTTTCTTGCCGGTCACGGCGTGACCCGAGGACAGGCAGCGAAGATCTACAAAGAGTACGGAAGAGATGCCTTGAAGATCATCAGACAGAACCCGTACAGGATGGCGCGCGAGATCGACGGCATCGGCTTCGTCACCGCAGACGACATTGCGCTCAAGACGGGAACACAAAAGGATTCTCCCTTCAGAATCCGCGCAGGCATTCTTTCTACACTCCAGACCGCCTCCGAGATGTCCGGGCACTGCTGCCTCACGCGCAAGGCGCTGAAGGCAGCCGCACGCAAGCTTCTGGACCTTGAAAAGGATGAGGGAGACGATCTTCTCACGAAGGCGATTGATGACGAGGTGAAGGAGGGAAGGCTGGTGGAGGCCGCGTCGCCCGACCCCCAGTCGGTCTACCTGAAGCACCTCTACGACGCCGAGCAGACGATTGCCGCCGACTTGTCTGCGCTCTGCAAAGGCACGCCCGAGTGGGGCATTGACGACGTTGAAAAGGCGATCAACGAGTCTGAAAACCGACTGGACATCCGTCTGGCTTCGGGACAGCGTGACGCCGTGAGAAAGGCCCTGGTCTCGAAGGTGCTCGTCATCACGGGCGGACCCGGCGTGGGCAAGACCACGATCATACGAACCATCATGGACATCCTGAAGCGCAGGGGCGCCGTCATTGAGCTCTGCGCACCCACGGGACGCGCCGCAAAACGCATGTCCGAAACGTCAGGCGAGCCCGCACGAACCATTCACCGCCTTCTGGAATTCTGCCCTGCCGACATGAGCTTCAAGCGCAACGAACTCAACCCGCTCGACGGCGACGTCATCATCGTCGACGAGGCCAGCATGGTGGACGTCCCGCTCGCGAAAAGCCTCCTGAGGGCAGTGAAGACGGCAGCAAGCCTCATTCTGGTGGGCGACGTCGACCAGCTTCCCTCCGTGGGGCCGGGCGCCGTTCTGAGCTCCATGATCGAGTGCGGCACGATTCCCGTCGCACGTCTGACCGAAATCTTCCGACAGGCGGAAGGCTCCAGAATCATTCAGGTCGCACACGACGTCAACCGGGGAATAAAGCCGTACTTTCCGAGCGATCCCTTCGAGGGCGACTGTCACTTCTACTGCACCGACGGACTCGAGAAGCAGGAGGTGCTCGACAAGATCGTGCATTTCATCCAGACCGTAATCCCCGCCCGCTGGCATGTCGACGCCAAGACTGCCGTGCAGGTGCTCTCCCCCATGAACCGGGGCGTCTTCGGCGTGCAGAACCTCAATCACGTCCTTCAGGAGGCTCTGAACCCGCCCACGGGCCTGATTGTCGAGCAGTACGGCATGCGCCTTTCCGGAAGCCCCCCCATTGCCCCGAACCTTGAAAAGCGGAGCGCTTCCTCCCGGATCTGACGACGAGGGGTTGCGCGCCGGATTTCCATGAATCGCTTGCCTTCGCTGCCCGTCGGAACGACCTCGTTTCCGACCATGAGAAAATTCAATGAGATCTACGTCGACAAAACGGATCTCATTCATGAGCTGGCCGGAAAACGCTCAAAGGTTTTCCTCTCCCGACCGAGACGATTCGGCAAAACGTTGTTGGTGTCTACCTTCGAATCCTTGTTCGCCAACGGACTGCGCGACTTTCAGGGTCTTGCCATTGAAAAGCTTTGGACGGATCAGACGTATCGGGTCGTTCGCCTCGACTTTTCGTGCCTGCGCGAATTTGAGGATTTCCCCGACTTTGAAGCGGCGTTTTGGAAATGCTCGCGCGATCGTTTCGAAAGCACGGTTGCGCTCCCTCTTCTTCCCGAATCTCGACGCTCGGTTTATGGGCCGACTGGTTGGAGAGCTTTAAGGAAGGCACGCTGGTGCTTCTCATCGACGAATACGATGCGCCGCTCACGGCCTGTCTCGATCAGCCCGAGCTCCTTGGGAAAGTCCAACGGTTCTTGAGCCTTTTCTTCGGTTGGATCAAAACCCATGAAGGTGTCCTGCGCTTTTTGTTCCTGACGGGCGTCACCAAAATCGGCAATGCGGGCATCTTTTCCGACTTCAACGGCATCGTCGACATTTCGCTCGATCCCGCCTACGGCACCCTGTTGGGCTTTACGCGCGATGAACTGACGGACTACTTTTCGTCCGATCTTGCTGAGGCTGCAAAGGTGCTTCAAGTGTCCGAATCCGAATTGTTGGAGCAGCTGGCCTCGTATTACGGCGGGTATTCCTTCGACCAATGGGCAAGCACGCATGTCTTCTGTCCCTGGTCCGTCATTCGATTCCTTGCCAATCCGAAGGTTGGATTCGAAAACTATTGGTTCCAAAGCGGCGGACAACCGGCTGTCCTTCAAAAGCACCTGCGCAACCATCCATTGTCGGATCCGTCCAATTTCGCCAAGCCGATCGTAATCAAAAAGGATCAACTCTCAATTTCCAGTTCTTACGAAAATCTTCAATTGGAAGTGCTGCTGGTTCAGGCCGGTTATTTGAGCATTCAGTCGGCAACGGCATCCGACTTCATTGTTGACTATCCGAACCGTGAAGTTGCCTTGTCGATGGCGCGTCTCTACGCCCAGGAATTATTGGGCGGCAGGCACATCGAAAAGCATGGCGGGCTGGAAATCGCCGAGGTGCTCGAGCGCGCCTCCGTGAAGGATGTCGTCGAACAGTTCAATCTGGTCTTCAATGCCATCGACTACAAGGATTATCCGATTCGGGATGAAGCGTCGTGCCGCTCTCATCTCCAGGTTCTGCTTTTGGGCGCAGCAATGCTGCCTTCCGTTGAGACGCATAATGCGAAAGGTCGAAGCGACTTGTCGGTCATGGTCAGCCGTCGCCATTGGATCTTCGAAATCAAATTCGCGAGGCGGGGCGACGATCCGACGAAGTTGCTCGACATGGCCTGCAGACAGATGCAGGACCGTCGGTACGATAAGGTGATCTCCGGCAAGGAAGTGCTTCCGGTGGCGCTTGTCTTCAGCGACGAGGCGCGCCGGATCGTGGCGTGGAAAAGCCTTTGAATGGACGACAGGCCCTGCCGGCGCGCACATCCGGCGGGCCTTCCTTCAACGCTTGCGGTCGGACTCAAACCCTTCCGTCAGCGAAGCGTGATCCGAAGCCCGAGCCCGTCGTCCCCCCATGCGTTGCCACCCGAGAGCGCCTCGCTGATGCCGAATGCCGTAACCTGATCGAGCGCAAGCTCAAGCAGGCCGCCTTCGTGACGAACGGCCGGGAACCCGTTTTTCACCTTCACGACGCTGTCTTCATGGCGAAGCGTGAATTCTTCGCGTTGGAAAAGCACCTTGCAGAGCATCCGCAGGAAGTGCGCGGCCCCGGATTCCCCGAGCTCGAGCACCGTTCGTCCCTGCGCATCCCGCGTAATTTCGAAGTCGCCTTGGAAATCCGTTGCGTCCTTGAGGCCGCTCTCGTCCGCCTCGATGCAGGCCGCCTCGATTTCCGGCGTAATGATGGGCTTGCGGCTGAAGTTCGAAAGGCCGTGAGGCATCGTCTTTTCCCAAAGTACGGCGGAAAAGTAGTCGGGATTGCCCTTCATGCAGAGCTCAAGCTCCTCGCGCGTAATGAACTGAGCGGCCAGGAACGCGACGCGGCCGTTGGGCGTTTGGACTTCCGGGAGATCGCGGTCGTTGCAAAGCAGCAGCACCGAGTCAACAAGATGCCTGCCATCGGCCCTTGTGAAGCCGTTGACTACGGCAAAGCCCGAATGCACGCGCTCGGGCGCGCGGCGCGCCGTGCTGATCAGGTTGGTCAGCATGGCGCAGACCTTGTCGGACGGGCTCCGCTCCTTGTTCTTGGCCGGGACGCGAATCGAAAACTCAAAGCCGTGTCCGTCTATGCCGAAGCGCGTCACGCCCTGATGAAGGCCTCCCGTCATGGCGTACGTGACGATGAGCCAATAGGGGCGCTGTCCCTTCACCTTCCAAGAAATCAGATAGGCTTCGCCCTCCGCCTCCACGATCGCCGCCGGCCCTTCGACGAAGTCGAGCCCGCGGCTCTTGAGCAACTGCTCCCAAGCATCATGAATGGCTGAGAGCGTCGCGGTATGCGATTGGGTGATCTTGGTCGTCATGTTTGTCTCCATCAGCTTCTGCATTCTCATTGTACGTGAAGCGTATAGCCGCTCTGTTTCCGAGCGTATCGACCGCCCTCGACGAGCACCTTCGACACCTTCGAGACTTCGGACATGTTCACGGGAATCGTGACGACGCCGTTCTCCCTTCGTGCTTCGCCACCCATCTCGAACGTCACGACGTCCGTGCCGTTGTCAACCCGCATGGGGTCCTTGAGCATGACGCAGCACCCGAATGCTTCGACGAATTGTCCGCGCGAGGCCGCCGGCACCGTGATCCGAATCTTCCCGAACTTTTCCACCACTTCGAATGCAGCGTGCCAAGTGCCGAATTCGCGACCCGACTCGGCCGCTTCTTCGCGCAGCCGCCGGGCAGTCTCGGCATTGAGATGGCTCTCCCGCTCAAAGTCCATCAGACCGTGCGGCGTGCTCTGCATCCAGAGGAATTCCACCACCTTTTTCGCCTCAAGCGCGAGCATGGCTTCCGTTTCGTCCTTCGTCATCCCGAAGAGGCCCACGAATGCGAACTTTCCATCCCGGCAACTGAACGCACCGAGGTCGGCATCCCTGCAAAAGGAGATCGAGGCAATCTTGCTCGGCGTGCCGTCAAGCTTCTTCAACCCTTCCTGAGGACAGGAGAGGGCTGGGCTCATCCTGTGCGGCTGGTGTTCGAGCGCCTCCAAAAACTGCGAAATCATGTCCATGGTCCATCCGGGCACCCGATCCGACTCGGACGCGGGGGCGCGAAGCGAGAATTGGTACCGGTTGCCGTGCTTGTCGGTGAGCGCGCCGACGGTCGTCACGATGAGCCAATAGGGCCTCTCGCCTCCAACCTTCCAGGCCAGGCAATTCGTCGCCGCGACGAAGCGCCAGTCGACATGCGCGTAGAGAACCTCCTTGTCGGAGAGATAATTTTCACAGTGCCGGCGCACGGCTTCGAAGAGATGAAGTTCAGGCAGTTCCATTTTGAAATGATCGTTTTTCGTTGACACGACCTCGGATTTTAGCAAGTGTTCCCGCTTCGTTGAATGAGGCCTAGTACAATGACAATGCATGTGCGATGATCCAACGGAGGCCGGCATGGGAACCTTTAGAATGCAAATGGACGACGACTTCAAGGAAAAGTTCAGTGAAGTCTGCCAAGAGCTCGGCTGCGACATCTCAACCGTCGTCACGATGCTCGGCACCAAAATGATTCGCGAGCGCCGCATACCCTTTGAAATCTGCGCGGATCCCTTCTACTCAAAAGCGAACGCCGCTCATCTGAAGCGGTCGATTGCCCAACTCGAAGCCGGCCGAGGAAAGGTTCACGACCTCATCGCCCCTGAGGATTGATCGCGTCCCACCCTTGCCCCGTGCCGTCCGAAGCACGCGCAATGCCGAAAGCCCAGAAGAGGACGCCCGCCGAAGCGCTTCTCCGGCGGGCTTGTCCTTCTTTTCGCGCTCTCAGCGCGCCATGACTCCCAATCAGAAGACGCGGCCCACGCGAATGCGCCCTTCAAAGGCCTTCATGTCGTCGCTTCCGACCGCGCCGCCCAGCTGCACGCCGAACGTCCAGCCCTTTCTCTCGGCCGCGATGCCCAAACTCAGCCGCCCCGCGTTTTCGGACCAGACATTGAGCGGCGCGTGCATCTCAATACCCTGAACGGTGGTTGTGCCGTCGACTTCCGTATCGCCGAAGGCGGGCACGAAGCTCGCGTCAACCGACGGCGTCACCTTCCATCCCGAACGGGTATCAAACCGGCCCGCAATCGAAAGGCCGACGGGCAAGGTGAAGAGATCCTGCTCGACCTTGCTGCTTCTCCAGCCCTCGCGCGTCTCAACGCCGTCCGTCTTGACGCGGTGCCAGTTGAGACCGGCATAGGGAAGCAGCGTCCAGTCGTCGGAAAGCGCATGGCGGTACTCGACCCTCGCGCCGAGCGTCAAGACCTGCGCATCCGTTTTCCAAGCCGCGCCGTCGGCCTTCACGTCATTCTCTGAAGTCGTCCAACCGACGATGCCGCCCCAGCTGAAGTTCCCGACCGTCTTCGCGGCGAACATCTCAAGACCGTAGTAGTCGACGTCGTTCGTCACGTCCGAATTCACGCCGCGCCCCTTGACGTCGCCCGTGCCCGCAAGCGCGACCGCGCCCGCCACGAAGTCCGCCGTGCGGTATTCGCCGCCCGCGGCGACGCCCCCGAGCTTCGTTTTCGTTTCAAGCGCCGCGCGCGAACCGCCGAACGTCATGGTCGAGCCCGTCACTTGCGCAAACCCGCTCCAACCGGTCTCGCCCGGGAACGCTTCCCGCATGTGCTTGTAGGCGACGTCTACGCCCGCATTAGCCGCGTCAAGCGCAGCGGTCTGCACGCCCGCCGCAGCCGTCGGATTGAAGCCGCGCGAGAGGAGCGCATGGCGCTTGTCGCCCGAGAGGGCCGAGTCGCCGGTAAGAAGCGATGCCACGTACTCGTCCTTCTTTTGGAGCGCGATCATGCTCCCGGCATCGAACCCGTCGAGACCGAGATTGGAGAGCGTGCCGCCGTCCGTTTCGAGGGCGAAGCCATATTCTCCGTTTTCACCCTTTTCGACCTTGAAGAAAAGATTGTCCGTCGTGACGGTGTCGAAATCCGCATTGAGCTGGATCGACACGCCCTCCCCCGAATCGACGTTGACGAAATGAAGCCTTGAGCCTTCGGACGACGAAATCGTGCCTTCAACCGTTGTGTGGCTGTCCTGCGCCGCATCGACGATCAGGACGCCTTCAGCGCCCACCAGAACGTTCGCCGCGTCGCGGGCGAGCGCGCTTCCGACCGTAATGCCGCTGAAGTCGCCGAGCTTGACCTCGCCCGAGAAGTAGAGGCCCGCCGATGCGCCCGTTTTGCCGAAGAGATTCCACGCGACCATGCCGTCGGCTTTGGAACCGAGCGCCAGAACGCCGCGGTTGACCCGGTAGCTCGTATTGGTGTTCTTGCCCACGAAGGTCGCGCCGCCGTCGATCGTGATGGAGCCGATTCTCGTAAACCTCGTCAAGCCCGTCAAGGTTGTCACGGAATCAATGTTGAAGAACCCGTTGAGCGACGTCGACTTGTCCCGCAGCGTCAAGTCAAACCCGCTGACAAGTCCGGTGGACGTCACTTCGTCGACATTGACGATCTGGCCGCCTATGCCGCTCTCCTTCTCGAACGCATGGCCGCCCAAGAAGTGCACGGACATTTTGTCGACGCTTCTGCCTTCGATCAGCCCCACCTTGAAGCCCTCGTGAACGTTGACGACGGCCGTGCCCACCGTAGCTCCGGACTTCAACCCGTCGCCGTAGACCGCAACCGCCGAACCGCTCACCAGATTGATCACCGCCTCTTCGACGACGGAAGTGCCGAACGATGCAGTGTCCTCGTCTGCGCTCTCGTCATTCACGACGGCGCCGCCCGCAAAGATCGTATCGACGTCAACGCCGTCAACCGTCAGTTCAGCCTTCTTGACCTGCGCAGCACCGCCGTGACCGGCAATGCCGCCCATGAAGATCGCGCCTTCGACGGTCCCGCCCTTGAGGGTCAGCTTGGCAGCCTCGACGGTCGAAGAAGCCTTCTCACCGTAGGCAACGCCACCCAGCACGACCGACGTTCTGCCGTAGAGCTTGCTCAGGTCGGCGAGCGCACTCTGGGGATTAAAGAGGACTTCACCCGCATCCTCTTCGCCTTCTTCTTGGCCCTCTTCCTGGCCCTCTTTCGTCTTGGAAGGCGTTGCCTGAAGCGAGCCGCCCGTCATGACGATCGAGAGCGAATCAACGTGTGCGGATGCGGCTGCCTTTTCATGCGAGCCGTTGTCAAAGGCGAGGCCGCCGCCCACGAGGTTGTAGACAGTGCCGTCCGAGATCGTGACGGACGAAGTGCCGACGTTCGACTCAACCGTTCCCTCAACGCCTTCACCCGAGGCGGTTTGCGTCTCAATCGCAGCCACGCCTCCTCCGTACAGCATCACGTGCTCGCCGCCGGCAATCGTCATCGAAGCATTGCCGACTTCCGACAGAATCGAAGCCGACGCGTTCTCCGCGCCACCGTCAAGGAGCGCCACACCGCCCGCGGTTGCGTAGGAGACGCTGCCGCCGAGAAGCTGCAGTTCTGACGCTTGCACATGGCCCGAAGCCGAGAATTCGCCCTTCTGAGATTCGCCCTCCTGAGATTCGCCCGAGAGCATCGACATGGCCAGCGCGCCGCCGTGGAGCCCCCTGTGGGCGCCGCCCGTCACCGCAACATGCGTTGTCGTCACATCGGCAACTGCCTCTGAAACGGTGGCTTCACCCTGTTCAAGCTCACCGCCCGCTGCTGCTGCTTGGCCGCCCGCGAAAGACCCTATCGCGTAATCATCATATGATCCTTTGGGATCACCGACAGCAGCATCGCCAAGCGTGATGTTCACGGCATCGGCCCTCACCTCGGCGCGGCCTCCCAAATAGGAAATCGCCGAGCCCGCACCGTAGAGGTCATACACTTCTCCGCCCTGCACGTTGATGTCGACCGTGCCGACGGATGTTGATGCGACCGATCCGGCGCTTTCCCAAACCACGGCATAACCGCCGGCATGGATGTCGCCAATGGTGCCGCCCGTCACCGTCATCTCAACGGACTCCACGTGCGCCTTGGCCGTCACGGGCGAGGCTGCGTTTTGAATGTAGATCGACGATCCGCCTATGGCCTCTTGAAGAGCGGCATCACCTCCAATGGCAACCTTCACGGCAGCGTCACGCTGAGCCTCCATCTGAGCGGCTTGGCCATAGGCCAACAACCAATCGCCGCCCACAACCAGGGCCTCCGTGAACTCAATGGTCAGATCCGCTGCCTCGGAAGTTGTGAAGCGGTTCTCCTCATCCAAAAAGCCGCCCGAGACAACGCCGTCCTTGACCACAAAGCCGAATTGCTTGAGCTGCTCTTCATTATTACTACTGTCGTCTTCAAGGAGCGCCTGAGCGTCGGCAAGCGTGAGAAGGACCTTTCCGCCCACCTTCGACTGCATGATCTCGAGAGCCGACGCCGGCATGACTAAGGCCATGACGGCCGAGAGCACTGCAGTCTTGAGAAGGCCTGAGCGGCGCGTAAAGCGCGCCTCCAAGCGGCCCTGACTGAATCGTGCCCCCGAGCGGACGGGCTGGTGGAATGATAGATGCGTTTTCATGGCCGCTCCTTTTAGAAATGCTTTGCCGAGAGGGCAAATTCAGTGTATCCCCCAATTGTAATTGAACTGTTTGCCCCTTGTAAAGCCTTTCCGAACGCCTTGCCCATGCGTCTTGTTTCTTTTGCTCATGACCGTCGCCCGCCCGTGAAAAACAGCAACCAGGTGTTGTTGGTTCGACATCAATGCCGGGGACTTCAGGAAGCTCAACGCTGACTCCTCCACGCACGGTCTCGCCTTCAACGTTGAGGCCGGGCATCGTATTGCGCTCACGAGCCTCTTCCATGTCGAGCCACAGGTCGCCTTCACGGCTTCGCACATTTTCGGCGAGGACCATGATGCCGTTCAGGGCGTCTCCATCAGTCGAGGTTCCTTTGAATCCTCCGTCGCCCGCGCCGGCATCGCCACCGGCTTCAAGGTCGACATGGGTTCCCTCTGGATGAAGGCGTCCTATCTATACGACTTCGACGGCCAAATCTCCACGAGGGCCAAGGCGGGCAGCGTCGCCAACAAGCTTGATCAGGACTTAGGCGGCTGGTACGAACTCAGCATCGGCGCTTCGGTGAACCTCACGAGGAATCTCCACGTGGGTTACAAAGGCGAGGGTTCCCCGGCGGGATTTGGCTGAAGCGCCGAGCCGCGCCTTCACCCCGAAGCTGAGAAGGTCGGAGTCGCCCTGAACACCCGCCATCGGCCGACGCCTCGATTCTTGCCCGATGCAGTTGCCGGCGAGCTCCTGATGCTGTACCATCCAATCAAATCACGATTTACTAAATCACGATTAGATAGGAAAGGCACCCTGATGTTCATCGGCAGAGAACAGGAACTCAAGTTCCTCGAGGACAAATACGCGCAAGGGAAAGCGCAGCTCATTGTTTGGTATGGCCGGCGGCGCGTCGGCAAAACCGAGACCCTGAGGGAATTCTGCAAAGGCAAGCCCCATGTCTTTTATGCCTGCGCTCAGACGCCCGACCGCGTTCAGCTCGCCAAGTTCTCCGAACGTCTTCTGCGCGAAGACATTCCCGCCAAAAACTACATCTCGACGTTTGCCGATTGGGAAAAGGCGTTTCGCGCGATTCTCGAACTCCCCTACGGCGACCGGAAGAAGCTGATCGTCATCGACGAGTTTCCCTACATGTGCCGTGGGAACGAGAGCATCCCTTCGATTCTGCAGAATCTTTGGGACGCGGAACTCAAGGACGGCAACGTGATGATCATCCTTTGCGGCAGCGCGATGAGCTTCATCGAGAAGGAACTGCTCGCCGAAAAGAATCCGCTTTACGGTCGGGCAACGGGCATTTACAAGATGCGGAAGATGGGCTTTTATGATGCGGCCCGCTTCTTCCCGAATTATTCGCCCGTCGACAAGATTGTTGCCTACTCCGTCCTCGGCGGCATTCCGCATTATCTCAACCAATTCGACCCTGAGCTTGACATTTCTGAAAACATCAAGCGCAACATCCTCGCAAAAGGCTCTGTCCTTTACAGCGAAGTCGAATTTTTGCTCCATCAGGAATTGAGAGAAACGCCCATCTACAATTCGATTATCGAAGCGGTGGCGCTCGGCAGCTCAAAACTCAACGAGATCAGTCAAAAATCCCTCATTGAGGACACATCGAAGACAAGCGTTTATCTCAGGAACCTCATCGAGCTCGGGATCGTGGAGCGCGTGTTTTCGGTTGATGCCGAACTAAAGGAGCAGGCCAACACCCGGCGCGGAACTTATCGCCTGACGGACAGCTTTTTCCGCTTCTGGTACGCCTTTTGCTTTGCCAACCTTTCGCAACTCGAAGACGGCGACGTTGACGGCCTGTATCAGTATGCGATCGCGCCCGCCCTGCAGGAATTTGCGTCCTTCGCCTTTGAAGACGTTTGCGCCGAGTTTATTCGCGCGTGTCAGAAAGCCGATGCCCTCCCTTTTCGATATGCAAAGCTCGGCCGATGGATGGGCAAGACGACCGTTCGTGATAAAAACGCCGCCGACGGCCTTCGCATCGCCGAAACGGAAATTGACCTCTTGGCGATCGACAGGGACGCGACGGCCTATTTGGTCGGCGAATGCAAATTCAAAAAGAGCCCCTTTTCATACGCCGAGTACCTTGACACAATTGCAAAATTGTCGCCGTTGAAAAAGAAGGCGGATTTTTACCATGCCCTCTTTTCAAAGTCCGGCTTCGATTCGAAAGTGAGGATCGAGGCGGAAAAATCAGATCGTCTGTTTTTGTATGACCTCGAGACGATTGCGGCGCTGCGCTCTCACGGCTGACGCCGGCTTCGCACCGGCAAGATGAACTGACGCCGCCCCGGTCGAAACCCGAGGCGGCGTTGTCATGTGCCGGCATTGAGCACGATCGTCAAGGGGCGCTAAGTCCTTCAGGGCCCGTTGACGATCTTCATCGGACTTCCCTTCCCACCGTCCCGTGCCTCACCACGAGGCTAGGCTTCGTGACGGAAGGCGACGGCAGCGGCTCAATGTGAGCGCCTTCGCCGTACTTGGCCCTGAGCTCGTCGACGAACCCGAAGTCAAGCGCACGCTGCGGGCAGGCCTCGACGCAAACGGGGAGGCCCTTCTTTGAGAGACGGTCGGCGCACGCGTCGCACTTCGTCATCTTGTGCGTCTTTTCGTCGAGGACCGGAGCGCCGTAGGGACACGCCTTCGCGCACATGCCGCAGCCGATGCACTTGGCGGCGTCGATCAGCACGAGTCCTCCCTTGTCGTCATGCTTGGCATGCGCCTTGGTCGGGCAGACCTTCACGCAGGCGGGATCGTCGCACTGATTGCACGAGACCGACACATAGCCGTGCGTCACATCCTGGTGCCATGCGCCCGTCATGCGGTCCTGGCGCCAGCCGCCGTTTTCAAAGGCGAGCACGTGACGGAACCGCCTCCCGTCCTCAAGGCCGTTCTTGTCGCAGCACGCCACCACGCAGGTCTTGCATCCGGTGCAGCGCGTAACGTCAAAATAAAATCCGTATTGCTTCGTCATTTTCCGCCTCCGACTCAAATCTTTTCAACCTGCACGAGGTTCGTGTGCGATGGATTTCCCTTGGCAAGCGGCGTGGCCTCGAGCGTCGTCAGCACGTTGAAGCATGCGCCCTGATCCACGCCCTTTTCGTCAGGCTTGTACCAAGCGCCCTGGGGCATCGCCACGAGATGCGGAATCACGCGGTTGGTGACGAAGGCCGAAATGACGAGCGCACCGCGGTCGTTGAAGACGCGAACCTTGTCGCCCGTCTTGATGCCGCGGGGCTCCGCGTCGATCGGATTGATCATCAGCTCGTCGGGATGGAGCGCACGAAGCCACGGCACGTTGTGATAGGTCGAATGCGTACGGCCCGCGCCGTGGTAGCCGTAGACCTCGAGCGGATACTGTTTTTCGAGCGGATCTCCCTGCCCGAGCATTTCGGCCGTGGCGATGAAGCGCGGGATGGGATGAATTTCCTGTCCCTTCGTCTTCGGAAGCTCCCACGTCCGGGCGATCTCGGCGAGGCGCTCCGAATAAATCTCAATCTTGCCAGACGGCGTCTTGAGGGGATGCTTGGCGGGGTCCTCGCGGAAGGCCTTCATCACGATGCCCGAATCACGTCCCATGTGATACTTCACGAAGCCCTTCGCCCAGAATTCGTCAAAGGACGGAAGCTCGATGGGATCGGGCTGCTTGGAGGCCTTGGCGCGCGTCTCCTCGTAGCCCCAACGGATCCATTCCTTCTGGGTTCTGCCTTCGGTGAACTTCTCTTCGAGGCCGAAGCGCTTCGCCATCTCCGTCATGATCCAGTAGTTGGGCCGCTGCTCCCAAAGAATGTCGGCCGCCTTCGGGCAGGCGACGATGTAGTTGTAGTCACCGACCGCATAGGCGTCGCCCTGCATGTCGTCGATTTCCTGATTCATCGTGTCGGGGAGCACGTAGTCTGCAAAGCGGGCCGAGGGCGTCATCTGATTGTCGACCACGACGATCGTCTCGACGAGCGATTCGTCTTCAAGAATTTCACGAAGCTGGTTGACGCCGCCGTGCTGGTTGACGAGCGTGTTGCCCTGCGTGTTCCAGATGAACTTGATGTTGTGCTCAAGCTTTTCGCAACCCCGAACGCCCGCGTTGAGCGCAGTCATGCCCTTGGCATCCTTCACGGCGCGCGGCCAGAGGAAGATCGGGAAGGATTTGCCCACGGGATTTTTGCCCGTCGGCATGCCGGTGTCGATCCCGTAGGAGTCGCCTTCGCGGGCGCCCGAGTTCGTGCCCGGGATGCCCACCTGACCCGTGAGAAGCGCCATCATGGCGATGGCCGTCGACTGCGTTTCGCCGTTCATGCGCCGCTGCGGGCCCCAGCCCTGCGAAATGAAGACGGGTTTCACGGTTGCAATTTCCCGCGCCAGGCTTTCGATCGTCTCGACGGGCACCTGCGTGATGCGCGAGGCCCAAAGCGGCGTCTTCGCAGTCTGGTCGGGCCCGTGGCCGAGAATGTAGGACTTGTAGTCGGAACCCTTCGGGGCAGACTTCGGCAGGGTCTTCTTGTCGTAGCCCACGCAGTACTTGTCGAGGAACGCCTGATCGACCAGGTTTTCGTTGATCATGACCCAGGCCATGCCTTCGCAGAGCGCCGCATCGGTGCCCGGACGAATGGGAATCCATTGGGCATCGCGCCCGGCCAGCGTGTCGGTGCAGATCGGATCGATCACGACCATGCGGGTCTTGCCTTCGCGAAGAGCTCCGTAGAGCTCCCAGGACTGGCCGCCGCCCGAAGCGCGCGTGACCGCCGGGTTGTTCCCGAACGTGACGTAGAGCTTCGCGTTCTTCACCTGATTCATGTATGAGCCCGCGCCGTCGTTCGTCGAGCGCACGCCGCCGTAGCCGAAGCCTCCGTAGAGATAGGGCCAGGCATGCTGGATGCAGGCGGCGGAATAGTCGGAATACCATCCGATGTTGCCGCCCACCATGTTGAAGAAGCGGAAGGTGCAGTTGCGGTTGTTGAAGAGGGAATAGTTGCCCGACCCGTGCATGAGCATGATCGACTCGTTCGTATGCTCGGCAATGGTCTTCTTGAGTCTTGCGGCGATTTCATCGAGTGCCGTCTCCCAGGAAATCCGCTCGAACTTTCCCTCTCCGCGCCTGCCGACGCGCTTCATCGGGAACTTCAGGCGCTCTTGCGAATAGAGACGCTGCCGAATAGAGCGCCCGCGCTGGCAGGCCCTCACCTGCGGACAGCTTGAGGCGCTCGCACCGCTCTCGGCGTCGCCCGTATTGTCGGTCTCAATCCGGATGACGCGGCCCTTCTTTGAAACGCAGCGGAGCAGGCAGCGCGAGCCGCAGTTGATCGAGCAGCACGACCATGTCGTTGTCTCAAGGTCGTCGACGGCAGCGGCCACGGCGCTGCTGAGCGGCGCAACGGTGAACCCGGCAGCCGAGCCGAGCATGGCCGCATGAGTCAGAAAATGACGTCGGGAAAGCATTCCACATCTCCTTTTGAGTCCGGGAGGGGCCTGCAATCGTGCGGCGCTTCATGTGCGGCCGCCCGGTCGCGGCAGCCTTGGGGAGTCCTTGCGCCGTAGGGATTGAGCCCTCCGTGAAATCGCGCCCGATGAGCCCCGGGCGTTCCTTTGAGTATAAGTTTGCCGTCCAAAGACGGCATGCGTGTTTTCCCAAGTCAGGTTCGAGCGTGAAACCACCGTCGCCCGAAGATGCTCGAATCATTTCTGCGGCGCTATGCTTTTCCGCCTTTGTTCAGAATCGCCGCCAACACATCAGAAGCTTTTACCTCAAAGGTCGAAAAGTCATCAATGTTCTTCTCATCCATCCACAGTTGCCCTTCGCCTTGGTAAGCCCCCCAAAGCTTTGGAAGCCCCAAAAAAATCAGGCGCTTGCCGCGAGGCAAGCGCCTGTTGCTTAGGTGCGCCAAGATAGCCGCCGAAGCGCATGCATCGGCGGCTACTGCTGTCGTTACGACTCCACGTAGTTCCACGCTAGCCAAGGCGTGAAATCGAAGTCCTCATAGTAGAAGTCAGTAAGCTGGTGAGCTTTGAGACCCAGCTTTTCACCGGGGGCCGGCAATCCATCCGGGCCCTTCTTCAATCCGGCGTAGCGGTCGGTGAGCATGCGAGTCTCGTAATGCTCATAGAAGGCACGGTGAAAAGCTGCAAGCCATTTGGCTGGATACTTGATCCCATTCAACCGGGCGGTTTCTCGCAAGGTTAATGCGTTTGCAAAAGCTGTCGCTCCTCCTTCAGATTGCTTGAAAAAGGCCGAATGCTTGTACAGGGATACGCATCGGATTGTTCGCTCAACGGTATTCGAATCGGCGGGCAACTGAGGAACCTTGACGAAGAGGTCGAGATCCTCTCGATTGTTCAACCAGAATGTCATCGCGTTGGCAAATTTAGAGTCGCGCAACTTCGCTTCCCAGCGATGGAGCTTTTCGTTCCATTGCACATACTTATCTTTAACCCTATTCAAGAGTCGATCGATTTTCCGCAGTTCCTCCGAGACCGTTTCTTCGCGGACCTTCTGGACCCGGGAGAAATAGTCTTCGTCAGTTTCATCTGGGTTTCGAGTGCAGTTCTTCTCAGCGCGGTAGATCTTCGAAAAGCAACACAGAACCGCGAATGTCAGCACGGCCGGACTTGCTTCTTTGATCTGCCTCTTGATGAAATCTGTCAATTCACAATTTTCAGCGAGCTTCTCCATGTCTGGGAACGCCTCGCAAAAGGTTCGGCGGGCATGAACAAGGCACACTTGAGAACGAACGTGTTGCTCAATGCCCAACTTCTTGAATGCGGTTTTATAACCGGCGTAGGCATCTCGGTTAATGGTGTCGAAGCTCCATCCGGCCAAGGCTTGGGAAATTGCCTCGCCACTGCGACTGGGAATGTAGTCGAAGATGGCGAACTGTTCCTTCGCGCTCGGCACGCTGGTGCGGACAAACAACCCAAAATCTCGGACCGGTTGGCTGTATAACCAACCGGCTCCTTATTTCTTGAGGCTCGCCGCGAGGTGAGAACCCGAGAGAAGTTTCGCCACG
>ENA-OWPF01001123-OWPF01001123.1-human-gut-metagenome-genome-assembly--contig:-NODE-1123-length-25489-cov-8.432649_pt1 | contig 25489 bp, 19 predicted proteins | sample MGYA00248261_ERZ651840 | MGnify/ENA primary metagenome ERZ651840 (study PRJEB26924, sample SAMEA4378268) | human gut metagenome | biome: human gut; feature: human-associated habitat; material: faeces... | reverse complement strand
TATGGCTTCTTCTTGGTGCGCTCTTGTCGTGGCGGCGCTTCTCCGAAAAAGCATATTGACTTGCAGCCGATCATGTGGTTTTCAAGGTGCACTGTGATTTTGTAAGAAGTTGAGGGCTTTCAAAAATGCGAGTAAGACTGCTTTTGAAAGTAGTTCCCACACCTTATACAAACTTAAAGGGGTGTTTTTAAACGGGGGCTTATGAAAATTCTGAAAATTTTCACTTTTTCAAACAACCTCCTATACCTATAACATTCTAAAATGGGTGTTTGGCATACAGATTTTCAAATTTTGTTGAACTGCCTAATTTTAGAATATAGATTTTGTTCATTATCCACTTATAGAACTAGCGGAAAGCCGTTTTACAAAAGATTTTGAAAGCCTCTACACTAATAGGAATCCGCAGGACCGTTTTGGAATACAGTTTTGAAAATTTCACAATTTTAGACAAAAAGAAAAACGGCAAAGCGGATAAAATCCACTTTACCGTTTTAGAAGATATTCTATTACGCTGCGATTGCGTTGGCGTTGACCTGTTCAATGGTCTTGCGAATACCAAGCCATACACTCAAATCTGTAAAGACCTCTACGATGCTTCCCTGATCTGTAAAAGGCGGCTCCTGCAAAACGGAGAGGTTTTTCATCATGCCATTATGTACGATGTACTCGACAATCTGGTTGACAAAGTAAATCTGTCGGCTGTCGAGGTTAGCACCATCCAGATATTGCGAAAATGCAGCTTTCGCCGCAGCCATATCAAGACCAACGATTTCCCGCACGAACTCGCCCAGAGGTTTTGTGCCATATTCGGCTTCATAGTCCTCTTTCGTGCCAACCTCGCTCCAAAGAATCTTTTCAAGCTCCCTGACATCCTCGCCGGTGAGCGGGATGTTGCCTTTCAGCTTGGCGATGGCTGCATTATCCTGATGCTGCCGTACATAGTACTCAGCTTTTGCCTTGTAATTTTTCAGATCATCGTTTTCCAGCTCGGCTTCTTTCCATTCTGTCGAAAGAATTTCGTCCGAGAAATCTGTGGTGTACCGTACACGCTCGATGGGGATGTACTTGATCAGGTCACGCAACTCTTTTCGGATGTGCTCAAACTCGTTCACATCGGCAGTTTTGATATAGTCGGTCTGGATAATTTTTTCGAGCAACGCGCGTTTTTGATCAATCTCTGGAATATTGGACACGCTCGCAACCGCTTTCGCTTTTTTCAGCAGCTCGCTGCGGCCACGAGTGTAGAGCTTCCCGGCAAGGTATGCCAATTCGATGCCGTACAGCAGAGCATCAAAACGCAGTGCTTTCGGGTCATCCGGTTCCGGTTCGATCAAGGGGGCAAGTTCTTCCCGGGCAATCAAGGTATCTGCATAGGTCAGCGCATTGTAACTGTTCTTGTCTGCGTACAACTCGACATACTTCAAATGCTGTTTGACTGCAAAGTTGTCACGGTTCAGCTTTTGCACCTGACTGACCATGTGCTCCACCAGTGAAGTACGGAACGCTTTCAGTTCTTCCGTTTGGAACTGCATATCCTGCAATTTATACGCGATTTCAAACTGCAAACCGAAAATCGCACCCTGAACGGCAATCATATTCGGGGTAGCATTTCCTTTGTTCATGCGGAAGAACTCAAAATTCCCGCAGAAGTCAAAAATGTAAAACTTCTTCTTGTCCTCACCATCCAGAAGCCCCGGACACAGGCGGGTTCCGCGACCGATCATCTGCCAGAATTTTGCCTTGCTCAGAACCTTTTTGAAAAAGACCAGATTCAGAACCTCCGGCACATCAATGCCGGTGTCCAGCATATCCACCGAGATGGCAATCTGCGGCAATTTCTTCGGGTCAGAAAATTCGTCAATAGCACTCTGCGCATAACTAAGCCGATTGTCGATCACCATGGCATAGCCGTTCAGGTGCGGATATTCCTGATTGAACACTTTGAGGATTTCTTCTGCGTGGTCGTGGCTCTTGGCAAAAATAATCGTTTTTCCGATTTTGCTGCCGTAGTCGATTTTCAAGGCGTTCTGCATAACGACATTCAAGACCTGCCGAATGGTGTCCTTGTTGAACAGCCAGCTGTTCAGAGCAGATGCATCAATGCTGGCCGGCAGGTTGCCGTTTTCATCCTCAAAGGTGTTTTCGTAGGCTTCCCGTTCTTCGTCCGAAAGTTCATCGTAGGTGATGCCGTTCTTCATGAACTTTACTTCGCTTTCCACCGAGAGGAAGTCAACCAGAAAGCCATCCTTGACGGCCTGCGCCAGCTCATAACCATAGGTGGGCACACCGTTTTCGAGGTCAAAGATCTCGTAGGTGTTTTTGTCGATCTCATCCTTGGGTGTGGCGGTCAGGCCAACCAACGGCGCATCGAAATAATGGAAGATGTCGCGGTATTTATTGTAGATGGAGCGGTGCGCTTCATCGCAGATAATTAAATCGAAATGACCACAGGTGAACAACTTGCCCTCTGCATCGTGAACGGAATCAATGCAGTTCATCATGGTCTGATAGGTTGAGAACACGCAGTGTGCCGTAAAGTTGTCTTTGTCCTCGCAGAGATTCGTTACGGAAAGCTCCGGAAGGAGGTTGACAAAGCTGCGCTTTGCCTGGGTCACAAGGCCGTTGCGGTCAGCCAAAAACAGCACATTTTTAACCCAGCCATGCTGCAATAATACATCCACCAGTGCAATGACGGTACGGGTCTTGCCGGAGCCGGTTGCCATGACGAGCAGGGCTTTCCGGCGGTTCTTGCGGCCAAAACTGTCGCAGACAGCCTTGATGGCCCCCTCCTGATAGTACCGTCCGGCAATGTTTTTGTTTACATCCACATTGGCAAGGCTGGTGCGCATTGCTTGCAGATTGAACCATTTTTCAAGGTCGCGCTTGGAGTAAATGGAAGCGACCTTGCGCTCGGGATAGATATTGTCCACAATGCGGGTATCGAAACCGTTGGTCAGGAATACCACCGGGCGACGGCCAAACTGCTTTTCGAGAATATCTGCATACAGCTTTGCCTGCTGACGGCCTACTGCAACATCCTTACAGGTGCGCTTTGCTTCGATCACAGCCAGCGCACGGCCATCATCGCCGTACAGGACATAATCTGCATAGCCGATGCCGCTCTTGTTGGGCATCCCGGGCAGAGGAACCTCGTTGACCCAGTTTTTGCCCTCGACCCACCCGGCATCGGTGAGCATGGAGTCAATATACAGTTTCCGGGTCTTGTACTCCGAAAGTTCCAACGGCTTGGGCACATAGGTGGGCTGCTGCGTTTCGCGGCGGGCGGTCAGCTGCGCCTTGAGTTCAGCGTTTTCTTTGATGAGTGCATCCAAGTCCACATCCGGCAGGGCGGGCTGAGCGACGGGTGCAGCAGGCTGCTGTGTAAGCAGGGAAGCATCAAATTTCTTTTCCTGATAGCTGGTCCCGTAGCAGTACGCCACGAAATCGAGGAACAGAAACAGGTTTTCAAGGCAAAGCTCCGCCTGTTCCCGGCTGATGCTGCGGCTTCCGTGGGCGGCATCATTGCCGCGCTTGCGAATAAAATCCATCCGCCGCCACAAATCATCGTCCACAATGTCGTGAAACTCTTCTGTGCTCATCAGGCTGATGAGCTTATCATCCCACGGCTTGACGAGGGAGCTGTCTACCGAATACATCCATTTGACTGCAAACTCCATGGCACGGCGGCAGTCCAGCACAGCGGTGGCCGCATCAATGGGCAGAATCCTCTCCGCAGCGATCGCGGCATCCGCAAAGCCGGAAAATTGCGGGTCATCCTTCAGAAAGTCAAAGTTGGTCAATTCTCACACCTCCCGGCTTCTATTTTGAATGATTTTCAGCCAAAATGCAAGTGCTTTGCGCAAAAAGTTCTGCGAACAATTTTGATTTGTCTACCTCGGCTGCAAAGGCGGCAAACTGGTTTTGGAGGGAAAGAGGAGGTATAACAAATAGGAATTTTCGTTGTGCGGTGATTGGAACCTGATTTCGTGTCGTCTGCTTCATATCCTTTGTATACTGACATACAAAGCCTTCACTTTGCATATAGGCTTTTAGATAATCGGGAACCATGCGTTCCTTATCACATCTATACGCTGTCAATGACGTTCCCAAAATCACCTTTTCATCGTCAGTATATAAAATAGCTACTGGGCCAACCGTTGCATTATGTGCAAATAGTACATCGCCATTTTGAGCAATTCCCTTTCGCAGTTTAGATGCTCTTTCCTCGGTAAGATGCTTCGCTAACTTCAAATTCACATCATTATGCACAATGCAGTTAGCGCTAATATATGGCACTCCACATTCTACAAATTCTTCATTACGAGGATAGTCGCTACCATGATTTCCGTCTAAATGATACATAATAGTTCCATCATCTATCATCTTTTGCAATGTTTTCACTTTAAAACCGAAAGGATTAGAAATCGGGTCACCAAACATCTCCACAAATCGAGCTTTGATAAGCTCGTCCAGCTTGGTGAGCTGCTGCTGATAAATGTGAATAAGACCAGAAATATGATCCAAAGTATCAACTACTCGGTATTGTTCGTCCAAAGGCGGCGTAATAACAGAAAGGTCACCTACTTGTTTCAGGTAAATGCCCTTTTGTGCTACGCCACGAGCCTCAGACTCCAAAAATTTTCGCATACTCTGAAGCTGGTACATTAAATATCGATTGTTTATTATTGTTGGGTTTGGCTTTATAACCGCAACACTCCGTTGCAGACAAATACCTGCTAACATTTCTGGAACAACCGCTACTCGTCCAACAGTCCCCACAATCGTCATGAGCAAGTCACCAGAGAGCACATTCGTCCGCTTGTTTTCGATGTCAAATTGTTCATCTGTTAAAAATCGTGGAGCCGTTGTAGTTATTTCATCATCGTTGATATTTTTGGAGCTAAGCATTAAATGTTTGCTGTTTTCAATTCCGGCAGGCGGATTATGGCTCCCATCGGTAATTTGAAAGCAAATGTCTCCCAGTTTTGCCATCTGTTTCTCCCACAAATTAGAAGTTGCCTTTTCAGGCGATAAACTTCTGGTGGGAGGTCTTGACGTTGTTCTGATTCACGATTGCATACTGCATGGTGGTGCCGATCTGCGAATGACCGAGGATTTTCTGCACCTGCTCAATGGGCATTCCCTTGTCGATGGCGCGGGTAGCCATGGTGCGGCGGAACTTATGCGGGTGGATCTTGTCCAAATTCAGCTCGCGGCCCAACTCCCGCAGACGGATCTCCACGCCGCTGATCTTCAAGCGGTCAAAGGGTGCGTCCAGTGTTACAAACAGCGCCGGGTTTGCATCGGTGCGGGAGCGCAGATAGTCCTGTAAATGCAGCTTTGCCTTGGCATCAAAATAAACCCGGCGCTCCTTGTCGCCTTTGCCGAACACTACACACTCGCGGGCTTCAAAGTCGATTTCTGAAATGTTCAGATTCACCAGCTCTCCCACACGAATGCCAGTGGAATACAACAAATCAATCATGGCAAGGTCGCGCGCACACTTGCAGTTATCCCGCAGGCGTTCAATGGCTTCGTCCGAGATGGTTTCCTTCACGGGCTGTTTGGTCTTGATTTTATGGATGCGGCGCATGGGGCTTTTGAGGATGTAGTCCTCTTCTTCCAGCCACGAGAAAAAGCTGGAAATATTCCGGCGCACATTGTCGATGGTCACTTTGCCGCAGTTGTTGATCTTCTGATATTCCACCAGATACCGCCGGATCTCTTCGGTGGTCATCTTGCGCAGGGGCGTGTCCACGGTTTGCAGCAGCCGCTCCACGGTAACACGGTAATACTGGATAGTGCGCTCAGAGCAGCCCTCGATTTTCTTGGCATCAAGGAACAGCTTCAGATATTCCTCGTTGGAGATCTGCTCTTTCTGCGCTTCGAATTCGGAAAACGTCTGCAACAGAACCTCTTGCAGCTTTTTCATTTGCGCAACATTCAGGTACTCTGCCATCTCGTTGATGATCTTCACGATTTTGTCTTCCATATTGGCGCACTCCTTTTCTGGTGTACCAACATCCTGCTCCGGCAAAGTGCCTGTTGTTGCTTATTATCAGCCAAAATACTGTTGCATCAGGCTGTCAAAGAGTAATTGCGTCTGGTCAAGAGCTTTCTGCACTTCAACTTTTGATTTGTCTACCTCGGCTACAAAGTCGGCAAACTGGTTTTGGAGGGAAAGAGGGGGAGCCATCAGTTTTAGAGAGTTAATCGCATTAAAATTCAGTCCGGCCTTAACAGCACTTTGATTTTTCGCTGTAAATTGCTCTTTCCCGGCATCACTTTCCATATAATAGGCCACATATAAAGGATTGACTTGTTCATCCTTCAATCGAATACAGGTCAAATGCTGGTTGATATACGCTCCATGGTTAGCAATTTCTTCTGTCACAACACCAGTACGCCCCAAATCGGCTGTAATACTTATGAGCAAATCGTTTTTCTGCACTTTTGTCCGTTTAGCTTCGGCATTATCCGGTGGTGCAACATACTGCACATCCTGAAGTGTGATTTTACAATTCTTTACATTTTTTATCGTTATAAAATACTCTCCGCTATCCGTAAAATATTGCGACCATCCGCGTGAGCCAGATGTGAGAAACGTAATATATGTCGAAAGACTATTGCAGGGGAATCTGTATGGATTGAGCTTCGGGTCTCCAAACATCTCGACAAATCGAGCTTTGACAAGCTCGTCCAGCTTGGTGAGCTGCTCCTGACGATTTGAAATTATAGCCTCTATTCTTTTTAATGTGGAAACAATCTCTCGCTGTTCCGTTTTATCATGCAAATTAAATTCCTCGGTCTTGTAATCCCGGAAATAGATATGCGGAATGGTTGCACCTGAAAAATATTTTTCGAGGTGCATATATTTGACAACATAATATAGATATTCAGATTCAATGCAGTTCTTTGGTATAAGATACTGCATCGTGCCAATGACAGAGGATTTTTCGGGAAGAAGCATCGTTCTCCCAATGCCCGCACCGTCCTTCACAACAGCAACAGTTTGATGTTCCTGCTGATAGGTTTCCATGCTTCCAATACGACCTGATGCACCGTATACCGGATACTTTCCATTTTTATCAACGATGTCCTTTTGCATCAAGCTGGATGTCCCACGTTCGCAAACATCTTCAAGTTTGACTCGCATTGTTTTCTCCCACAAATTAGAATTGTTTCATTTCAAAAGTTCTTCCAAAGCGTCCATCTCTGCGTCGATCTTCTTTTGCAAATCACGCAGCTGTGCCATAATTTCCTGTGTGGAAGGATACTCCACCGGCACATACTCGGTCTTTTTATACTTGTTGATGGACAAATCATAGTCGTTGCCCGCAATCTCGTCTTTCGGTACAAAGAAGCTCTGTTCGGTGCGCTCACGGGTGGCTTCAGCCTCCCGGTTATGAAAGCGAGCGATAATATCGGGAATGTCGTTTTCCGTGGTTGGACTGCGCTTGTCGTCCAGAGAGAAGCCGTCGGCCTTCATATCATAGAACCAAACGTTATCGGTGCCACCGTGGCCGGTCTTGGTGAAAATCAGGATGGCAGTAGAAACACCCGCATAGGGCTTGAACACGCCGGAGGGCATAGAAATTACGGCTTCCAGACGGTTGTTCTCGATGATCTCCCTGCGAATCGCCTTATGTGCAGTGGAAGAGCCGAACAGAACGCCATCCGGGACGATGCAGGCACAGCGTCCGCCGACCTTCAGCATCCGCAGGAACAGAGCGAGGAACAGCAGCTCGGTCTTTTTGGTCTTACAGAGCTTGAGCAGGTCGGTGGAAACAATGTCGTAGTCCAAACTGCCCTTGAATGGGGGATTTGCCAGAATCAGGCTGTATTTGTCCTTGTCGGGGTTCTGGTCGCTCAGGCTGTCGCGGTACTCGATGAACGGGTTGTCCACGCCGTGGGTCATCATGTTCATAGCACCGATGCGCAGCATGGTGCGGTCCATGTCGAAGCCGTGGAACATGTGGTTCATGTAGTGGTCTTTGTTTTTGCGGTCAAAGAACACTTCCTGCTTGCGGTTTTTGCGCAGATATTCGCCAGCGGCTACAAGGAAGCCCGCCGTGCCGCAGGCCGGGTCGCAAATCACATCATCAGCGCGGGGCTGCATCAGGTCAACCATCATGCGGATGATGTGGCGTGGGGTGCGGAACTGACCGTTGACACCCGCCGTTGCCAGCTTGGAAAGCAGGTACTCGTAGATATCGCCGCGAATGTCAGTGTTGGAAAGCTGCGCCGCCTGCTCATACATTCCGTCCATAGCAGTCACGATTTTATCCAACATCAGCGGCGTGGGCACTTTGAAAATGGCATCACCCATGTACTTGGCGTAGGCACTGTCCTTGTCGCCGTGCAGATTCTTGATGAAGGGGAACACCATCTCCTGCATGGTGGAGTACATTTTGCCTGCCGGGAAATCGTGGAAAACGCTCCATTTGAGCTGTGCACCGTCCACGGTGCGCTCCCCGACCTGTACCTCGCCCGCAAAGATGCTCTTGTAGGGCAGACCCAGCATAGCGGCTTCTTTGGCGTGGGTGTTGTCGCTTTCATCGAGGTCGTGAATGAACATCAGATAGGTCATCTGCTCGATCACATCCAAGGGATTCGTCAGGCCGCCCGTCCAGAAAATTTCCCACAGGCTGTCAATTTTGCTTTTCAGTTCTCCGGTTACCATGTATGTTCCTCCTGCGTGTCGAGAAAATGAGCTCGACAAACAATAATTTGTTATGCCATTATTATACCGTTTCTTCGGGATCGGTTCAATCTGCAAAAGGGGGAAGCCCGGAGTTTTCTACATTGTATGAATTTTATGTTGAAAATTCGATGTTTCGTCCTATTGACGGTTTTGTGCAGAACAGCTATAATATAATTTGTATTATCATAATTCAAATTATATTAAGCAAGAGGTGAACGGTATGGACTTCATCGGCAGAACATCCGAACTGGCAACGCTGAATGCAGAATTAGAGCGTGGCAGCGGTTTTGTGGTGATTTACGGCAGGCGGCGTGTTGGAAAAACAACGCTGATTAAAGAGTTTATCAAGGACAAACGCGCATTCTACTTTCTGGCAACCACAGAGAGCGAAGCCCAGAGCATGAAGCGGTTTGCCGGGGTGCTTTCCCGCACTACTAAGAATCCCATGCTCAGCAAAGTCACATTCACCGACTGGCTGGATTTATTCCAAGTGGTAGCAGACGACCACCCGGACGAGAAAAAGGTGCTTGTCATTGATGAATTTCCGTATCTGGTCAAGACGAACCCGGATTTCCCGTCCATCTTGCAAAACGCATGGGATGAAGTGCTGAAAGACCATAACGTGATGCTGATTCTCTGCGGTTCCCTCATCAGCATGATGAAAAAACACGCTCTGGCATACGACAGCCCGCTCTATGGCCGTAGAACGGCACAGATCCGGCTGATGCCGCTGCAATTCACGGATGTATATGAAGCGCAGAACCTGTCGTTTGAGCAGGCTGTGGAGCAGTATGCCATCACGGGCGGAGTACCGAAATATATGGAGTTTTTCCAGTCGGACGAACCGCTGGTGGAGCAGATTCGGCGTGTGGTGCTGTCGAAAAATGGCTTTTTGTACGAAGAACCCGATTTCCTGCTCAACGAGGAAGTACAGACGCCTATCAACTATTTTTCTGTGCTGAAAGCGATTTCGGACGGCAATCACAAGCTAAGCAAGATCGGCATGACGATGGAGCAGGACACTTCAGCCATCACGCCGTACCTGAAAACACTAATCGACCTTGGCTTTGTCACCAAAAATGTCCCCATCACAGAAAAGAACCCGGAGCGTTCCCGGAAGAGCCTGTACTATGTTTCGGACAACTTCATCCGCTTCTGGTTCCGCTATGTGTACCCATTCAAGGGAGAGTTGGAACTGGACAACCAACAGATCGTGCTGGACGAGATGGGCAAAGACTTTAAGCAAAAATTTGTGGCTTTCGCTTATGAGAGCATCTGCTGGAACATCTTTGCGGAGCTGTGCCGCAAGGGACAAATCGACTTTGCACCCTCACGCATTGGCTCTTACTGGCGCAACGACAACGAGGGAGACACAGAAATCGACGTTGCTGCGGTGGACAATCAGCACAAACGGCTGTTCCTTGGCGAGTGCAAGTACCATGCGAAACCTGTGGATGTGGCGGTCTACTCTGCCTTGCAAGAAAAGGGGCAGTCCAAAGAACTTACAGCGGCCTTTAAGGGCTATGAAATTGTGTACGGACTGTTCTCTAAGAGCGGCTTTACCGATCGACTGGTGGAGATGGCTGCAGAGAATCCGAACTTGATTTTGATTCAGGAAGACACTGTTTATGAGAACAATATAATTTGAATTATCATAATTAGGATTATATTGTTTGGATATGTCCTGCGTACTATGTTTAGCGAGCAAGCATATCCCGTGGAGTGCGGGAACTCGCTATATTTTTGTAAAAAGTATCGACATTGACGAAGAAAGTATCGCTTTCGATATATTGCGTTCCCCAAAAGTATCGACTTTCGATTGAGCATATTATCGTGTATCGCGTTTTTTCCTTGCAATGCCACATCAACGGTGTATAATACTTTTAGAGGATAGCGGCGTTGACCAGCTATCGGTGGCATTGAAGCAATAGACTGGTTCGGCATCAGCCTGTTGTAGAGCCAAACCGTGGGTTCAGCGATAACCACAAGCCGAATAGATTCACTCGAATCGAACGAAAACGCAAAATGCCCGCTCACCGTGGAGATTCAGCTCCAGAGGTGGGCGGATATTTTTGGTTATTCAGCGGAGAACTGGACAGCAACAAAATAAAAGGGACACCTACAACACCGTAGTGCTGTCCGATGTCCCTCGCGACTGATTTTATCGTTGTCCGCCAACCTCAGGCCCTTACGTCCTGCATCTCTTTCGGGTTTTATCATTGCCCGCCAACCTCAAGCCCTTACGTCTTGCATCAGATCGGATTTTAGGTGTCAGCCACACCAGCGGAGTGACGTCCGCTTTCCATTCAAGATTATATTCAATTTACACCTCAATAGCAATGCCCCATACAAAAGTTTAGCGAGGTGAGTATATCCTATGAGGTACGGAAAGTGTGGAAAGCAATGCGGAAAGTGCGGAAACCTGCCATAGAAAAGTGGCAACTTCATCTCAAAAATGGCAACCTCTATGCTAAAAGTGGCAAGTTCCCTGAAAAAGTGGCAACATTAAAATAAAATGCAGCAAGAGGCATATAAGAACCACCATTGTATAGAACCGCCCACTAATCCGAGTTCTCCTTAGACGAGTGGGTTGTTTCGCTTTTGAATCTCTGATTGGTTACTTAAGATACCCTCAAGTTCTAGGTCAGAATGTTTTCTTGGGGTCATACTGTGGAGCATGCCATTAACGAATTTACAATAACATAGTGAACAAATCTGAATAATTCACTTGAAAATAGTAAACAATTCCGGTATAATAGAAATAGGTATACCCAGATTGGCAACGCATACAAAGGACTGTTTTGACATATGAAAGAAACGGTTAAAGTTGAATTATTGAAAGATCCCGAGTGCTTGATGGGATTTTCATGTGGAGAGCCGTCAATTGATGAGTTGATCAAGAAAGCATACTACGAAACACTTCTTGAAAAAGGATATACGTATGTTGCTATTTTGAATAATCGCGTGATTGCGGTATACCAAATCGCATTTATTACACTATCGGCAGAAGAAATCAGTGAAGACACGAATGACCACAACTGGTCTGGAAATTCCGAGTTAAGGTATGGATGTCTCTTAATTCATTATCTTGCGGTAGAAAAAACGTGTCAACACAGAAAAATCGGAAGTACGATACTGAATGGTATACTAAAAGAGATTTCTCTGCTTGGACGAAAGTGGCCTGTTCGTTTTATAATTATTGATGCGGTAAATGATTTAGTATCGTGGTACAAAAGTTTTGGCTTTGAACCGATTCGCCAAATGGCAGTTGAAAATGCTGGTTTTACAACGCGAATGTATTATGACTGTTATCACCATGATCGGGCCGAATTGGAACGGTATGAAGAGGCCTGTATCAATGATCTTATATAAAAATGAAACGAAGGAGGGCAGTTTATGCGTTATGTGAATGAAGATATCGTTTTGCGAGGCGATGAAGCAAAGCAGTTTGTGTATAATCTGCATCATCCCAATGTTGCTAAAATAGTGGAAGAGAATAGACGACGGGATAAGGCACTTGATGAAGTGAACTATCAGGAAACAGATGATGGTTTTACGTTTGAACTGGAACCTTTGGATTGGGCCAATAGTATAGAAACCATCCAGAAGTTTATAAGCACAATCGAGGTCTGCAATCTGCATTCTTTTCGATCTCAAATGAACTTTATTTGTTTGGACACGAGTGATTCGTTTGAGCAACAAAGTTTAACTGCAGTAGATTCTTTCTCGGCGACAGTTTCATCTGTAGAATCTGCCGTCAGCCGAGATGACGAAATGCTGCTGGCTGGTTAAAGAAAGTGGTGCAAAGATGGATTTGAACAGTAAGAAAAGTGGTTTCAGATTTTCTAATCCAGAGTTGGTGCACTTAGAATATGAAACGAATCAGTCTTTTTGTGAAGAATCTGAAATTCAATTGCGTATAAATCTGAGCACGGACGTAAAGCCTTATGAAGGAAAATCAAAGGCTGAAGTGATCTTAACTATAACTTTAGGTGGAAAGACAGAAAAAGATCCATTTTATCTCGAAGCATCGGAACAAGCAACGTTTGATTGGTCCGGAAGTCAATTCAGTGATGAAGCGCTTGAAAGTCTTCTGAGTAAAAATGCCCCTTCACTGTTGTTGAGTTATTTAAGACCTATCGTTGCAAGTTCAACAAATTGGTCTCGATATGGAAGTTATAACATTCCTTTTATCGATTTTACGAAGGCTGTAAAAGAATCTGATTAACCTAGGCTTGAGGAAACAGTTCTATTAGATGATGGGGCTGTTTTCTTTTTGCCTATACAAGCTATTACACAAAATGCCCACTCTCCTGAGAACTCCTCAGACGAGTGGGCATTCTTCTTTCCGTGTATCAAATTTACCTTTGTGGTCACTCAGATCGCCACCAAGTCATGGATCAAAAATCATTATTTTTTATTTGTCCAAGAGTAAGTGCACGGTTTCTGCACTGTTTTTGCACGGTTTCAAGGGATGCAATGGGCACTCTGACTTGCAAAATACGACAAAGGATGCAGAAATTGCCGGGCAGAAAATCACGATGCTTTGCACAAAAATGACGTAAACTCGAAACTTCTAAAATCAGAGTGTTCTGCCCGGTGGACTCTTTTAATCAGAGGGCCAGGGATTCGAGTTCCCTCGAGCGCACCAAAAGGACGACAAATCGCTGAAACGAACGGTTTGTCGTCTTTTTTGTTTTATACGGTTTTGGGGGCTTGTACCTGTGATTTTTTCAAAAAATTTAGAGGTCAGAGGTACAAAAATGAAGAAGATTCAGAAGAATTATGAGCTGAACGCAGGCGAGAGCTTCCGTCTCGACAAGAACGGTCTCCACGGCGTCACGGCGCAGGGCCGCTTCAAGATGAGCCTGCCGCTGGTGCTCGAGTAAAAACATCTGTAGAACGCAGAAGACCGACGGCTTTCCGGAATGGAGGGCTGACGGTCTTTTTGTTCAAAACAGGAAAATACTGGAACGGAAAAGAGCGCAATATACCTTATAAATGGCGTTTCAAAAGCAGAAATTTGGCTCAACGTCCAAAATTAAGGTTTGGATGCTTGACAAAGCGGAGATGGGATAGTACACTCAAAAAGAAAATTGATGCAAGACATCCTCAAGGTGAAAAAGATTCACAGAAGAACGGGCGTCTCCGAACTGAAAACGGAAGGAGGCTAGGGACATGACGCTGTTTTCTTACGAAATTTTCGATGCAGTCGCGCGTCAGGGCAGCTTTAACAAAGCGGCCCAGCAGCTGCATCTGACCCCCTCTGCCATCAGCCATGCCATCGCGGTGATGGAGGCTGAGCTTGGTTTTACCTTATTCAACCGCGGCAAAAACGGCGTGACCATGACCAGCTATGGCGCTTCGCTCTACCCGTCCATCCGGGCGGTGCTCAACAGCGATGAGGCCCTGCAGCAGAGCATCGCCCGCCTCAACGGCCTGGAAAAGGGCAAGGTGAAGCTGGGTGCATTCAACTCGGTCTGCGCCGGCCTGCTGCCCCAGATCCTCAAGAGCTTCATGGCAAGCTACCCCCAGATCGAAGTCGAGGTCTATCAGGGTACTTACGACGACGTGAAGGAGTGGCTGCGCACCGGTCAGGTGGACCTGGCCTTCCTGTCCGCCAGCTGCCGCGAAGAGTTCAACCTGACCGAGCTGTTCCGTGAGCCGCTGCTCTGCATCGTACCGCAGGACTGGCCTGAACCGCCAAACGGCATTATGACGCCGGAGCTGATGAACGGCCAGAGTTTTGTCGTCCAGTGCGACGCCACCGACGCCGAGATGCGCCAGTTCCTCAAGAAATACTCCATCTCCACCGAGCGCCGCTGCCACGTCATCGACGACCAGTCCAACATCGCCATGGTGGAGGCGGGTCTCGGCATCTCCATCATGCCCCGGATGCTGCTGCGCAGCTGCACGGCGGCGGTCAAGATCTACCCCATCGAGCCGGAAGAGTACCGGGTGGTGGGTCTGGCCGTCCAGCGCCCCACGGCGATGGCTCCGGCGGTCGAGCAGATGTTCCACCACATCGTGGACTTCTGCCGCCAGATGGACCCGCAGCTTCTCTGAGAATATGAAAATGACCGGGCAGCAGTGATGCTGTCCGGTTTTTACATACCCAATCGGCAGAGTTGATGATTGAATCCGCTGGAAAAATACGGTATACTATAGCAAACCACCTATACGATAGAAATGTCAGAGGTTTATGAAAGCAGCAAGGGGGAAAGACCATGAAACGACGTGATTTCTGTAAAGCGCTGGTTTGCAGTGCAGCTCTTGCGCCCGGGCTGGCACTGCCCCGGGCTGAGGCAGCGGCAAAAAGCCAGACGGTGGGCTGGGCAGTCCCGGCGGGCAATTATACAATGTCCTTCCGCAGCGAGCTGAGCCAGATGGACATCGAGCACGAGTATTACTACAGCGACAGTTTTTTTGCGCACAGCTCCATCCAGTACGACCACCAGCTGGCGCTGGCGACGCTGGGCATGGTGACGGCTGCTTTCAATACATGGGCCAGCGATGCGAAATACTGGGTCAACGGGGACGTGGGCCGCGAGGACAGCCTCGATGCAGCCTATACCAAGCTGGGCTTCGGCGACGTGAAATACCGCTATTATGATGTCGATGTGGGCAAGGCGGGCGACTTCGTGGGCTGGTCCACGGCCCGCAAGACCATCACCCTGAACGGGAAGCGCACCACCATCGTGGCGCTCATCCTGCGCGGCGGCGGCTATGGCGGCGAGTGGGTGAGCAATCTGCACACCGGCACGGGCCACGCCCACAGCGGCTTCATCATCCCGGTGCATGAGGTGTTTGCCGATTTGAAGAACTATCTGGCGGCAGCTCAGCAAAAGGGGGGGCTGGGTGTCGTCAAGCTCTGGATGGGCGGCTACAGCCGCGGTGCGGCAGTGGCGAACCTTCTGGCTGCCCGTGTCAACAAGGAGCTGCCCGGACTGGAACGGGAGAATGTCTTCGTCTACACCTTTGCGACACCGGTGGCCCTCGGCCCGCAGGACTACCCCGACTTGCAGCAGGACTACGACAACAACCACAACGCCGACGGCAGCCTGAAAGAGAGCTGGGGCGAAAGCAACATCTTCAACATCATCTCCAGCGGCGACATCGTGCCGCATCTTCTGCCCGAAGAGTGGAGCTTCCACCGGAACGGCAACGACCGCTTCCTTCCCTCCACCTGGAACGAGGAAGAGCTGGAAGACCTGAACGAGATGGGCAAGAATGATTTCGGCCCGACGCCGCTGGACTTCAGCTGGCTGGCGACCGACAAAGAGACGAACGAAGTCATGCTCAGCATGGAGGAGTACTTTATCTCCCGCGAGAACTACCATGAGAAGTACGAAGCCGCCCTGATGGACATGATACAGTGCGCCTTCATCCGCTCGGAGAAGGAGGTCACGCAGAACAAAGTTCTGGACGATGGCGAGGTCATCCAGCGGCTGCGCACCCTCACCCATCTGAAGAATATGGATTACTGGAAGATCTCCCGTGCCGTCTGGGCGGCATCTACCATGAGCCGTGCCGTGCTCAAGCGGGTCGATGTGGAGAATATCCCCATCCGTGCGCAGCAGATCGTCGTGCCGATCCTGGCCGTGGGCCTTTGCTATGGCCTCGAGAGCGAGGCTGTGAGCCTCATTGCAAAGTACATCCTGATGTTCGTGGCAATGAAGAGCGCGCCCGACGACGCCATCCGGGCGGCGTTCTGCCACCACTGCGAGAATTACATTGCTCTGATGGAATATTACGCCCCCTCAGAGCACTGCATGGAAGCCACCACCCGCACCTGAAAACCGAAAATTCGGAGACAGCAGACCGCTGCCGGAGTCGAAAGACCCCGGCGGCGGTTTTTTCATGCGCAAAATTTTTTGCACTGGCACGCAGTGACATCCTTCGTGTCCGGTAAACGGTATCCTGATAACGCAAAGGGCGGCATCCCCGCCGGGAGCGAGAATGAAGGAGGGCTGTTGTATGCGGAATCGACTGGAACGGAGGCGGCTGACACTGCGCGCCGCAGCACTGTGCATCGTGCTGGTGCTGCTGTGCGGCTGTCTGCTGCCCGCATTTGCCGAGGGGCCGGAGCGGACGGACAGCGTGCCGGACCAGACATGGGACGAGGAAATAGAGGACGAGCCTGCCTGGGACGAAGAAGATGACATCCGGACAGACGAGCCAGTGCTTCTGCCCGCAGAAGGCGGCATCCCCGTCGTGGTGGACGGGCTCGACGACATCGGGCTGCCCGACGAAACGCCGACGCCGGACAGCGGGGCTGTCAAAGCGGACGAGCATTTTGAGAGGACCTATCTCTTCTGGCTCAGCGAGTCGGACGAGGCCGACGGCGGCCTGCCCTACGCGGAACAGACCGTGGGCAGCGGCGAAGAGCTTCTGATGCCCGAAGAGCCGGAGGTGGAGGGAAAGAGCTTCCGCTTCTGGTACAGCCGGAACGACGAAGGGACGGCGGTCCGCTTCGTGCCGGATGAAGGACTGCTCTGGCCGGAAGCGGACAGCGAGTGCAGCCTCTACGCCTGTTTCACCGACGATGAGGCCCGGCAGGAGGAGCCCGTTTCAGACGAGGAAGAAGGCATTGCCGTTCTGCCGGAGCTGTCGGAAGAACGGCCCGTTGCCGAGGAGGAAACGCCTCTGGATGAGGCAGAGCAGCCCGAAAAAGACAGATTCTCTGAGGAAGATGCCGACTTGGCTGACGACAGCGTAGCCGAGGATAAAACCGCCCTTCCTGCGGACGAACTTGATGAGGATGCACCGGGCTGGGGGGATCGGACTCAGGAAGAGTCGGCGGCAGTCTTCCTGCTCAAGACCCCCACCAGCCTGCCCGGCAGCAATGACCCCAGCCAGTGGGCGCCGGACAACAGCGAGTGCAAGTGGGTCGGTAAGGTGAAGACCTACGGCGCGGCATGGGAAGATAACGGCAAGAACATCCTGACAAATGTGTCAGATCATGTTGTATCGTGGCCGGGCGGCGCGACTGGCGACGTATGGTCGCTGAAACCGGGCGATGACTACTGGGACGAGGTCGTCGATGAGATATGGGACGAGTATAAGGACACCATCGAGAAGCAGACCGGCATCACGGGGCTGACGCAGGACGATCTGGAGAGCATCGTTGTGACGCCGTACAAGATCTCGCGCAACAACGGGACAGAACCGGATAAGCACATCGACTGCATCATCAGCGTCAAGAGCAGGAAAAACTTCACGGCCCGGTTCAACGTCCGCGCCCCGGGCGAAGCCGACTACAGCGTCAAGGACAGCCAAGAGTACCAGAGCGGCGAGCGGGTGGAAGAGACGACGGCGGACATCGAAAAAGAGCTCGACATCGGCGGTGCGCGCTATGTCTTTGACGGCTGGTACAAAGAGCTCCACGGTTCGGTGACGGATGAACCGGACCCGGAGGAAAAGGTATCGCAGGACGAGTGGGAAGAGGGCTATGAGCCCACTGACAAAGAACTGGAAAACGGCGTCGTCAATTTCTATGCCCACTACGTTCTGGCCGATATAGACCCGGACACCGGCGTGGAGACAGATTTCTTCGGGCTGCCGCTGGTGCTGTGTGCCGGTGCGGCCGTTCTGGGCTGCAAAAACAGAAAGAAGGAGGAAGATGAGTGAAGGAACCAAACGAGGCACTTGCCCCGGAGGCCCCGCCCGGGACGCCGGAAGCGAACCTGTCTGGACCGGCGAAGCCGGAAAAAAGCCCCCTGCTGCGGGAAGCGCGCAGTCTGGCGGTGCGGCTGGCGGTGTTCGCCGCCGTGCTCTGGGTGCTTCTGACGCAGGTGTATCTGGTGACGCAGGCGTCCGGCAGCGAGATGTTCCCTGCCGTGAAGGACGGCGACCTCGTGCTGGGCTGCCGGCTGGAAAAAGACTATGCCAAGAATGATGTTGTGGTATATGAGCGCTCGGGAACGCTGCGGGTGGGCCGCGTGCTGGCCCGGGGCGGGGACATCGTGACCCTGAGCGAGAGCGGCGTTGTGGAGGTCAACGGCTCGGTACAGGGCGGCGGCATCCTCTACCCTACCTACCCCAAATCTCTGCTCAGCTACCCCTACGCTGTGCCGGAGGACAGCGTCTTCATTCTGGGCGACTGCCGCACACAGGCCGAGGACAGCCGTGACTTCGGCCCGGTGCAGTGCAGTGCGGTCAAGGCAAAAGTCATCACCCTCATCCGGCGGCGGGGGCTCTGAGCCGCCAAAAACCATACAGGACAAGATAGGAGGAACTTCAGGATGAAACAGAACAAGGCAGAAAAGCTTCTCGCAGGGGTGCTTTCCATCTCTCTGGCCATGGGCGTCAGCGTCATGCCCGCCTTTGCGGCACAGGCGCAAGACTTTCCGCATAAGGATATGTCCCGGGTGTATCTCACCAAAAACTATGAGCTGACCAACACGGGTACGATCTCCCCGGAAGAGACCTTTACGTTTGCGATCGACCCGGGTACCGTGACCGACGCATCGGAGGGCATTGAAGCCGCAGATTATATGCCGATCGTCGGCGACGTGACCTATCAGCAGGGCGAAGCAGGCAGCGCGAACAAGACCAGGCAGATCGAAATTCAGCTGCCCGAGTACGACAGCGTGGGTGTCTACACCTACATCATCCATGAGGCGGCGGGCAACAGCGCAGGCGTGACCTACTACGGCGACGCCATCCTGCTGCGGGTGACGGTCATCGAGCAGGACGGCAAGCTCCGAATTGCCGCTGTCCACACCGAGGACCCGGAGTCCACCGGCGAGGGCAAGAAGGACGACTTCGACAACTTCTACTCTGCCGGTGAGCTGGAAGTCCACAAGGACGTCGAGGGTATCATGGGCAATAAGGACAAATACTTCGAGTTCACGGTGCAGCTGACCGGTGAGGAGGGCAAGACCTATCAGGACAGTTACGCCATCACCGGCGGCAGTTATGACGCGAACCCCGCCTCGATCAAGATCAAGCCCGGCGAGACGACGGAAGCGACTTTCTATCTGAAAGACGGCGACACCATCCACATCGAGAACCTGCCCTACGGCGTCGAGTACAAGGTGTCTGAGACGCCGGTCGCAGACTATGTGACGACGGAGACTGGCACCGAGGGCGAAGTAGATGAGGCGGTCGAGCAGGCGAACTTCACCAACACCAAGGGCGGCACCGTGGATGCCGGTGTGGCGCTGGAAAGCGCACCCTATCTCTTCACCCTGACGGGTGCTGCGGGCGTCGGGCTGCTGCTGACCCTGCGCCGCCGCCATCAGAAGTAAGCGCGGAGGAAATAAGGCAAGGGAGGTGAGGAACATTCGGTGGCAGAAGATGGCCCTGCGGGCGGCGAACGGCCTGCTGGACGGGGTGACGGCTCTGCTGGTGCTGCTGGCGGTGGTCTGGTCGGGCTATGCGCTGTGGGACAACAGCCGGGTGTACGCCGCTGCCGACAATGTGCAGGCCGGGCTGTTGGCCTTCAAGCCCCAGCCGCAGGAGGACAACAGCCTCTCCTTCGGCCAGCTGCGGGACATCAACCCCGATGTCTGCGGGTGGCTGACGCTGGACGGCACGGCCATCGACTACCCGGTGGTGCAGGGCGAGAGCAATTTCACCTATCTGAACACCGACGTCTACGGCAGCTTTGCGCTGGCGGGCAGCATCTTTCTGGATGTTGACTGCGACGCGGATCTCAGCGGGCGGTATTCCCTGATCTACGGCCACCATATGGAGAACGGGCGGATGTTTGGCGACCTCGACAAATACAAGGACGGCGCATTCTTTCGCCAGAACACCACCGGCACCCTGACGCTGCCCGGCGGGAGCTATCGGCTGGAAGTGCTGGCCTGCCTTGTGGTGCCTGCGTCGGAACAGGCCATCTTTGCCCCGGGCAAGTGGCAGGCAGACGCAGGCGGGCTGCTCCCCTTTGTGGAGGAGAATGCCCTTCAGATGGATGCACAGGCGCTTCGGTTCGCTGATAATACATTTGATATGATTGTCAGTCGAAATGTAACATGGAATCTGGAACATCCGAATAGGGCGCTCCGTGCGCTGGAAGAGGAGCCGGAAGGAGCGCAGTTCCTGGCGATGGCTACCTGCTCGGGGGAGTACACCGACGCGCGGACGGTGGTGCTGGCCCGGATGGAACCAATGTCAGACCTGCAAAACGGAAAGGAGGAGAGCTTATCATGAGAAGGCTCCCGAAAATGGCAGCGGCCCTGCTGGCAGCAGCGCTTGCGGTAAGCGCTGCCCTGCCTGCTCTGGCCGCAGACCAGCGGACGGAGCTGGAACTGGAGGCGTCCGTCCGCTGCACCGGAGAGGCAGCTGACGAGACGCTGACGGTGCGGCTGACCGCGTTGGACGGCGCGCCGATGCCGGAAGGCTGTGACGACGAGGCTGAGCTGGATTTTCCGGCCCGGGACTGCCGCGCCGCCGACGACAAGACCCTGACGAAGACTTTTGATACCATCGTCTACACCGCGCCCGGCATATACGAGTATACGGTCACTCAGGACGCGGGCGGACGGAAACGGGCCGACTACGACGACACCGTCTTTTACCTGAAAGTCATGGTGGCGTGGGACACCGACGGTGAGCTGAAAGGACACGTGTCTGTCCGGCGGGACGGGGACGACGGGGCAAAGACGGAACTGCTCTTCAAGAACAGCTACCGCAGCACCGACCCCCTTCCCCCGCCGGTGACGCCGCCTTATGTGCCGGATAAGCCGACGCCGACCCCGAAGCCGGTGGACCAGCCGGGCGAGATAACAGTCATCCGCCCGCCGACACCCTCGGCAGAGATGCCGGATGAAGTCATCCCGGCTGCGGAGCCGGAACCGGTGGGGACCCTCATCCAGACCGGCCAGCTGCTCTGGCCCGTACCGGTGCTGGCAGGCGGGGGCATCGCCCTTGTGGCGGTGGGCGTCTGGCTGAGCCGGAAACGCAGGCACGATGCGTAGGCTGGTGATGGAGCGGCTCTGCCTGATGCTGGGAAGTGCTCTGGTACTGGCAGCGGTCTGTCTCTACGTCTACGACCGGCTCGAGGATGCGAGGGCGGGCGCTCAGGCCGCTTCGGCGGTGAGCCAGCTGCGCCAGAGCCGGAGCATCGCGGCAGCGTCGGAGGCAGAACGGCCCGCAGACAGTGCGGAAAGCCTGCCCACGGAAGATGCAGAGTCCGAGCCGGGATCGGCTTCGGAAACCCCGAAGTCAAGCGTCGAGCGGGAGTATCTGGGGGTGCTGACCATCCCCGCTCTGGGGCTGGAGCTGCCGGTGCAGACCGAGTGGAGCAAAGCGAACCTCAAGGTCTCGCCCTGCCGTCAATGCGGCAGTACGGCGGGTGGAGACCTTGTCATCGCGGCCCACAATTACAAATCGCACTTCGGGCGGCTGAGCAGCCTTTCGGAAGGCGACGAGGTGCGTTTTACTTCACAGGACGGCGCTGAGGCAGTGTACACTGTGGAGCGGATTGCGCAGATCTCGCCCGAAGAACCCGAAGCCCTGCGGGAGGGCGGCTGCCCCCTCGTGCTCTACACCTGCACCCCCGGCGGAAAAGCGAGGGTAGTGGTGTACTGCCAGAGAAAAAATGCGGCATGAAAAAACAGGAGCGGAAAGCCTGCGGCTTTCCGCTCCTGTTTTTGGTCGTTGTTTAATCTACACAGAAATAGAAATTCTCCGGAACAGGGAAAGACTCTTCGGCGGAGCTGACGCTTACGCGGTAGAGGTAACCTTTACGGAGGTGATAGATCGCAGAAGTGTCGGTATATTCAAGATCGGTCCCGAAGGGGTCGTAATCGTCCTCAATGTCAATGAGGGTATTGGGGTCCTGACCGGCTTCCACTACGGCTTTTACATCTGCAATGGTCTTGCCCTTATAAAGGTCCATGTCATAACTCCAGGAAGGAGCAGTGACGACGGTGCCTTCGGGAACATGGAATACAAAATAACTCTCGTTCGTGCGGGCTGTGTCGCCGTAAGGAACGCTTACAGTGATCTGTTCCACACTGTTCAGCGGCTGAGAGAGGGTATAGGTGCCATCGGTGATCCAATCAGAAGTAAAGGCACCATAAAGAGACCACATATCCTTTGATACACCGATGACCTCATCCTTTTCTACAGTATAAGCCCGGATAGAGGTGGAGCCGATCTGATATTCGACGGTCACAGCCAGATCTTCCTTTTTCTGTGCGCCATTGACAGTGGTAACAGTGGAACGCTTTTCTTCATACTTTACGGGAGCTGCTGCGGCACTGGCACTTAAAGTGACCGCGCTCAGAATCAGTGAGGCAGCTGCCAGAACGGCAAATCTTTTCAGAAAATGCGGACAGGGCTTCATATTCTTTCCTCCTGTATTACATGATGCAATAAATTGAATCCAACTCGATTATAGGCGTCGAAGAAAAAAACATCAAGAGAGAAATACGATTTTGGAAGAAAAGACAAAATGTCGGCAGCTTTATTGTGCAGCTGCATCCTCGGTATCGGTCATGATGAACCAGAACACGGTGCCTTTGCCCACAGTGCTGTGGACGCCGAAGCGGAAACCGTGCTGCTGGAAGATGGCTTTGGTGATGGAGAGGCCGAGGCCGGTCCCCTGCTTGCCTGCGTCGGAGCGGGAACGGTAGTAGCGGTCGAAGATATAGGGCAGGTCCTCGGCAGAGATGCCGGGGCCGTGGTCTTCCACCTCCACCCGGACGCCCTCGGGACAACGGAGCGCCCGCAGCACGAAGATGCCGTCTTCGCCGATGTGGTGCATGGCGTTGCCCAAAAGGTTATGCAGAGCGCGCTGCATCATGTCGGGGTCGGCGCAGACCGGCAGTTCTTCGTCGGGGATCTCCAGCTTGAGCTGCCAGCCGTTCTGGGCGCAGACGGCGTCGTAACGCTCGCTGACTTCATCGCAGAGCTGGCCCATGTCGAAGTGGACCTTCTCGCACTTGAGTGCGCCGCTCGTGACCTTGCTCAGCTCCATGACGCTGGAAACAAGGGCCGTCAGGCGGTCGGTCTCGTCCACGATGATGTTCATCTGCTCGTCGCGGTGCTTCTTGTCGTCGCCGGTCAGATCGCGCACCGTCTCGGCATAGCCCTTGATGAGAGTGAGCGGAGTGCGCAGGTCGTGGGAGACGTTGGCCAGCAGGTCGCGCTGCATCTGGGAGGCGTGCTGGACCTCTTTTGCCATGTGGTTGAACTCCTGGGCCAAGTCGCCCAGCTCGTCGTTCCGCACCGAGTCCACATGGACGGCGTAGTTGCCCTGTGCCACCTGCCGCGCAGCCCCGGAGAGAGCCCGCAGAGGCTTTGTGAACCACTCGCTGAACAACCATGCCGCCGACATCGAGAACGCGAAAATGAGGGCCGCAGCCAGCGGCAGGACGGTGCTGAGCACCTTGCCGGCCTCGGCCACATGCATCAGGCTGGTAGTCACCAGCACAGTGTAATTTCCGTCGGAGGTCATCCGGCCCACCATCAGCTGGACGGAGCCGGAGGGCGTGGGCGGGTTGATCTTCCGCACCACTGTGCCGCCGCTCTCCCGGCAGAGCTGCCGCATGGCGCGGGCCGTGGTGTAGGCGGTCTGTTCATCGGCAGTGTCGGTGGGGCGGGTGCGGTGAAGGTTGCAGTAGGACAGGTTATCCACCTTGAAGATCTGCCGCAGGGTGGTGTCGGAGATGTCGATGCAGAAGCTGCTCATCCCGCCCAGCTCGAAGATGTCGTCCCGCAGCGCGTTGAAGAAGGTGTTGTTGACGTACAGCCGGCTGCCGAAGGCCCAGTAGGAGAGGGTCTCGCCCTTCCCGATGGCCTCGTCCATCCGGGCCACGATGGCCTCAGCCTGCTCGGTGAGCTGCTTCTGGATATGGGTGGTGTAGAGGGGCTCCAGCAGCTGGGTGCTCAGAAACCAGAACAGCCCCACCAGCAAAAGGCAGATGAAGCACAGAAAGCCCATGAGCTGGCCCCGGATGCCGATGGTGCGCCGTGTTTTGCTCGTTTGCCGCATGAAGAGCAGAGCCTCCGCTTAACGCGCCGCGTCGGGGTCGAACTTGTAGCCGATGCCCCAGACAGTGGCGATGTAGCCGCGGCACTTGCCCAGATGGCCGCGCAGCATCTTGACGTGGGTGTCCACGGTGCGGTCCTCGCCGAAGTAGTCATAGTTCCACACCTTCTGCAGAATTTTTTCGCGGCTGAGGGCGATTCCCTTGTTGGAGGCCAGAAAGACCAGCAGGTCGAACTCCTTGGGAGTGAGGCTCACTTCCTCGCCCGAGACCTTGACGGTGTGGCTGGCCGTGTCAATGGACAGCTCCCCAAAGGTCATGGTGCTGTCAGAAGCCTCGGTGCGGGGCATGGTGCGGTTGAGCACGGCCTTGACACGGGCCACCAGCTCCCGGGGGGAGAAGGGCTTGACCACATAGTCGTCAGCGCCGCCCTCGAGGCCGGCAAGCTTGTCGTACTCCTCGCCGCGGGCCGTCAGGATGATGACGGGGGTGTTGATGCGGCGGGTGCGCATCTCCCGCAGGCAGGTCATGCCGTCCATGAAGGGCATCATCAAATCGAGGATGACCAGATCGTAGCCGCCGCCGGTGAGCAGCGACAGGGCGGCGGAGCCGTCCCCTGCCTCCTCGCAGGTGTAGCCCGAATACTGTAAATTCTCCCGGATGAGCTCCCGGATGCGGGGCTCGTCGTCAACGATAAGAATTTTTGCCATAAGGCATTCCTCCTAAAAGCTTCTATCTCTCAAGCGCCGGAGGCTGCTCAGAGCCAGCCCGGCGGAACTGTATACTGCGTTCAAGTCTATCATACCCTATCAATTAGGAATTTTTGTGAAGTTTGAGTAGA
>ENA-OWPF01001107-OWPF01001107.1-human-gut-metagenome-genome-assembly--contig:-NODE-1107-length-25732-cov-2.932702_pt1 | contig 25732 bp, 20 predicted proteins | sample MGYA00248261_ERZ651840 | MGnify/ENA primary metagenome ERZ651840 (study PRJEB26924, sample SAMEA4378268) | human gut metagenome | biome: human gut; feature: human-associated habitat; material: faeces... | reverse complement strand
ATGTGGTGGTTCCCACAGGCAATTTCGGCAACATTCTCGCAGCCTATTTTGCCAAGAAAATGGGGCTTCCCATCCGTACTCTGATCTGTGCCTCTAATGATAATAAGGTGCTGTACGATTTCTTCACCACAGGCACTTATGACCGCAGAAGGGAGTTTATTCTTACCAATTCTCCGTCCATGGATATTTTGATCTCCAGCAATCTGGAGCGCCTGATCTATTTAAGTACAGGCTCGGATCCGAAAGCAAACGCCGCTCTGATGAAGGAGCTGGCAGAGGATGGCCATTATACCATTACGGATGAGATGCGGGCCTTTATGGCTGATTTTAAGGGCGGTTTTGCCACAGAGGAGGAAAATGAAGCTGCGATACGGATCATTTTCCAGGATACAGGCTATCTCATCGACACACATACAGGCGTGGCAGCGGCCGTATACGGACAGTATAAAAAGGAAACAGGCGATCAGACAAAGACGGTTATTGCGTCCACGGCCAGTCCCTTTAAGTTCTCACGCAGTGTAATGGATGCTGTAGAGGGTAAAGCGGCCACAGAGGGAAAGGATGAGTTTGATGTGGCCGATGAGCTGGCTGCAGCTGCCGGCCTTGTGCTTCCAAAAGCGGTAGAGGAGATACGTACTGCGCCCATCCGCCATGACAGAGAGTGCGCTGTGGATGAGATGGAGGAAACCGTTAAGAATATCCTTGGGATTTCATAAAAGTTCTTCCATTTTTGGATGGTATGGTTTATAATGAATTCGAAACTGTTAAAAACATAACAAAGTAGAACTGCGTTCCAGGGCTGTTATCCGGGTTCCGGGTTCATGCAGCTGGGGGAGCGCCCAAGTATAAGGAGGAAATATTATGTTAGTATCAGCAAAAGATATGCTTGAAAAAGCAAGAGCAGGCAAATATGCAGTAGGTCACTTCAATATCAATAATCTGGAGTGGGCAAAAGCAGTTCTTCTGACTGCAGAAGAGCTTCAGTCCCCGGTTATCCTGGGTGTATCCGAGGGCGCAGGCAAGTACATGACCGGATTTAAGACCGTAGCAGCTATGGTTTCTGCTATGCTTGAGGAATTAAATATTACCGTACCGGTGGCACTTCACTTAGACCACGGCTCCTACGAGGGCTGCTACAAGTGCATTAAGGCCGGATTCTCCTCTATTATGTTTGACGGCTCTCATTATCCGATCGAAGAGAATGTGGAGAAGACAAAAGAGCTGGTTAAGATCGCTCATACAATGGGCCTGTCCTTAGAGGCTGAGGTAGGCTCTATCGGCGGCGAGGAAGACGGCGTGGTAGGCGCAGGCGAGTGTGCAGATCCTGCAGAGTGCAAGGCTATCGCTGATCTGGGTGTTGACTTCCTTGCAGCAGGTATCGGAAATATCCACGGCAAGTATCCGGAGAACTGGCAGGGCTTAAACTTCGACGTACTGGAGAAGGTTAAGGAAGCAACCGGCGATATGCCGTTAGTTCTTCACGGCGGTACAGGTATTCCCGAGGATATGATCAAGAAGGCTATCAGCCTGGGCGTTGCAAAGATCAACGTAAATACAGAGTGCCAGCTTTCCTTCGCAGAGGCTACTAGAAAGTACATCGAGGCAGGAAAGGATCAGCAGGGCAAGGGCTTTGACCCAAGAAAGCTGTTAGCTCCCGGCGCAGAGGCAATCCGCGCAACTGTAAAAGAGAAGATGGAGCTGTTTGGTTCTGTTGGAAAGGCAAATGCATAAGCTCTGTGAATTAAAACTTATTAGAATAAACTGATTCTGTTTTTGGAAAAACCGCTTGCATTTTCACGCGAAATGGTTTATTTTATAACAAAAGAACGAGGGCGTTCTCTTTTTGAAAAAGGAGAGAACGCCTTTTGCTGTACAAAACCGCCTTTTGGGGTGCATTGGGGAAAGGGGACACCATGAAAAGAGAGGATGGAGAATCTATGAGCAAAGTAATAAGTGTTACAGAGATGTTTGGCAAGGATGTGTTTAATGATGCCGTGATGAGAGACCGTCTGCCTAAAAGCGTATATAAGAAGCTTAAAAAGACCATTGAGGATGGCGCAGAGCTGGATCCCAGTATTGCAGATGTGGTAGCTCATGCTATGAAAGACTGGGCGATTGACCATGGTGCAACCCATTTTACTCACTGGTTCCAGCCTCTTACAGGCGTTACGGCTGAGAAGCACGATTCCTTTGTTTCCGCTCCCGTTGAAGGCCGTGTGATCATGGAGTTTTCTGGAAAAGAACTCATAAAGGGTGAACCGGATGCTTCCTCCTTCCCCTCCGGCGGCCTGCGCGCAACCTTTGAGGCCAGAGGCTATACGGTATGGGACTGTACCTCTCCGGCTTTCTTAAAAGAGGACGCTATCGGCGTGACCCTCTGTATTCCTACCTCCTTCTGTTCCTATAAGGGTGAGGCTCTGGATAAAAAGACCCCTCTGCTGCGCTCCATGCAGGCCATCAATGAGCAGTCCCTGCGGATCTTGCGCTTGTTTGGAAACACCACTGCAAAACGGGTCAATCCTTCCGTGGGACCAGAGCAGGAGTATTTCCTGGTTGACCGCCAGAAGTATCTGCAGAGAAAGGATTTAATTTATACCGGCCGCACCTTATTCGGCGCTATGCCGCCAAAGGGGCAGGAGATGGACGACCACTATTTCGGCATCATCAGAGAGCGGATTGGCGCCTATATGAACGATGTAAATAAGGAACTGTGGAAGCTGGGAGTGCCTGCCAAGACCCAGCACAACGAGGCAGCCCCGGCCCAGCATGAGCTGGCTCCCATCTATGAGGGCGTGAACCAGGCCGTAGACCACAATCAGCTGGTGATGGAGACATTAAAAAAGGTAGCCGGACGCCACGGCATGGCCTGCCTTCTCCACGAAAAGCCTTTCTATGGGGTAAATGGCTCCGGTAAGCACAACAACTGGTCCCTGACTGCCGACGACGGCACCAACCTGATGAACCCCGGCGATACGCCCCATGAGAATATCCAGTTCCTTCTGGTTTTAGCCTGCATCATCAAGGCCGTAGACCGCCATGCAGATCTGCTCCGTGAATCTGCCTCTGATGTGGGAAATGATCACAGACTGGGAGCAGACGAGGCTCCGCCGGCAATTATTTCCATTTTCCTTGGAGAGCAGCTGGAGGATGTGATCGACCAGCTCTGCGACACCGGAGAAGCGACCCATTCCAAGAAGGGCGGAACTCTGCGCACCGGCGTAAATATCCTGCCGGATCTGGACAAGGATGCCACCGACCGGAACCGCACCTCACCCTTTGCTTTTACAGGCAATAAATTTGAGTTCCGTATGGTAGGTTCCTCTGATTCCGTAGCATCTGCCAATACGGTGTTAAATACCATTGTGGCAGAAGCCTTTAAGGAAGCGGCTGATCAGCTGGAGCAGGCCGAGGACTTTGATATGGCAGTCCATGACCTCATTAAAGAGCTTTTGGCAGCTCATAGAAGAGTTATCTTCAATGGAAACGGCTATTCTGAGGAGTGGGTAAAGGAAGCCGAACAGAGAGGGCTTCCCAACCTTCGCTCTATGGTAGACGCGATCCCGGCTCTTGTGACAGACAAGGCGGTAAAGCTGTTTGAGGAGTTCGGCGTATTCACCAGAGCCGAGCTGGAATCCAGAGCCGAGGTAGAGTACGAAAGCTATGCAAAGAGCATTAACATTGAGGCAAAGACTATGATCGATATGGCAGGAAAGCAGATCATTCCTGCAGTGATCCGCTACACCACCCAGCTGGCAGGTTCCATTTCCGCGGTTAGAAATGCCTGCCCGGAGGCAGACGTGAGCACACAGACAGAGCTTTTGCTGGAATCCTCAGACCTTCTGGCTGAGACAAAAACAGCCCTGTCTGCCTTGGAAGATGCTACGGCTCGCTGCGCAGCCATGGAAAGCGGAAAGGATCAGGCACTGGCATACCACAGTGAGGTCGTTCCTGCCATGGAGGCCTTAAGGACTCCTGTAGACCGTCTGGAGATGCTGGTGGACAAGGAACTGTGGCCCATGCCAAGCTACGGCGATCTGATTTTTGAAGTGTAATACGACAATTGTTTAACTGGTCATTTTAGAAGACAGAGCCTGCGGCTGCCCGGAAGGGGATAGCTGTAGGCTGTTTTCTTTGGCCGCTTTGCTGTATAATAGGGATATTATCAGTAAGTAAGGGGATGTATATGAAAATTCTGATCATAGAGGATGAGCGGCTGCTGGCCGGTTCTATAAAAGATCTTTTAGAGATCCAGGGTTTTGAGGCCGAGGCTGTATATGACGGAGAAACCGGTTTTACATATGCAGGCACCGGGATTTATGATCTGATCATACTGGATGTGATGATGCCGGGCATGGACGGCTTTGAGACCCTGATGATGCCGGGAAAAAGTGGCTATGAGGTGGCAAGGGAGCTTCGGGCCAGCCGTCTGGGAACGCCCATTCTAATGCTTACGGCCCGTTCTGCTCTGGAGGATCGGATCGCAGGGCTGGATGCCGGGGCAGATTATTATCTGACAAAGCCCTTTGACGCCAGAGAGCTTACTGCCTGCGTCCGCGCCTTGCTTCGCCGCCAGGGAGGACAGGTGGATGAGGTAGGGATGGGAAAGACCTGTTTGGATCTTTCGACGGCTGTTTTAAGCTGCGGGGACAGACAGATCCGGCTTTCTGCGAAAGAGTTTGATATTATGCGCCTTTTATTTCAGTCCGGGGCAGGAAATCTTTCTAAGGAAATGATCCTGGAAAAGGTGTGGGGCTATGATTCAGATGCAGTGGAAAACCATGTAGAGGTTTATATTGGTTTTTTGAGGAAAAAGCTGTTAAGCATTGGGTCAGATGTACGTATTGAGTCCATCCGGCGAATGGGATATCATCTGGAGGTGGCAGAACATGATTTATAGGCTGAGAGTGAAGTTTGTAGTTATCAACATGACGATAGTGGTTCTGATGATGAGTGTGGTATTCGGCCTGGTGTACCATTTTACAAGAGCAGATCTGGAAGAAAAGAGCATCCGCATGATGGAAAAGATTGCAAACCGACCCTTTCAGATTGAGATGCCCGGAGAACAGAGCGAGCAGATCCGTCTTCCTTTTTTTATCCTGCATCTGGGAACCGGGGGAGAACTGATCGCCAGCAGCGGCGGCTATTTTGATCTGTCTGATCAGGAATTTCTCATGGATCTCATTGTAAGGGCACGTTCCTCCCATCAAAAGGTAGGAGTGATAAAGGAATACGGCTTTCGGTACTATAAGACCAATACGCCCTACAGGTATAGCCTGGTATTTGCGGATATTTCCAGTGAAACGGCGGCGCTAAAGGGGCTGGTGAGAACCTGCGCCCTGATCGCGGGTCTGAGTTTTATCCTATTTTTAGCCATCAGCATCTGGCTTTCCGGCTGGGCGGTGCGGCCGGTGGAAAAGGCCTGGAAACAGCAGCGCCAGTTTGTGGCCGACGCCTCCCACGAGTTAAAAACGCCTTTGACTGTAATTATGACCAATGCGGAGCTTCTGCAGTCCTCCGGCTGTGGGGAAGAAGAGCAGAGACGTTTTTCCGAAGCCATCCTTGCCATGTCACGGCAGATGAGGGGGCTGATCGAACAGATGCTGGATCTGGCCCGTGCTGACAGCGGACAGGCAGAAGCAGCTTTTGAACAGGTGGATTTAAGCCGGACAGCAGAGGATTCGCTTCTTCTTTTTGAACCCCTTTATTTTGAACAGGGATTAACGCTTTATGCAGAAATAGAAGAAGGTATTCTGATCTGGGGCTTAAAGGACAGGCTGAGCCAGCTTCTGGATATTCTTTTAGACAATGCCTGCAAATATTCGAGCCAGGGCGGAACCACCTGGGTAAAGCTTAAAAAACAGGGAAAAAGCCACTGCATACTCACTGTAGAAAATCAGGGTCCTTCGATTGATCCCGAAGACTTAAGCCAGATCTTCAAACGCTTTTACCGCGCCGATCCCGCCCGCAATACCTCCGGAAGCTACGGCCTGGGCCTTTCCATTGCGGAAAAGACCGTACAGCTTCATCACGGAAAAATACACGCTGAAAGCAGGGATGGGATCAATCGATTTTGGGTGGAGCTGCCCTGTGTTCTGGGGCCTGGTGTGCAGGGCTACGGTTTCCGGCTATAAAGTCGGATGATTCCCTCTTGCATCCATATATTTCCAGTGCTATACTGAAGCCATACTTCAGATTTTTAAAGGAGAGGCCAGATGTTAATTTGATCCATTTATTTTGACGCATGAAGATTTGTCTGTGCAGGCGCAATACCGTGAAAGCGTCCTGTTATTTCATGTTGCCAAAAATGGATCGGATATCAGGTTCTCTCTTTTTATGCCGTATATTATACCGCACACGCCAGCCGCCCATCTTTCAATGGGCGGCTGGCTGCTGGGCCCGGCTCTATCTAAAAGAGAAGATACTATGCAGAGATCCTTTGGCAGCAGAGGGTCTCTGTTTTTTTATTTCACAGGAAAGTGCGGTCTGACACAGGTGGAAAAGCATATAGCAGCATATATTTTAAGAGGATAATTAGAAATGAAAACAATATTTGAGAAAATGTTCGGCCAGTACAGAGGTATGAGAAGAGAATTATATATTCTTTTCTGGGGAAAGGCAGCAACAAATATGGGAGCTATGATATGGCCCATGCTGACGCTGATTTTAAGCAATAAGCTGGGAATGAATGCACAGGAGATCGCCAAGATCACCATAGCTATGGGAGTGGTACAGTTTCCTGCAAACCTGCTGGGAGGAAAGCTGGCAGACTGCTGCAATAAGAAAAAGCTCATCATTATCTGCGATTTGGTAACGGTCATCTGTTACCTGACAGCAGCGGTTCTTCCTGTATCCATGGCACAGATCCTGCTGTTTTTTACAGCAGGAATCTTTCAGACAATGGAAAATCCGTCCTATGACGCACTGGTAGCCGATCTGAGCACCTCCGAAAACAGGGAAAAAGCCTACAGCCTTATGTATCTGGGACTCAATCTGGGGATCATTCTGTCCCCAACCATAGGAGGAATCCTGTTTGAGAACCATCTGGGCCTTGCTTGCGCCATTGACGGGCTCACGACCCTGTCGTCCACCATTTTGATCCTTCTTTTTATAAAGGACATCACTCCGGTAAAGGAAAAACAAACCATTTATGAAGAGGCAAAAGAAACCCAGTCCACATGGAAAATCCTCAGGGAGCAGACGGGAGGCGGCGTATTCCATAAATTTTCAGCCCCATTTCAGCATAAATTGTTATAATGCCAGAAAAACAAAAATCCAATCAGGAGGTCAACCATGATACAGGTAGAGCATTTAACAAAATGCTATGGGGATGTGACAGCGGTAGATGATCTGTCCTTTGAGATAGAAGGCGGCCATGTATACGGCTTTTTGGGTCCAAACGGCGCAGGAAAATCCACCACCATGAACATCATGACAGGATGTCTGTCAGCCACAAAGGGAAGCGTAAAGATTGACGGCTTCGACATTTTTGAAGAACCGGCCCAGGCAAAGAAACGGATCGGCTATCTTCCGGAGCAGCCGCCCCTTTATATGAACGAGACACCGGCAGAGTATCTGCGCTTTGTAGGAGAAGCAAAGGGGCTTAAGGGAAAAGAGCTGCACAGCCAGATTGACAGTGTGATCGGGAGGACAGGTCTAGACCATGTGCGAAACCGCAGGATCAGCGCCCTGTCTAAAGGATATAAACAGAGAGTCGGGATCGCTCAGGCCCTTCTGGGGGATCCGAAAGTGGTCATACTGGATGAGCCGACAGTAGGACTGGATCCCTTACAGATCATAGAAATCCGCGATTTGATCAAAGATCTGGGAAGAGAGCATACGGTCATTTTCAGCTCCCACATTCTTTCCGAGGTTCAGACTATCTGTGAGAAAATCCTTATTATTGCCAGAGGAAAGCTCATCGCCTTTGACGAGCCGGAAAACCTTGAAAAACGCCTCCTTTCACCGGGAGAGATTACTCTGGTAGCAGAGGCGGACGCCAGGGAAACAGAAGAACTTCTCTCCGGTATGGAGCACATTACAGAACAGACCATAGAAGAAAAGGAGATAGGACGGACCGCAGCTACCCTCCATTCGGACTGCGAGGATATCTATGAGGTGTCAAAAGCCCTGTTTAAGCGTTTTTCAGCCGCCGGCAAACCCCTTCTTGAAATGAATGTGAAAAAGGCGGATCTGGAGGAAATATTTATTGAGCTGACAGAGAGCGCCCAAACAGAAGATATTAAAACCGAGGAATCCGAAGCAGGAGAGGAGGAAATGGCATGACCGCCGTATTAAAGCATGAGCTCCGCAATTATTTCCATACCCTGACCGCCTATGTATTCGGCGCATTTTTGCTGGCCTTTATCGGTCTGGGAGCCACCTTATATAATCTTCAGGCAGCAGTAAGCAATTTTGAGTTTGTATTAAGCTTCGGCAGCCTGGTATTTGTAGTAATTGTACCTATTTTAACCATGCGCGTCATTGCAGAGGAGAAGAAGCAGAGAACAGACCAGCTGTTATACTCCCTTCCCATTACCACCACAGAGGTTGTACTGGGAAAATATCTGGCGCTTCTTGTTGTATATCTGATCCCCTTGGCGGTTGTTTCCGTATATCCGCTGATATTTGCCCGCTATGGAGACGTATATCTTCTGACCTCCTACGGCTCTATCTTTGCCTTTTTTGTTTTGGGCGCAGCCTTGATCGCTCTGGGAGTATTCATTTCCTCCCTGACAGACAATCAGGGCTTTGCGGCAGGAATCGGCATTGCGGTGATCCTGCTCAACTACTACAGCGCCAGTCTGTCCGAGTATGTATCTTCTACTCCGGCAGGCGCCCTGATCGCAGCCTTTGCCCTGGTGATCGTCCTGGGAGTGGTAATACGCCATTTAACAAAAAATGAACATCTGGCTTATGGATTTTATTTCCTGGCCGGCGGCGCAGTGCTTATTTTATATCTGGCAGACCCGGAAGCTTTTTCCGGACTTCTGCCCTCAGTTATGAAAACGCTTTCCCTGTTTGAACGTTTTTATGTGTTTGTAAACGGGGTGTTTGATCTCACTGCGATCGTATATTTTGTGACCTTTGCCGCATTTTTCCTGTTTTTATCGGTGCAGTCACTGGAAAAAAGGAGGTATAACTGATGAAACAGAACCGTAATGCCTTTTGCGGCGGAGCCTATTCCCTGATTCTTTCCGCAGTGGTTCTTACAATCCTTATTGTAGTCAATATACTGGTAAACGCCCTTCCGGAGAATCTGACAAAATACGATATCAGCGCGGCAAAGCTCTATTCCATTACCAGCAATACAAAGGCGGTGGTAAACGGGCTGGATGAGGATGTAACCATTTACTGGATCGTACAGGCAGACAAAGAGGATGCGGTTATTGAAAACCTGTTAAATAAATACGACAGCCTTTCAGACCATATCCAGATCGTAAAGAAAAATCCGGATGTATATCCTACCTTTGCAGAGCAGTACACAGATGAAGAGGCCGCCAACAACAGCCTGGTTGTAGAATGCGGCGAACGCAGCCGTTTTATCGGTTATGATGATATTTATGTTCAGGAGGCAGATATCTACTCCTATTCCTACAATACCTCCTTTGACGGAGAGGGAGCCATTACTTCTGCCATTGACTATGTGGTAAATGAAGAGCAGCCCAAAGTATATCTTTTAGAGGGACATGGGGAAAGAGAACTTCCTGCCTCCTTCAAGGAGCAGATTGAAAAGGAAAATATCCAGTTAGAGCAGCTGTCTCTTCTGAATGTAGATTCCATTCCTGAGGATGCAGCCGGAATTATGATCTATGCGCCCTCCAGCGACATTTCCGGAGAAGAACAGACCATGCTTGCAGATTACACCAAAAAGGGAGGAAAGCTTTTTGCGGCAGCAGGGCCTGTAAAGGAAGGAAATCTTGACAACCTTCACGGCCTTTTAGAGGAATACGGCGTTACCGCACAGGACGGAATCGTAGTAGAGGGAGACAGAGAGCGCTATGCTCTTCAGACGCCTTACGCCCTTCTTCCTCAGATGGAGAGCAGCGATATTACAGACGCTCTCATTGAAGAGCACTATTATCCCATTCTTCCCATTGTCCAGGGCTTAAAGGTAGATGAAACGAAAGCCGCAGGCCGGGTGACAACCCTTCTGTCAACCACAGACCAGGCCTTCAGCAAGATGGCAGGCTATGAGCTTTCCACCTATGAACGGGAGGAAGGAGACGTTGATGGCCCCTTTGCGGCAGCTGTGTCGATTTCCTGTGAAAATGAAGGACGGATCCTCTGGTTTGGCTCCTCAGACTTTTTAGAGGATATGTATAATGCCCTTTCCTCTGGTGCAAACGGGGATCTGGGAATGAATGGTCTTTCTTCCATGATCGGAGAGAGCGAGGCTATGGCGATCCGGAGCAAGTCCTTAAACTATAATTATCTTACCATCAGTGAATCCACTTCTGCCATGCTTCAGGCTGTAATGATCGGTATTTTCCCGCTTGCATACCTGGGAATTGGTATCTGTGTGGTAATGAGAAGGAGGAGAATGCAGAATGAAGCGGGCTAAACGGTTATATATCCTTCTGGGAGTTCTGGCGGTGCTGTCCGTGGCGGCCATCGCGGTGATCCAGAGGGAGGAGCATAAGGAAAAGATCAAAGACAGCGGTGAAACCATCCTTCAGATCCCCTATGAGGGTGTCACGGCCCTTTCGTGGGAAAATGAGTCGGAAAGCCTTTCGTTCCATAAGGGAGAGGACGGAGTCTGGACCTATGACGAGGATGAAAAATTTCCTGTGAGCGAAGAAAAGATAAAAGAACTCTTAGAGCCCTTTGAGGAATTTGCAGCAGCCTTTGTGATCGAAGAGGGAGCGGATTACAGTCAGTACGGTCTGGATGATCCTGTCTGCACGATTCATCTGGAAAATGGGGAGCAGGAGCTTGAAATAAAGCTGGGCAATTTCAGCAATATGGATTCCCAGCGCTATGTGTCCATCGGAGACGGAAAAGCTTATCTGGTAAAGGACGATCCCCTGAATTATTTTGACGCGGTGTTAAAGGATATGCTGAAGCAGGATGAGATCCCTGAGCTTGAGACAGTAAGCAGCCTGCGGTTTACAGGACCGGAGACCTATAAAGCAGTCCGCATAGAGGACAGCGGGGCTTCCTACAGCAGCGAGGATGTTTATTTTAAGAAGGATGAGGAAAACCTGCTTCCCTTAGATCCGGTGCAGGTGGATGAATATATCAGAACCCTCCAGAATTTGGATCTGTCTGACTACGCTTCCTACTATGTTTCAGAGGAAGAGTGGAGCACCTATGGACTGGATGCGCCGGAGCTGTCCTTAGAGGCCGATTATACCTTTGAAAATGAGGACAAAGAGAACGTATCCGGTACGCTTACCGTAAGCGTAAGCCGTGATCCGAAGGAAAAAGAAAAGGCAGAGAAGAAGGAGAACTCTGAGGAAAACAACGGGGAAGAGGAAGAAATTACCGCATACGCAAGAGTAAATAATTCCCAGATCGCCTATAAGCTGACTGCCGAGGATTACAAAGGCCTGATGGCCATGAAATATGATGACCTGCGCCATAAAGAAGTATTCTGGGGCGATACAGAGGAGATCACAGGAATTGACATTTCCTTAGAGGGAGCTGACTACAGCCTTACTTCCAAAGGCAAAAAGGATGACCGCACCTGGACGTATCAGGAGGAGGAAATAGAGACAGATGAACTGTTCTCTGCTCTGAAAGGCTTAAAAGCAGATTGCTTTACAGAAGAGGAACCGGGACAAAAGGAGGAAATCCGCCTGACCCTCCATCTGGATAATGAAGTTTCTCCTCAGGTAACCATCGTTCTTTATCGCTATGACGGCAGCAGCTGTCTGGCAGAGGCTGATGGAAAGACCGTTTCTCTGATTCCCAGATCTCAGGCAGTGGATCTCATCGAGGCAGTAAATACCATTGTTTTGGGAAATACAGAGGATTAGCCCTTGCATTTCCCTGCGTCCGTGCTATAATGTTCATATAAAATAAAAATATAATAGAAATGAACAAAAATGTCAGTGGACAGGGGAGCAAAGATTTCTCTGTCCGCTGACAGTGCATATACAGGATGAAGAATGGAGGATCATATGGACAGATTGGGGTTGATATGCAGAAACATTTTGGAGGAGCCATATATTACTCAGCGGGAGCTGGCAAAGAGAATGGAGCTATCTTTAGGGACCATTAACGGGCTGATAAAAGAATGTGCAGAAAAAGGCTATATCAGAGAAGATGAGGATCAGAGAGGAAAACGGCTTGCTCTTACAGAAACGGGACAGGCTGTTTTAGCGCCCTATAAGGTAGACGGAGCTCTGATCATTGCCGCAGGCTTTGGCTCCCGTTTTGTCCCTCTTACCTTTGAAACGCCCAAGGGGCTTTTAGAGGTATTTGGAGAGCGTATGATCGAACGCCAGATCCGCCAGCTCCATGAGGCCGGAGTATATGATATTACCATTGCAGTCGGGTATCTGAAAGAGAAATTTGAATATCTGATCGACAAATATGATGTAAAGCTTCTCTACAACCCGGAGTATTCCTGCAAAAATACCCTGGCTACGGTTTACAGAGCCAGACATCTGTTAAAGGGCCGCAATATGTATATTTTATCCTCTGATAACTGGCTGCGGGACAATATGTACCACGCCTATGAGTGCGGAGCCTGGTACAGCGCTTCCTTCCAGAAGGGGGATACCAAGGAGTGGTGCTTTACCTTTACTAAAAAGGGAAGGATTACAGATGTAAATGTAGGCGGAAGGGATCAGTGGGTGATGTACGGCCCGGTCTATCTGTCCAGAGAATTTTCAGCCCGGTTCCTTCCGGTATTAGAAGCCTACTATGAAGCTCCGGGAACGGAACAGTTTTACTGGGAGAATGTGCTGATGGAACATCTGGATGAACTGGGGGATCTTTGCCGGAAGAAGCTGATTGTGGAAATCATGGGCAAGCACAGCAACATCATTTTAGTCGAGGGCAACATCGACGTCGTGATGCTCCATCAGGCGGGATTTGACAATGCCTGCGCCTCGATGGGCACGGCGCTGACGAGCGAGCAGCTTCAGCTCCTCAGCCGCTACACGAAGGAGCTCGTGCTCTGCTACGACAACGACGACGCGGGCAAGATCGCCACGCAGAAGGCGCTGACGCTCTTAAACAATACCGACTTTCAGGTCAAGGTACTCGAGCTTCCCAAGCGGCTCGTGGACGGGCAGTACGTCAAGCAGGACGCGGACGATTTCATCAAATTTCAGGGCAAGGATGCCTTTGAGCATCTGCTCTCGGGCAGTGAGAGCGGGATGGACTTCCGCATGGCACAGCTCGGGGCAAAATTCGACCTGAAGAGCGACGAGGGGCGCATCGGCTACGGTGAAGCCGCGGCAAAGTTGCTCGCTGCCGTGCCGAACGCGGTCGAGCGCGAAATTTACACGGTGCGCGCAGCTGAGGCCGCGGGCATTACGCCCGAGGCGATGAAGCTCGAGGTCGAGCGCGCGCGAAAACGCGCGCATTACAAGGAAAAGCGCGAGCAGGAGCGGCGGGACCTGAATCCCGCGGCGAGCGCCCAGCCGCGCGAGCGGTCGATCCGCTATACGGACCTGCGCTCGGCGCTGGCCGAGGAGGGCGTGCTGCGGCTTCTGACGCTGGACGACTCCCTCTTTGGCGAGGATCCGCCCATCCGGGAAGCGGACTTCTCTTCTCCCCTCCTGGGCCGGTTCTTCACGGCGCTGCGCACGCAGCTCCGCGAGACCGGACAGGTGAGCCTCCCAGCGCTCGCGGAGTTTTTCACGCAGGAGGAGATCAACCACCTCATCGGCATCCTGCAAAAGCCGGAATCGCTCAAAAACGGGGCGCAGGCACTGCACGATTACAGCACCATCATTCTGGAACAGGCACACAAGCGCGCGTCGGCGGGCGAGGACCCGCTGGCTGCCGCGATGGAAAAGAACAAACACAAGGGTAACGGAGGAAAGCAACCATGGAAGAAAAACAGCTGACCAGCAAGGAGCTGGAGGAACAGGCCAACGCGCTGCTCGCCGAGGCGGATTTTGAGGAGATCAAGCTGCCGAAGAAGGCGAAGAAGGCTGCCGCGGCGAAAAAGGCTGCCGAAGAGACCGCGCAAGCGGAAAAGCCCGCCGAAAAATTCCCGCCGCTGGATGAAAAGCTGGTCGCCTCCCTGCCCGCAGCGGCGCTGCTGCAGAGCAACGAAAAGCTCATGGACATCTTTGCCAAGGGCAAGGCCAAGGGCAAGCTCAGCTCCAGCGATCTGATGGAGACCATCGACGAGATGAACCTTGAGAGCGAGCAGCTCGACCAGATCTACGATTCGCTCGAAACGCTCGGTATCGACATCGGCACCGCCGAGGCCATCGACAACAGCATCGACGATATCGAGCCGCCGATGGAGGAGATCGCCGAGATCGAAGAGGAAGAGCTCGTCGACCCGAACGAGCTGGTCGACAGCTTCTCGACCGACGACCCCGTGCGTATGTACCTCAAGGAGATCGGCAAGGTGTCGCTGCTGTCGGCCGACGAGGAGATCTCGCTCGCGACCGCAATGTCCGAGGGCATGGAGGCCAAGCAGAAGCTCGAAGAGGCCGAAAAGAACGGCACGGAGCTCAGCGCGGAGGAAATGAAGTCCCTTAAGACCGCTGTCAAGAAGGGCGAGCGCTCCAAGCAGCGCCTGGCCGAGGCAAACCTGCGTCTCGTCGTCTCCATCGCCAAGCGCTATGTGGGCCGCGGTATGCTGTTCCTCGACCTCATTCAGGAGGGCAATCTGGGTCTTATCAAGGCCGTTGAAAAGTTCGACTACACCAAGGGCTACAAGTTCTCGACCTACGCGACGTGGTGGATCCGTCAGGCCATCACCCGTGCCATCGCTGACCAGGCGCGCACCATCCGCATCCCCGTGCACATGGTCGAGACCATCAACAAGGTCATCCGCGTCTCCCGCCAGCTCCTACAGGAGCTGGGGCACGACCCCTCTCCCGAGGAGATCGCCGCCGAGATGGATATGCCCGTCGACAAGGTGCGCGAGATCCTGAAGATCGCACAGGAGCCCGTCTCCCTCGAAACGCCGATCGGCGAAGAGGAGGACAGCCACCTTGGTGACTTCATCCCCGACGAGGGCGCGAGCGAGCCGAGCGAGGCCGCGTCGTTCACGCTTTTGCAGGAGCAGCTCGTCGATGTGCTCTCCACCCTCACCCCGCGCGAGGAAAAGGTCCTGAAGCTCCGCTTCGGCATTGAGGACGGACGTCCCCGCACGCTCGAGGAGGTCGGCAAGGAATTCAACGTCACGCGCGAGCGCATCCGCCAGATCGAGGCCAAGGCGCTGCGCAAGCTCCGCCACCCCAGCCGCAGCAAAAAGCTCAAGGATTTCCTGAACTGAGCATGATACCGTACACAGAAAAAGGACTCCCGTATGGGAGTCCTTTTTCTCGTTTGATATGTTATTTTTGCTTTGCGCCGAGAGATCAGTCATAAAGATGGCACGCAACGCGATGCCCGGGCGCGATCTCCTTCAGCTCCGGCTTGCTCTCGCGGCAGCGGTCGCAGGCGCGCGGGCAGCGGCCGGCAAAGCGGCAGCCCGCAGGCGGGTCGATCGGGCTGGGCACCTGACCTTCGAGCACGATGCGCTGGCGCGCACGCTCGATCTTCGGGTCCGGGATAGGGATGGCGGAGATCAGCGCCTTCGTGTACGGGTGAAGCGGCTGCGCGTACAGCTCGTCCGCACCGCTCTCCTCCACGACCTCACCGAGATACATGACGAGAATGCGGTCCGACACGTGCTTGACCATGGAAAGGTCGTGCGAGATGAGAAGATAGGTCAGCCCGTTCTGCTCGCGCAGATCCATCAGGAGATTCACGATCTGCGCCTGAATGGACACGTCAAGTGCCGAAATGGGCTCGTCACACAAAAGGAGCTTCGGGTCCACCGCAAGGGCGCGCGCGATACCGATGCGCTGGCGCATACCGCCGGAGAACTCATAAGGATAGCGGTCGACCCACAGCGGGCTCAGCCCCACCTGCTCCATCAGATGCTCCACGCGCTCGCGGCGCTCGGCGGCAGAGGCGCAGAGCTTATGAATATCCATTCCCTCGGCAATGAGGTCGATGACCTTGTTTTTCGGGTCGAGCGAGGCATAGGGGTCCTGAAAGATGGTCTGTACCTCGCAGCAGAACTGTCTGCGCGCCGCACCGTGCAGCGCGTGCACGCTCTTGCCCTTATAGAGCGAGCTGCCGCCGGTTTTGCTGTAAAGGCCTATGGCTGTACGGCCGCAGGTCGTCTTACCGCAGCCGGATTCACCCACGATGCCTAAAATTTCTCCCTCGGCGACGGAAAAGCTCACATCGTCTACCGCCTTGAGCTGTTTTTTGCCCACGCGGAAATACTTTTTAAGATGCTTGACCTCCAAGATCGGCTGGTCCATCACATCGCCTCCTTTGCGTGGTGGCAGGCCACCGAATGAGTCGCGGAAATGCTCCTGTGCTGCGGCATTTCACGGCGGCACTGCTCCGTTGCCTCCGGGCAGCGGTCGGCAAAGGGACAGCCCGGCGCGGGATCAATGAGCTCGGGCGGCGTGCCGTTGATGGTGTAGAGCCTCCCCTCACCCATCTCGTCGAGGCGGGGCGAGGCCTTCTGCAATCCCCGCGTGTAAGGGTGCTCGGCCTCATAGAATATCTCGTCTGTCGTGCCGGTCTCGACGACGCAGCCGGCATACATGATGACGATGCGCTGGGCAAGGCCCGCGACCACGCCCATATCGTGCGTGATGAGCAGCACTGCCGCCTTCTCCCGCTCCTTCATCTGCCCGATGAGCTCAAGGATCTGCGCCTGAATGGTCACATCCAGCGCCGTGGTCGGCTCATCGGCGATGAGCAGCGACGGCTTGCACGCGAGCGCCGAGGCGATCATCACGCGCTGGCGCATACCGCCGGAAAGCTCGTGCGGATAGCGCCGGGCGGCATCCTCAGGGCTGGCAATACCGACCTCACGCAGCATCTCAACTGCGCGGTCCATCGCCTCCCTGCGGCTGATCTTCTGATGAAAGGTATAGCACTCGGCGATCTGCTTGCCGATGCGCATGGTGGGATTCAGGGCCGTCATCGCATCCTGAAAGATCATCGCGGCGGAGCGGCCGCGGTAATCGCGCCACTGCTTTTCACTGAAGGCGAGGATGTTTTCACCCTGATAGCGGATCTCGCTGCCGGGCAGACAGCTGCCGCCCGTGACCTGCGTCAATCCCATCAGCGAGCGTGCGGTGACGGATTTTCCACAGCCCGACTCTCCCACGAGCGCCACACATTCATTTTCATTGATGTCGAACGTTACGCCCCGCACTGCCTCAACCATGCCGCGTCTGGTCGGGAAATGGATGCGCAGATTTTCGATCTCATATAAGCTCATCTTTTACCTCCCTGAACCGTAGCTGCGGCGAATGGCATTGCCGAGCACGTTGAACGACAAAACAGTGATGAGGATGCACGCGCCGGGATAGACAGCGAGCATCGGGTGCGTCAGGATATAGGTCTGTGCACCCTCGAGCATACCGCCCCACGAGGCGTTCGGAATCGTAATGCCGAATCCGAGATAGCTCAGCGAGGACTCCGTCAGGATCGCCGAGGCGATGCTGTTCGTCGATGCCACGAGCACCGACGAAAGCACGTTTTTGATGAAATGCCTGGAGATGACCCATAGCTTTCCGGCGCCGAGGCCTTCAGACGCAAGGATAAAGTCGCGCTCGCGCAGACTCAGCACCTCTGCGCGCACGATGCGCGCAACACCCATCCACGAAAAAAGGCCGATGGTGACGACGAGCGTTTTGATGCCCGCGTTCATATAGATATTGAGCGTGATGATGATGAGAAAGCTCGGAACGGACATCAGAATATCGACAATGCGCATCATGATGCCGTCAACGACCTTGCCCGAAATGCCGCTGACGATCCCGTAGACCGTACCGAAGATGATGGAAACGAGCATCGACAGAAAGCCGACCAGCAGCGACACGCGCCCGCCATAGAGGATACGGGTGAAGGTATCGCGGCCAAAGTTATCGGTCCCCAGCCAGTGGGCGGCCGAGGGGGACAGAAATTTTTCAAGGGTGTTGATGGCGTTGGGGTCATACGGCGAGAGCGGCGCCAGAAGTGACGCGATGATGATGAGCAGCAGCACGGCGCAACTGAAAAGGAGCGTGCGTTTGCTTTTGTTCGTCTTTTTCATCGTTTCTCACCTCGCATGGCCTTGATGCGCGGATCGGCAAACGAGTAGCACACGTCGGCGATCAGGTTGCCCAGCACCAGCATCAGGCACGAGAGCATCGTCGTGCCCATGATCATATTGTAGTCGCGCGAGTAGATGGCGCTCATGCCCGTCGTGCCGAGACCGGGCCAGCCGAAGATGGATTCGACGATGTAAGCGCCGGAGACAAGGCTGCCGAGGTTCATGCCGACAAGCGTGATGACCGGCAGCAGGCAGTTTTTGAGCACATGGCGGAAGAGGATATATGCCCGGCTCGCGCCCTTGGAGATGGCAAAGAGGACATAGTCCTCAGACATCTGCTGGATGGTCGCGGCGCGCACATAGCGGGCATAGATAGAAATTTTGCCGATGCTGAGGACCACGACCGGCATGATCGCGTGCTTGGTGAGGTCCCAGAGCGTGTGCACGCCCGTCGTACGCATCCCGGAGCTTGGCAGCCAGCCCAGCTTGAGGGAAAACAGAATGATCAGCATAATGGCAAACCAGAACGACGGCACGGAGATCGCTGCGTAGTGGAGGGCGTTGGTCGCCTTGTCGAAAACAGAGTCTTCAAAGCAGCCCGCGAGCATCCCCAGCGGGATAGCTACCACAAGGGAAAAGACGATGGAGGCAAGCATCAGGCCGATGGTCGCAGGCAGCTTCGCCTTGATGAGCGGCCAGACCTTCGTATGGCTGCTGGAGGATACGCCGAAATCGCCATGCGCCACCTTGTTGAGCCAGCGGCCGTACTGTACGATCACGGGATCGTTGTAGCCCAGCTCTGTTTTGAGCTGCTCATACTCTTCATCCGTCATTTCCAGTGTGCGGTACTGGGAGGCCGGGTCGCCGGGGGCCAGAAACACCAGCAGGAACGACAGCACCGACACCAGCAAAATGACCGGCAGCGCAACGGCGACGCGAGTCAAAAGATATTTTTTCATGGATCACTGCTCCTCATCGCGGCGAACATGGTCGCAGCGGAAATCGCGGAGGCGTCCCCCGCCGCACACGGCGGGATAGAACAACGGCGTGGAGAAACTCTCCACGCCATTGCCTGTCGCTTCCAGAATTCGATCAGCCGATGAAGTAGATCTGAGTGAGATCGGTCAGGCGATCGGTGTTCTCAAAGCCGCCGATGTTGGCCTGGGCGGCGCAGACATAATTGGTGTCCAGCACGGGGACGCAGGACCAGCAATCCTTCAGCGCAAGGATAGCGTTGTCCATGATGGTCTGGCGGACGGCGGGGTCCATCTCGCTGTCAAGCTCGACCCACATATTGTCCACCTCATCGGTGGTGTACATATTGGCGCCCGAGCGGGTGTGGGCGAAGAGGCCGACAAAGCCGCTGGGGTCATCGAGCATACCGTTGCCCATGATGGCGATATCATAGGAATCGGTCGCATAGAAGTAGGACTTGAAGTAAGCAGCGGTCTCCATGGAGTCGATCTGAACGTTCAGACCCACGGCGTCGAGCTGGCTCTTGATCATGGTGGCGAGCTCTTCCTGGCCGACACGGGCGGAGTTGTAGATGATCTTGATGGTCTTGTCCTTCAGACCGGTGGCCTCGATCAGCTCGTTGGCCTTGTCGAGATCCTGCTGATAGTTGGTGATCTCGGGGTTATAGAACATGGAAACGGTGGAGAGGATGCTCGTGGCGGTGCGGCAGAGCGTCTCGTCGCCATAGGTGCCGTAGACCAGCTCGTCAAGATTCAGCGCGCTGATGACAGCCTCGCGAGCCTCCATGGTGGACATGGCCTCGCTGTTGGGGTTGATCTCAAGGAAGGTGATGCGGCCGTCAGGATAGGAAACGACCTGATAGTTCTCGTTATCCTTGTAGTTGGCAAGGGTCTCGGCGTTGCTGATGGTGAAGATGGAGAGCTCGCCGTTCTGGAAGGCGATCTCCTGCGTGCCGGCGTCGGAGACGCAGCGGACCTCGAAGCCGTCGATATGAGCGGGCGTGCGATAATACTTGTCGTTCTTGACGCACACGAGCTTCTCGCCGACGCTGAAGGAGTCGACGACAAAGGCGCCGGAGGTAGCGATGGTGTCGTTCTGCTCGCAGGTCAGGACCTCGGTGGCGGGAACGCCCTCAAAGCAGTGCGCGGGCAGGACATACAGTGCGCCAAGGGCCTTCTTGAAGAGGTTGGAGGCACGGCCGATGGTAAAGACGATCTCGGTATCGCTCACCTTTTCATAGGTGCAGAACTCGCCGTCGACCTTGTAGCCGGTAGCGGTGCTGGGCGCGACCTCGGGCTCGGCAAGGGTGTCGAGCGTGAAGACGATATCATCGGTGGTGATCTTCTCGCCGTCGCTCCAGTAAATGTCATCGCGGAGGGTCAGGGTGTAGGTGGTGCCGTCCTCGCTGATGTCGACATTCTTGGCCAGGCGGTAGTCGAGAGAGCCGTCGGCATTATTCTTCCACATCGGGTCATACATGTTCGATAAAACCTGCTTGCCGAGGTCGGTGAAGTTGTTGTTGTACCAGTTCAGGGACGTGATGGGCTCTTCGATCGCATAGACGAAGGTGCCGCCCTCGATGGGCTGGCCGGCAGTCTCCTGCGCGTCGTTGGTGTTGTCCTGGGCATCGTCGCTCTTGCTGCCGCAGGCTGCCAGGCTCAGGACCATGATGAGGGCCAGAGCAAGGCAAAGGAACTTGCGAATGTTCTTCATGCTGTTTCTCCTTGTATTTTGGATTTCTTTATCGAAACATTTGCCCATGGGGGCAAACAGTCTCTACTCTTACACGAACACATAGTCCTTGAGCCGCTGCATCGCTTCCTCCACGCGCGCGGTAGGCAGCGCGAGATTCATGCGGATGTGGTGCGGCCCGTGGAAGGGGCGGCCATCCTGCCAGACGACACCGACCTCATAGCCCGCCTTTTTGACCTCGTCGAGCGAGCGGCCACTCCGCTTGCAGTACTCCTCGCAGTCAAGGAAGAGCATATAGGTCCCCTCCGGCTGCTGAACGTTCACGCTCTTGAAGTTCTTGCGGATGAATTTGCAGGCGTACTTTACATTGGCGGTAAGCACCTCTCTCAGCTCGTCCACCCACTGAGCGCCCTCATCGCTGTAAGCGCCGATCAGCGCGTGCATGGAGAGCACGTTCATGCTGTTATAATGGCAGGTGCTCGCTTCCTTTTTGACGCGCTTGTGCAGCGCTTCATTGTAGATGATGTGGTAGCTGCCGATCAGTCCTGCAAGGTTAAAGGTCTTCGACGGCGCATAGAGCGCGATGGTGCGGTTTCTCGCGTCCTCGGAGACGGACTGGAGCGGGATGTGCTTGTAGCCGCGCAGCGTAAGATCGGACCAGATCTCGTCGGAAATGACCGTGACGTTCAGCCGCTGCGCCATATCCATAAACTGCTCGAGCTCCTCCCTCTCCCACACGCGGCCCGTGGGGTTGTGCGGCGAACAGAAGACGACGGCACGGATGTCGTTCTTTTTGATCTTCATCTCCATGTCGAAAAAGTCCATGCGCCACACGCCGTAGCGGTCCTGCTTGAGCTCGCTCGTGACGATGTGATAGCCCGCGTTTTCGATCGAGCCGGTAAAGCCGATGTATGTCGGCGAATGCACAAGCACCTTGTCGCCGCGGGCGCAGACCGCGTTCAATGCGCTCATCACGCCGCCGAGCACGCCGTTTTCATAACCGATGTGCTCTTTTTCAAGGCCTGTCACGCCGTTGCGCGTCTCGTGCCAGTGAATGATGGAATCGTAATACTCGTCCGGCGTCATGTAGTAGCCGTAGAGCGGATGCTCGATGCGCTTGGCGATCTCTGCGTTGACCGACGGGGCCGTGGCAAAGTTCATGTCCGCGACCCACATGGGGATGGCGTCAAAGCCCTCGTTCGGCTGAAAGGTCGGGATCTTCTCCACGGCGTCGACAGCCATGGCATCCTTTCCGCGGCGGTCGTAGATGGTCGTAAAGTCAAATTTCATGTCTCTCCCACCCTCTTCAGGCTCAGAGCATTTCGATAAACGCAGCCATACGGGTCTTGATCTGGCCGACGTCGGCCTGGGAATAGTCGGTCTCGACCACGGCATAGGGAATCCCCTTCTTTTCCTTGACGAGCTTGCCGACAAGTCCCGTTTCCACATTGTAGGTGTGGCAGGCCTGCAGAATAACATCGACCACGCCGTCGACCTTGAACTCGTCGATCAGACGGTCGAGCATCGCAAGGCGGTTGGGGTTGGGCGACATACAGGAGCAGCCGATGCTCATGTAGCGGCGCGCGAGCGCATCATAGACATCGGGGTTCTCCTCGTCGGTCAGGATCATGGACTTCAGACCGCTGCAGTTTTCAAACGCGACAACGACCGCGCCGCTGTCCTCGATGGCGCGGATGACCTTGAGCGCCGCGCCGCCGGAGGGAGAGCCGGTGACAAGGATACGGGGCTTCTTGCCGATATTCTTGCCCGCGGCATAGTCGGCTTCGATCATGTCGGCCATCTCGTTGATGCGGCCGGGCAGGGACTCAACATCCATATTGAAGCCGCTGCCGTAGGAGGTGTTGACGATATCAAGGCCGCTGACGGGCGCGGGATCGTTCGTCATCAGATACTGCAGGCGTAGCAGGGCCTTGGTCACCTCGTTGCGCAGGTGGATCTGGTGGCGGATGGCCTCTTCGGTGATAGTGGTCTCAAACTGCTGCTCGAGCTTTTCCTTGAAGCGGATGATCTCGCGGCGGTACATCGCGATGCCCTCCTCCGACTGGCGGTTGGGCAGCTCAATGACGTAGACGGGCTTGAACTCGGCGAGCAGCTCATACATTTTCTTCTTGCCGTCGCAGGTCGTCTCGCCGACAACGAGATCGGAGAAGTAGAAGAACGGGCACTTGTCGGTCTTGGCGAAACCGTAGCTCGACTTGATGAGCGGGCAGAGGTTGCGCGGCAGGTCCTTTTCCGCGTCGGGGATGGTCTCGTCGGAAACGGAGCACAGTCCCACCACGGCGGCACCCATCGCGTTGGCGATCTCCTTGGGCAGATACGTGCAGAACACGCCGACGACCGGCGTTCCCTCGTCCTTGAGCTTCTTGATGGCCAGGAAGGAGTTGCGGCGCTGATCCGCGAATTCCTCAAACATAGCCGGTAAATCTTTCTTGAGTTCTACCATGGTGAAACGATTCCTTTCTAATCCGGTTGATCCGAAGGTTCTTTATCTTCTCCGCGAAAATGCGGGGCTGACCTTATCTTTTTGCTTTGCGGTAGCCGAGCACCGCCGCGCCGATGGCGCCGTTGTACTGGCTGAGCGGATGGGTCTGCACGTCCTGCGTGCCGAGGTACTGCGCAAGCGCGGCGCGGATGGTCTCCGACTGCGCGAGGCCGCCGGAGAAAAAGACGTGCGGCTTCTGCGGCGCGAGCTTCTGCGCAAAGACCGCCGTGCGGCGGCAGATGGAGTGGATGCAGCCGAGGACGATATCGCCCGGCGGCGTTTCCTGCGCGAGAAGGCCGATGATCTCGCTCTCGGCAAAGACGGCGCACATACTGTTGATGGTCACAGGCTTCGCGCCCGCGATGAATTCGTCGATCTTTGCAATGTCGCTGCCGACGCGCGCCATCGTCATTTCCAGGAAGCGGCCCGTACCGGCCGCACATTTGTCGTTCATCAGAAAATCGCAGACCTGCCCCGCTTCATTGAGCAGGATGACCTTGCTGTCCTGACCGCCGATATCGATGACCGTATCGCAGCCGGGACAAAGGAACGCCGCGCCCGCGCCGTGGCAGGTGATCTCGGTGATGACCTTGTCCGCCTCGGGCAGCAGCTCGCGTCCGTAACCGGTCGCGACGACAAAGGCAGTGTCCTCCGTCTTCATTTCTTCATATAATCGGTGCATCACCTGGCCCGGGTTGGTGCCGCTCGGCTCCATACGGCAGGAGATAATTTGTTCGCCGTCAAACAGCGCCGCCTTGGTCATGGCAGAGCCGGAGTCGATGCCCATTGTGATCATAGCAGTGCTCCTTTTTTTGAATTTACGTACAGGGCTGACTATAACACTGAAGCATTCTTGATATCAAATCGATTTTTCTTTTGCTTCTTTTCTGTCAAATCATTTTTCTCGATAACATTTTTTCTTTTTTACCTTTCCATTTTAGAAAGTATGATTTTTCTGTCATTTATCTCATGATTTCTGTAATTTTTAGCATTTTCAAGTGAAAAATCAATTTTATTTACAATTAATAAATTTATTATTGATTTTTCGCCGACAGAAAGCAAAAAACGACGCCGCCTGTCAATAAGGCGGCGTCGTTTCGCTGAGCTCAGCGATAAATCGTTTGAGCGCGGGGTTTGGGTTGCCGGTCTGCCATGCTGCGATGATCTCTTCCTCCTCCCCTTCCCCCACGAGCGGGACAAAGACGAGATTGTCGGCGTTATAGAGCCGGTCGGTGCAGTAGTCGGGCAAGAGCGATATCCCCTCCTCTGCCGCGACCATCATCAAAATGCTCTCGGTGTCTGCCGAGCGGAAGAGGATATTCGGCTTGTAGCCCGCCTCCATATAGCGCTGCATGAAAAAGGCGTCGCCGTAGGAATCGGGCGCGGCATCGGGAGACATATATAGGATATTCTCGCCGCGCAGCTCCTGCCGCATGAGCGATCGCCGCTGCGCAAGCGGATGGCCCGCATAGAGCGCCACAACAAGCCGCGCCTTTTCGACCGTCCGGAACGCAACCCCCTCCTGCGTGCGCAGGTTTGTCGAGTCCCAGGTGAAGACGATATCGTACTCCTGATGCAGAAGCCCCGCGGCCAGCACGTCGGTCGAGCAGCGATAGAACGAGATCAGCACGTTGCCGTTTTTCTGGTGGAAGTGACGCATGAGTACGGAAAGGTCGCTGCGCTCGTAGCCGCGCACATAACCGACCCGCAAGGTACCGGTCAGTCCCGTCGCCGCGTCGTGCACACGCTCCTGTGCGCGGCTCATGCGTTCTAAAATCGCTTTCGCGTCCAGGAGAAAGGACTTGCCCGCGCTCGTCAGGCTCACGGGGCGCGTGCTGCGGTCGAAGAGCTCACAGCCGAGCGTCTCCTCCAACAAATGGATCTGCTGCGTCACCGCTGTCTGGGAGATGTAATACTGCTCCGCCGCCCTGGTGAAGCTCAGGTGCTCCGCCGCGGCGACAAAGTAGCGCAGTTGATTTCGATTCATGAATACGCCCTCTCATAACATAAGTTTTTCTTATTCTATCATCAAGAAGCCGCTCTTGTAAAGCCCATCCTCCTGCGGTAAGATAAGCACATCGTTCATAAAACATTCATAAGAGAGGTATTACGACATGAAACGCGAATCCTTCCGCTCCCGCCTGGGCTTTCTGCTCGTCAGCGCAGGCTGTGCCATCGGCATCGGCAACGTCTGGCGCTTCCCCTATGTGACAGGCAAAAACGGCGGCGGTTATTTTGTTCTCTTCTATATCCTGTGCCTGCTCGTCATGGGCGTTCCCGTGCTGACGATGGAGCTTGCCGTCGGACGGGCG
>ENA-OWPF01001104-OWPF01001104.1-human-gut-metagenome-genome-assembly--contig:-NODE-1104-length-25786-cov-2.863744_pt1 | contig 25786 bp, 19 predicted proteins | sample MGYA00248261_ERZ651840 | MGnify/ENA primary metagenome ERZ651840 (study PRJEB26924, sample SAMEA4378268) | human gut metagenome | biome: human gut; feature: human-associated habitat; material: faeces... | reverse complement strand
TAATCCCGGCAATTATCGGTATGGCAGCATATGCTATTGCGGTTAATAACGGTGATTCCTATGTATTACAGAATCCTGACTTTGCCTTTACCTATATTGCAACTATGATTTTAGGACCGGTATTAGGCTTGCTCTTCTTAATTGCAGGTTTAAGTGCCACCATGTCTTCAGCAAGTTCTGATGCTATAGCCGGTGTCGGTATCATGGTTCAGGATATCTATCCTATGGTAACAGGTAAAGAGTTATCTCAAAAATCAGTTGCTAATGTCTCGCGTGTTTTAACGGCCTTAACCTTGATTGTCGCCTGCTTATTTGCTAAGGACGTTATGAGCTATATCACCAACGTTATCGGCTCTATTATTCCGGGTGTATCTGTAGCTATGGTTTACGGTGCTCTTTATAAGAAGGCATCCTATCAGTCCTGCTTAGCCTCTATTTTCTCAGGCTTATTATTCGGTGTTTGCTTCTTAACTATCGGTGCTTTCAAGGAGTTCATCATCGGTATTTTCGCAGGTCCGGCCATCCCTGCTACCATTGTAGCTGTTGTCTGTGCTCTTGTTACTAATATGTTCACCGCAACTGAGAAGTTAAGTGAAGAGGAAAGATTACAGATCGTTTACGAGTCTCGTGGTAAGAAGGCTTAATCTTAGGGGGTAGCTTAAAATGTCATCAACCTTAATTAAAAATGGTTTAATCGTAGATGGCAGCGGGGAGCTGCCCTACTTAGGCTCCTTGCTAATTGAGAATAATAAAATCTCTAAAGTTAGCAAAGAGGAAATAGTAGGCAACTTTGATAATGTTATCGATGCTAAGGGTAAGGTTGTAACTCCAGGCTTTATCGATATTCACCGTCACTGCGATGCTAAACCCTTAAATAGCAAGACCTTTGCCGATTGCATGCTTTTACAGGGTATTACCTCTACTGTTGTTGGTAACTGCGGAATTTCCATGACTCCGGCCCCTAAGAATTTAGAGGATGCTAAGGCTATGTATAGCTTCCACGAGCCGGTATTAGGTCCGATTGAGGCTGGTTTAGCCACCACTTATGACGATTATTTAGCGGCCTTAGAAAAGGTAGAGATGCCTTTGAACTTTGCCTCTATGATTGGCTTTGGTTCCTTGAAGATCTCCATTAAGAACTTCTCCGATAAGCCTTTTACTGAGGATGAAATTAAGGAAGCTTATGATGTAATTGATAAAGCTTTATCTGCAGGTGCTTCAGGTGTATCCGTAGGTATTATGTATATTCCTGAGTGTTACACCTCAACTGAAGAATACGCTCGTATTTTAAGTGCAGTCGGTAAGCATCACAGTGTTGTTACTGCCCACATTCGTGGTGAAGGTGACAGCATGGTTAAGAGTGTTGAAGAAATTATCGAAATTGGTCGTCGTGCCGGTTGTGCGGTGGAGATCTCTCACTTCAAATCTTGCGGCATGAAAAATTGGCGTAAGGATATCTTTACGGCTATAGGTCTTATCAATAAGGCTCGTGCTCAGGGACAGGATGTCAGCTGCGACTTCTATCCTTATGAAGGAGGTTCTACTTCTTTAACCACCATGGTACCGCCTAAATTTGTAGCAGGTGACATGAAGAGGGCTTTAGAGAAGATGGGAACGCCTGAGGGTATTGAAGAGTTCCGTAAGATGAGCCGCGTAAGCTATGATGATTGGGATAATTTTGCCATCACCTTAGGTTGGGAGCGCATTTTAATTTCCGGTGTCAGCAAGGATGAAAATCGCAAATTTATCAATAAGAATGTGGTTCAATGTGCCAATGAATTTGGTTATGCTGACGCTGAGGAATTTGTCTGCAAGCTTCTGCATGACGAGGATGGTAATGTGGCTATTATTAACCTCAGTATGTGTCAGGATGATATCGATACTGTCGCAAAATTGCCATACTCGATTATAATTTCAGATGCAATTTATGCTGATACTGATACACCTCATCCACGTATGTATGGTGCTTTCCCTAAGGCCATCCGTCAGTACGTCAAAGAGCGCAGCTTACTGCCTTTAGGGACCTGTATTGCTAAGATGACATCCTTGAGTGCTAAACGTATGGGCATTGCTAACCGTGGCTTATTAAAGGAAGGTTATTTTGCTGACGTGAATGTATTCAATCTCGATGAATTTACAGATAACGCCACCTTTGCTGAGCCTACTTTATTAGCTGAGGGCCTAGATAAATGCTTTATCAACGGTAACTTAGTGGTCAGCCAAGGTGAGGTCTTAAATCGCAATTCAGGCGTGGTGATTAAAGCTAAGCATGAATAAGGTAGAGCTGTTATGAGCTATAAAATCGATAATACAGATGCTCTTATTACGCCATCCTTAGTTTTCTATGAGGATGTTATTGATAGGAACATTGAGAGAGCCTTAAAAGATGTCGGAGATGTCAATCTTTTATGGCCTCATGTAAAAACTCACAAAACCATGGAGCTAGTCTCAAAGCTTATCGCTCGTGGTGTAACTAAATTTAAATGTGCCACCATAGCAGAGTGTGAGATGGTAGCTTTAGCTGGAGCTAGCCAAATTCTTTTAGCTTATCCGGCAGTGGGTCCGGCCTTAGATAGGTTTTTAAATATTAAAAATGCTTTCCCTAAGGTTAAGTGGTATGCCTTATTTGACTCTATGGAATCTTTAAAACGTATGAGTCACAAGGCGATGGCATTAAATACTCACGTTGATTATTTCATCGATGTCAATGTCGGCTTAAATCGTACTGGTGTTGAGGCCTCAAAGGTAGTTGCTTTTGCAAAAGAAGCTCTAGCTCTGCCTAATTTAAATTTAGTTGGTTTACACTGCTACGATGGTCACAATGGCATTAGTGATGTTAACGAGCGCATGCAAGCTATATCTAAGCTTGTAGATCTTGAAAATAATTTAGTGGCGGAGCTTAAGAAATTAGGTGTAGAGGCAATGGTTATCTCCGGGGGTACCCCAGAGTTTCCATGCTATCGCAAACTCTCTAATTTCTATGTATCCCCAGGCACCATGTTCCTGCAGGACAACGGCTATGCCAATGCTTTTAAGGATATGGGATATGAATGCGCAGCTTGTGTTATGACTCGCGTAATTAGTCATCCAAATGCTGAAAACTTTACTTTAGATTGTGGTACTAAGGCAATTGCCTCCGATCCTTTAGTCCGCGGTGTTATTGCCGGCTTAGAGGATAAGGTTGAAATAGTATTGCAAAATGAAGAGCATTGGGTTTTCCGCATGAAGAAAGGCTTTGAACATCTCAAACCTCAGGTTGGTGATGTTGTTTATGTGATTCCGACACATATTTGTCCGACATCAGCTTTATACCCTTATGCTTTAGTAGTTAAAGAGCATAAGGTCGTAGGAAGCTGGCAGATTTTTGCAAGAAATAGAAAGGTAATTTTTTAGGAGATTCTAAAATGGCAAATGTATACGATATTTTAAAAGAAAAAGGTTTAACTCTTCCGCCTCCGCCGCCTAAAGGTGGTGTTTATACCCCGGTGGTCGATTTTGCAGGTGGTAAGCTTTTATATTGCTCAGGTTGCGGTCCTGATTTAGGTAATGGCAACACTGTAGTGGGTAAGGTTGGTCGTGATTTAACCTTAGAGCAAGGACAGCTGGCAGCTCGTAACTGCATGTTAAATCTTTTAGCTAATTTACAAGATAAGATTGGTGATCTTAACAATATCAAGCGCTTTGTTAAGGTATTAGCCTTTGTAAATTCTGCCGATGATTTCTATCAGCAGCCTCAGGTTGTAAATGGTGGTTCTGAGCTCATCCGTGATCTTTATGGTGAGGAAAATGGTTTACCGGCTCGTAGTGCAATTGCTTCTAATGCATTACCTGGAAATATCGCCGTTGAGATTGAGGTTTTAGTTGAGTTAAAGTAACTAAAGCTTGATTTACAAGGCCTCCTACACTTTGAATTTTCTCTCAAAGTTGTAGGAGGCTTTGTGTTTTTATCTATTTATGTAGGACATATATTTTAAGATAAATAATTAAATTACGAATTAGTTTAGGGATAGATAAGCTCTATAGATAGATTTTTAAAAAATGAGAGCCATTCGTCGGCGGGTTTTTCATCTGTGATAAGGCAATCAACTTGATTGAAGGCAATGGCGTTGATAAGACCTATACGCTCAAATTTAGTATGGTCAGTGACAATAAAGGTTCTTTTAGCTTGACTTGACATAGCTAATTTGACGGCACATTCTTCGATATTACTCTCGGTAAAGCCGCTATTAATATTGACGCCATTACAACCTAAGATGGCGATGTCGGCATTGTAGCGTTTAATGGTATTGATAGCATCGATGCCGGTAAAAGCCTGAAGTTGACCTAGAACTTGACCTCCGGTGCCAATAAAGGAGATGGAGCTTTTTTCTGAGAGATCGTTAATAAGTCGATAGGAATTGGTAATAACAGTTAGATTTTTTTGACAAGTTAAGCTCTCAACAACAGCTTTAGCTGTAGTTGAGGTATCAACCATAATGGTCATATCGTTGTGGATAAAGTCTTGTACTAGATCCGCAATGATCTTTTTTAAAGGTGAGTTGGAAGCTTCTCGCTCTAAAAATGACTCTAAGGGCGCATCTTTTCTTAAAACTGCTCCACCAAAAGAACGTACCGCTATGCCTTTATGCTCTAGCTCTTTAAGATCACGGCGAATGGTTTCCTGAGCGACATCAAGCTCTTCACTAAGCTTAGCTACATAAACTTTTTTTTCAGATCGCAAACGCTCGATAATAATTTGTTTTCTTTCTAAGGCCAGCATGTTTTTACCGTTTTTTTAAACCTAGGTTTTATTAAAAAATACCGCCCAAAGAGCGGTATAAAACTTGGAGTAAAACAATCAGGGCTAATCTTTTACAGATTTAAGAAGCCGTCTTTGAGAGTGATATGGAAATCACGGGCTAAATCGACAAAGCCTTGTTCTGGAATAGTCTGCCTCTTACCACCCATAGATAAAACTTTAACGCAGATTTCAGAACCTTTTTCCACAGTATCCATAAGGCCAAAGGTGTCATCAAAATCTTTACCAGCGCAGAATAAACCATGGTGAGCCCAGACGGCAACATCATAATCAGCCATAAGTTTAGATGTAGCGATAGCAATATCGCGGCCACCTGGAACCATCCACGGCACAATACCTAAGCCTTGCGGGAAGACTACCGGATTTTCTGTGGCCATCTCCCAAATCTCATGGGTAAAGGCTTTAGACTCTAAAGGCAGCACAAAGGTTAGGGCAATTAAATTACCCGGATGGGCGTGATAAATGACACGATAGCTACCATTAGTTTTGATCTTTTTGATCTCATGATTCATAAGATGGGTAGGTAGCTCAGATGTGGGTCTGCCACCGGCACTAAGGCCCCAGAGGATCTTAAATTGAGTACCATCAGCACTTACCTTGATGATGCAGATATTCTCCTCAGGACAAATCGGGACATTACGCATATGCTTGCCTGAGCCTGTGACAATAAAGTATTCTCCGGCAAGTTTCGGTACTTCAGTACCGATGTCTAAGCTTTCAACAGCGTCTTCAGATTTTAAAAAGGGTAAAACTTCCTGCACTTCGCTGTCTTTCATGCGATAGCTTAAGTTACCACCATTACGCTCATGCCAGCCTTTACGATAGCCTTCAGCACAAATCGATATGAATTCTTTAATGATGCGAACGTCGTTAATATTCATAATGGAATCTCCAAAAATTAAACCTTTTTTATATCAAAGCTAGCTGTAACTAATTGGCGAGCTTTGCTTAAATTAGAAACTTGTTGTTTGCAGATAAGTTGTACACATAAATTGCCGATAGCCGTGGCTTCAATCGGACCTGCATACAGATCTTTATGGCAGATCTTTTTAATTAAGCTGTTTAAATAGCGATCTTGACAACCACCGCCAATCACATTGATGGCTTTAAATTTACGTTTTGACACCATCTCTAAAAGATCGACTACATGTTTATAGCAATGAGCTAAAGAGTTATAGGCACAGTAAAGTATTTGCTCATCGCTTTGAGGCTCTGGCAATTGATGAATACGGCAATACTGTAAAAAAGCTTCCTTCATACTTTTAGGAGCTAAAAAGAGCTTATCGTTAATATCGACTACAGTTTGATAGTCCTCGCCTAAAGAAGCTTTGTGGTAAATTTCCTCAAAACTCATTTTGGGTAGTTCTTTTCTTAAATTCTGTAAGATCCACATGCCCATAATGTTTTTGAGATAGCGAAAGCGATATTCATAGCCGCCTTCGTTAGTGAAATTGTGCTCTAAACTCTCATCTGAGCAATTAGGGGTGAGATTTTCCACACCCATAAGCGACCAGGTGCCCGAGCTTAGATAGATATGATCATCTTCAAGTGGGCAAGCCATAACTGCAGAGGCGGTATCATGGCTTTCGCACATGATGACCCCCCAATCAAAACCGAGTTCTTTGGCAATTTCAGCTTTGAGGTGACCGCAGGAGGTGCCCGGCAGATCAAGGGGGAGAAAAATTTCGCTTTTAAGGCCTAAAAGCTTGATTACGTCGAGATCCCAGCTTTTAGTTTCTGCATTGACTAATTGTGTGGTTGTGGCATTGGTATATTCAGAGCGCATTACTCCCGTAAGCTTATAGTTTAGATAGTCGGGGATCATCAGAAAGTATTTAGCTTTCTCTAAAGCCTGAGGATTTTGTAATTTTTGCGCGTAGAGCTGAAAAATAGTGGAGAAGCTTAAATGCTGAATGCCGGTATGTTTATAGAGTTCTTTTTTGGAGATAAGTTTTTCAATTTGCTTATCGATACCATCAGTACGGATATCACGATAGCCATAGGTGAGATCACAAAGCTGTTCTTTTTCATCTAAAAGTACATAATCACAGCCCCAAGTATCGATTCCTAAGGACACCGGTGTTAAACCTAATTCTTTGACTTTTTTAAGTCCGGTTAGAATGTGGGAAAATAATAAATCCAGATCCCAAGTTAAGTGGCCGTTTTTTTCATGCAGGTTATTTTCAAAACGGTAAATCTCATCACATTTGAGTTTACCGTCGAGCATTTGCGCCGCGATCAAACGTCCGCTTGATGCGCCAATATCTACAGCCAGATATGACTTCATGACCAACCCCGATAAAAATAGATAGAAACGAAATCACTCGATATAAAACATTCTCATAATCAAACATTGTTAAATGTTGGTTTATGTTGATTATGCCTTCTATAAGTGGCCAATTCAACTAAATACAACATAAAAACACATTTTTGAGAATTTGATCATGTTTGAATATCTGTGAATACAAAGTTACTTATAAATTAAGATCTTAATAATTAAAGATAATTATTTAGTTAAGGCTTCTCAATAAACTGAGCCTTTTCTAAAAAAGTGACCGTGATAATATACTGATTAGATTTTGTGCGAGCAAAATGTTTAAAGCGTGAATATCGTACAGATCAAAAAATTTCCTTTAAATTTGCATATTTAATAAAAAAGAAGCTCGGTATTAAGTGCTTATTGCTTAAACTCATTTGCAGTTGAAGTTTAAAAAATTTAAAAGTGGTATGCGAGCATTGTTTTTTTTACAGGCTAAAGCTTAAGGCTTAAAAAGGGGCAGACAGTATTTTTGAAGTTATAGGTTAAGGCATGGGTTTTAAAGGAGAATACTAGGGTGAGTTTTAAGCTTATGCAAGGTAAAAAAAGGGGGAATTCTTTAGTATAGGGATTAAACAGGAAAAAATAGGGAAGAGTCTTTAGCATAGGGATTAAACAGGAAAATATGGGGGAGAGTCTTTAGCTTAGGGTTTAACAGGGAAAAGCGAGGAGATCTTTTGAATTTAAAACAAGCGTAAGTCTTATCTTCAATAGCAATATCTAAAACTCATCTAATCTTGCTAAGTAATTTTTGCAAGGTGTCTCTCAAGCTCTTGATAAATCATGTGATTTAATTTAAAAAAATTTGCATTTCACTCAATTGATCACTGACTTTTACTCATCAATGTGCGTACAATCATCCTAACACTTGTGAGGATGTCGCTTATGTTAAATTTTGAATTCTGCCGTCCGACTAAATATGTTTTAAGCCGTTTTGCTGAAAATCAGGTAGGTTCCTTGATTGCAGGCTTAGGCTATAAAAAGATCATGCTTGTCTATGGCTGTGGTAGCTGTGTTCGCTCCGGTCTTTTAGATAAGGTTTTAGATCTATTAGAACAGGCAAAGATCGAAGTTATCACCTTAGGCGGCGTCAAACCCAATCCGCGAGCTGATCTAGTTTATAACGGTATTGAATTAGGTAGGCGCAATAAGGTTGAGTTCATCTTAGCTATAGGTGGCGGTAGCGTCATCGATACGGCTAAAGCTATTGCTTTAGGTATACCGGATGATGGCGATTTCTTTGATTTTTATTTAAAAAAGCGTAAGCCCAAAACAGCTTTAAAAACCGGTGTCATTCTCACCTTACCAGCCTCAGGCTCTGAGGGTAGCACTAATAGCGTCATTCAAAAGGAAATCGATGGGCGCGTGTTTAAAGAAAGCTGTGTCAGTAATTTAAATTTACCTGCCTTTGCACTATTAAATCCTGAACTTACCTTTACCCTTAGCGAATATCAGACCGCCTGTGGTGTCTTTGACATGATGTGCCATATCTTAGAACGCTATTTTACTAATACTCAGGATGTGACCGTCTCCGATCGCCTCTGTGAGGCTTTACTCTTATCTATTATCGAAAGCGCCATGATAGTATATGACGATCCAGAAAATTATGAAGCGCGAGCTAATCTCATGTGGGCAGGCTCTTTAGCGCATAACGATCTCTGTGGGGTTGGGCGCGAACAGGATTGGGCCTCTCATTATTTAGAGCATCAGCTTTCAGCTCTTTACGATATTCCTCACGGCGCTGGCCTTTCAGTAATTTTCCCCGCGTGGATGGATTTTACTTATAAACACGATGTCATGCGCTTTGCTCAATTTGCCAATCGCATCTTCGGTTGTGCCATGAATTTTTACGATCCTGAGAGTACCGCTCGGGAGGGTATCATGTCTTTGCGTAATTTTGCTAGGAACTTAGGCCTACCTTTAAACTTTGAGGAATTAGGCGCACATGCTTCCGATATCCCGCTACTTTTAAATATGTTAGGCGTTGATGATGTCAATAAATCACAAGGTAGTTTCATGATTTTACATCGCCGCGATTGCGAGCAAATTTACCGTAATGCAGCCTTATTCGATCCTAAGGCTTTATCGGTTTAAGCATTAAAATGTCAGATATTTTGTAAATTAGGCACGGATAGGGCTTTTCGCTTATAAGTCATGATTTAGGCGCTATTTTGCAAAATTGTTGTAGTAATTTGCGGATGTATATGTAGTTATTTCTATATAATAGAGCCCCATTAAAAAAATAAGCGACAGACACAAGGATTTATATACATGACCAAAGAGAACGTACTTTTAAAACAGCGCTATTTAGAACTTTTAGCTAAGGATTATCCTAATCGTTTTGCCGCTTTTACTGAAATTATCAATCTGCAGGCAATTTTAAACTTGCCTAAGGGTACTGAGCATTTCATCTCCGATATTCATGGTGAGTACAGTGCCTTTAATCATATAGTCAATAATTGCTCAGGCGTTATTCGCGATAAGGTCAATCTTTTATTTAAAGATTTAGAGAAGATTAAGCGCGAGAGATTATGCACACTTATCTATTATCCTACTGAAGAGATGGAGAAGATGCGTCAAAAAGGTACGTTGACTCCTGAATATCTGCGCCGTACCATCAGCCGCTTGATTTTTTTAGCTACCTTTCTGTCAAGTAAGTACACCCGCTCTAAGGTCCGTAAAGCTATAGGTAATAAGTTTGGTTTTATTATCGATGAGTTGATGCACGCTAAATCCGATGAGGATAATAATCGTCAGGTCTATCATGAAAAGATCTTATCCTCCATTATCGAAACAGGTAATGCCCCGTCCTTTATTGAGAATTTAGCCGCTTTTATTAAGCGCTTAGCTGTCGATCATCTGCATATTTTAGGCGATATCTTCGATAGAGGTTGTCACCCGGAGAAATGCTTTGATCTACTTATGAAATATCACAGCTTAGATATGCAGTGGGGCAATCACGATATTCTATGGATGGGTGCCTCCTTAGGAAATGTTGTCTGTGCCGCTTCAGCTGTGCGCATCAATGTCAAATACAATAATTACGCCATGCTTGAAAATGGCTATGGCATCAGTTTGCGCAAATTAGCCATGTTTGCTAAGCGCACCTATAAGGATGAGGAGAATTATCGTGCTATTGATAAGGCTATCTCCATTATCTGCTTAAAACTGCAAGGACAACTCATCTTAAAGCATCCTGAGTACAATATGCGCTCTCGCATGCTCCTTGAATTTATCAATTTAGATAAAGGCACGCTTACTCTCAATGGACAAGAGTATGAATTAGCCCTCAAAGATCTGCCCACTCTCGATCCTAAGCATCCTTATGATTTAACCTCAGAAGAGCAGGAGGTAGTGGATAATCTCAGAGCAAGCTTTATGGGCAGTCAGATTTTAAAGAAACATGTTGACTTCCTCTTTACTAAAGGCTCGATGTATAAATGCTATAACGGCAATCTGCTCTATCATGGCTGTGTCCCCTTAAGTCAAGATGGTACCTTTGCCTCAATTCTCTGCAATGGTCGCTATTTAGAGGGTCGTCCGTACCTTGATTTCTGTGAAAGTCGTGTGCGCGAGGCTTATGCTAGCCACGATCAAAATTGTATTGATTATATGTGGTATCTATGGTGCGGACAGAATTCACCGCTTTCAGGGCGTATCATCAAGACCTCCGAGCGCGTTTTAATTAAGGATAAATCCACCTGGGATGAGCCCCGTAATCCTTATTATGAATACTATTATCAAGAGCAAACTTGCCGCATGATCTTGCGTGAATTTGGCTTAGATCCTGATAGTGGCCATATTATCAATGGTCATACTCCCATTAAGGTTAAAGATGGTGAAACTCCGATCCGTGGTAATGGCAAACTCTTAGTGATTGACGGTGGTTTTTGCAAGGCTTATCAGAAAACCACGGGTATTGCTGGCTATACTCTCATCTATAATTCACACAATTTACGCCTTAAAGCTCATACTCCATTTACCACTCTTGACGACGCTTTAGAGAATTTTACCGATATTGATGATGAGATTATTTTAGTCGAGGAATTTTCTAAGCGCCGAATGGTTGCAAATTGTGACTGTGGTGAATATATTAAACATTGCATTTGTGACCTAAAAGATCTAGTAAAACTCTATGAAACTAGTGTTCTTTTTGAGAAAATGTAATTAAATCAAATATATAACCATTTTCATTTGTAAACTTTTTTAACACAATGGCTGAGAATGTACATTCTTAGCCATTTTCATTTGTGATGATTAGTAAATAAATTTAATAAATGTACTTAATTAAGTACATTAGTTTGATAAAAACCTAGCTTAAACCGCATTCTTAAGCCATTTTTACTGATATACAAGTTGAAAAGTTGATCGCTTTTTATTAAGTGATAATGTTTCATCACCATGCCTCGGTTATAATAGCGCCAGTTCAAAAAAACGACGCGGGATATTCACCAAGACGTTTTTATTAAAATCTTTGTTGCGAATATAGGAGCACGCAATTATGAAGAATCAATGGCGCGGTTTTCGCGGTTCACATTGGCTTGATGACATTAACGTCAGAGATTTCATTCAGAACAACTACACCCAGTTCGACGGTGATGAGAGCTTCTTAGCAGGTCCTACCGAAGCTACCAATACCTTATGGGGCAAGTTACAGGAGCTTCAGAAGCAAGAGCGTGCCCAGGGCGGCGTTTTAGATATGGAGACTGAAGTTGTTTCCGGTATCACTGCCTATGGTCCTGGCTATATCGACGACAACTTAAAGGATTTAGAGAAGGTTGTTGGTTTACAGACTGACAAGCCGTTAAAGCGTGCCTTCATGCCTTATGGTGGTATCAAGATGGCTGAGGAAGCCTGCACCACCTATGGTTACACCCCGAACCCGGATTTCCACAAGATCTTCACTGAGTACCACAAGACTCACAATCAGGCCGTTTTCGATGCTTATACCCCGGAAATGCGCTTAGCTCGTAAGAACAAGGTCTTAACTGGTTTACCTGATACCTATGGCCGTGGCCGTATCGTAGGCGACTACCGTCGTGTTGCCTTATACGGTATCGACTTCTTAATTGCTAAGAAAAAGGAAGACTTAGCTAACTGCGGTTGCGGTGTCATGGTTGACGACGTTATCCGTCAGCGTGAAGAGATTGCCGATCAGATCAAGGCCTTAAATGCCATGAAGGTAATGGCCTCTTACTACGGCTATGATATCTCTCAGCCTGCTGCTAACGCTCGTGAGGCTGTTCAGTGGTTATACTTCGGCTACTTAGCTGCCGTTAAGACCCAGAACGGTGCTGCTATGTCCGTAGGTCGTGTTTCTACCTTCTTAGACATCTACATTCAGCGTGATATCGAAGAGGGCACTTTAACTGAGGCTGAGGCTCAGGAGCTCATCGATCACTTAGTCATGAAGTTCCGTATGGTTAAGTTTGCTCGTATTCCTTCCTACAATCAGTTATTCTCAGGTGATCCGGTCTGGGCAACCTTAGAAGTTGCTGGTTTAGGCATGGACGGCCGTCACATGGTTACTAAGAACGACTTCCGTTTCTTACACACCTTAGAGAACATGGGTCCGTCCCCGGAGCCGAACCTCACCGTTTTATACTCTAAGCACTTACCGGACGCTTTCCGCAAGTATGCCGCTAAAATCTCCGTCACCACCTCTTCTATTCAGTATGAGAATGACGATGTAATGCGCGTTGAGTGGGGCGATGACTACTCCATCTGCTGCTGCGTATCTGCAACTGAGACTGGTAAGGAAATGCAGTTCTTCGGTGCTCGTGCTAACTTAGCTAAGACCCTCTTATACTGCATCAACGGCGGTATCGACGTTAAGACCGGCATGCAGGTTGGTCCTAAGTGGCGTCCTATCACCTCTGAGTACTTAGATTATGATGAGGTTATGGCTAACTACGACGTCGCCTTAGACTGGATTGCTGGTTTATACGTCAACGTTCTGAACCTCATTCAGTACATGCACGACCGTTACTTCTATGAGGCCGCTGAGATGGCTCTCATCGATACTGATGTACGTCGTACTTTCGCAACCGGTATTGCTGGCTTCTCTCACGTTGTTGACTCCTTATCTGCCATCAAGTATGCCAAGGTTAAGGTCATCCGTGACGAGCGTGGCTTAACTAAGGACTTCGAGGTTGAGGGTGACTTCCCGCGTTATGGTAACGATGATGATCGTGCTGACGATATCGCTGTATGGTTACTGAAGACCTTCATGAACAAGTTAAAGAAGCACCACACCTACAGAAACTCTGAGCCGACCACCTCTATTCTGACCATTACCTCTAACGTAGTTTATGGTAAGGCTACTGGTGCTCTGCCTGATGGCCGTAAGGCTGGCGAGCCGTTATCTCCTGGTGCTAACCCGTCCTACGGTGCTGAGCAGAACGGTTTATTAGCTTCCTTAAACTCTGTAGCTAAGTTACCGTATGAGTATGCCTTAGATGGTATTTCTAATACTCAGACCATCAGCCCTGACGCTTTAGGTCACGATGATGACAGCCGTGCCTCTCAGTTAGTAAACGTCATGGACGGTTACTTCGCTCAGGGCGCTCACCACCTCAACGTCAATGTCTTTGGTACTGACAAACTCATCGACGCTATGGAGCACCCGGAGAAGCCTGAGTACGCTAACTTCACCATCCGTGTTTCCGGTTATGCCGTTAAGTTCATCGACTTAACTCGTGAGCAGCAGCTGGATGTAATCTCCAGAACCTGCCACAAGAGCATGTAATAAGCTATTAGCAATTAAATAATTTTGGGGCGCCTTCAGGCGCCCTTGTTTTAAAGAACACCTGTATTTTGAGGATCTTATGACTTCAGCCTTTATCCATTCCTTTGAAAGCTTTGGTGCCGTTGATGGACCGGGGGTGCGTTTTGTAGTCTTTATGCAAGGTTGCAATATGCGTTGCCGTTATTGCCATAATCCTGATACCTGGAAGCGCAATTGCGGTCAAGAATTTGATGTGGAGACTGTAGTCAAAAGAGCCTTACGTTTTAAGACCTATTGGGGCAAAGATGGCGGTGTCACCGTAAGCGGTGGTGAGGCCTTATTACAGCTAGACTTTGTTACTGAATTTTTTAAAATGCTCAAAAAAGAGGGCGTACACACCTGCTTAGATACAGCAGCAGGTCCATTCCGCGATACTCCTGAGTATTTAGAGAAATTTGATAAGCTCATGGAATATACCGATTTAGTGCTATTAGATATTAAGGAAATTGATAGCGCTAAGCATAAAGATCTTACCGGTATCCCCAATGAGCATATTCTACAGTGTGCTCGTCATCTCAGCGCTTTAAATAAGCCGATGTGGGTGCGTCATGTGCTTGTACCTACCATCAATGACGATGATAATGATTTAGCGCGTCTGCGGGAGTTTTTAGATACTTTATCTAATGTGGAGAAGATTGAGGTTTTACCTTATCACAGCTTAGGTGTGCATAAGTGGGAAGCTTTAAAGATCCCTTACACTCTCAATGAGGTTAAATCACCGACGTCAGAGGCTATAGAGCATGCCCGTGGAATTCTCAAAGCCGATTAATTAAATAAGGAGATAAAAAACGGAGAGCTTGGGATAAGTTCTCCGTTTTGTTTTTTTATAAAAGTCTAAGCCTGAGGCAAGGCTTGACAGGTGATCTTCACCTCATTACCGTTCACCTCTACCTGATAGCGGGCTTTTTTCGAGCTTAAATCAGCGTTTTTAAATTGCGGTAAAGCGGCAGTAGGATCGTATTCCATAGCCTTAAAGACTTCTTCTACAATACTCTTTTGGGTATTGTTTTCAGAGAGGGCGATAGCATAGGTTAAAGCCTGCTTTAAGCCTTCATCTTTAAAATTAGCGCCTTTAAAGGTGATTTCTAAAACCGCTAATTTACCGTCAATTTCCTCAGCTAGCAAGGTACCTTGATGATCGCCTTCACAGGTGATGGCATAAACGGTCTGATTATTAGCCTTTGAGACTTCCTTAAGGGTTGTACCATAGGCGCTATCATAGGTCTCTAAGAGTTTCATCGCCCCTACAGTATCTATTTCATAGGCGGTGCGATATTCAGGATCGATTCTGATCTTTTTATCCTGACTTTCTTCATAGAAAGAAAAGCCGGCAGAGATAAAATAATAGGCCGCCGCACATAAAGCTAAGATGCGTAAATTCTTGCGGATGCGATTATTCTTTTCTAATTTTAATCGTGCTAATTCGGCCTCATCGGGCTTTACTTGCTCACTCATGTTGTTTCCTTAGGCACTCAGGCAGACAAACATCACAATCGAACGGGCCTTGACGGTGACCTTATCACCGGCCTTATAGCGGCTCTTGATGAAGAAGGTAGTGATATCTTCATTGATACCACGAGCAGTGTCGAGGAAACGATACCAGCTGTGATGGATGTGGTTAGGTACAGGCGGGATCTCAATGGTGAGATCTTCCCAATAACTATTGATAAAGGTATAGGCGTAAATATCGTGCTCAGCATAGAAGACGAGCATACCGATAGAATGTGAGGAATCCGACCAATCCGGCTGGAATGGTTTGACGCCATGCCATTGCAGACGGGCATTACGCAGGACATTGTCTAAGCGTCTCTCAAAACGGGGCTTACGGCGTAATTTACCTTTGAAATTGGCACGGATGAGCTTTTTCGTAAAAGCATACATCTCTTTTTGACGCTCAGTATGGTTCCAGTTAAACCAGCCAATTTCATTGTCCTGACAGTAGGCATTATTATTGCCTTTTTGCGTACGTAAAACCTCATCACCCATAGAGAGCATAGGGGTGCCCATAGATAATAAGGTCAAAGCCATCATATTCTTAGCCTGACGCAGACGCATAGCATTAAGCTCAGCATCATCGACCTCACCTTCAAAGCCATAATTTGACGAATAGTTGGCATTATTACCATCGCGGTTATTCTCGCCATTAGCTTCATTGTGCTTCTCTGAATAGCAGACGAGATCCCATAGGGTAAAGCCGTCATGGCAGGTGACGAAGTTAATACTCTTTTGGGTATCGACTTTACGGACATTGTAGATATCAGGAGAGCCTAAAAGACGCAAGACAAAGCGCTTAATGGTGCCATTGTCACCACGGATAAAGGATCTGACATCATCGCGGAATTGACCATTCCACTCACGCCATTTTGTACCGGAAATTGAGCCTAATTGATAAAGACCACCGGCATCCCAAGGCTCGGCGATAAGCTTAGTATCTGCAAGGTGGCGCTGTGTATCGATTTCAAGCAAGGTCGAGCTATCGGAAATCGGGGCACCATTGCGATCACGGGTGAGAATGGAGGCTAAATCGAAGCGGAAGCCGTCAATATGCATTTTCTCACGCCAGAAAATTAAGGAATCTAAAATCAAAGTACGTACTACCGGGCGGTTGGCATTAAAGGTATTGCCGCAGCCTGAGAAGTTCTGATAATTGCCGTGACCGTCGATAATATAATAGCTATTGCGATCATAGCCCTTAAAGCAATAGGTAGGGCCATTCTTATCGCCTTCGGAGGTGTGGTTATAGACCACATCTAAGATAACCTCAATACCGTTTTTGTGCAGGGCTTTTACCATGTCACGGAACTCATTGAGAGGGCCCATGAGCGATTTATCCGAGCTATAGTCCTCATGTGGGGTAAAGAAAGCCATCGGGCAATACCCCCAATAATTGCGCTTACCGGGCATGGCATCTTGATCGTCAAACTGAAATACCGGTAAAAGCTCAACGGCGGTAATGCCTAAGTCTACAAGATAGGGGATTTTTTCAATGAGGCCTTTGTAGGTACCGCGTAGCTCGTCGCTAAGACCTGAGGAGGGATCGGCCGTAAAGCCCTTGACATGCATCTCATAGATCATAGTGCGATTGAGCGGGTGATTAGGAAGAATATCTAAGCCCCAATCATAATCGTCTAAATTGACTACAGCGCTTTTAGCGCAGGTACGCAAAGCTTCAGTTTCATCATCAGGTTGGAAGCGCTGATAATCCTTAGGGAAGATCACACGCTTACCATAAGGATCTAATAAAATCTTATTGAGAGTGATAATTCCTTGCTCGTTTTTGCTGATACGGCGGGATGAGCGAATACGCCAGGCATAAATCTGACCTGCACCAATACCACGCACTTTTACGTGCCAATAATAGGTGGAACGATAGATAAGCGAGGAGAGGGTGATGATATCGGGATTATCATCCTCAGGGTATTTGAATAATAACAGTTCGATTTTCTTCGCATCTGGACACCAGACAGCGAAGTTTACGCCATCCTTTTCGATAGTGGCTCCTAAGTGGCGGCAGTGACCTGCGGAAATTACGTACTTCTTAGTCTCGCTCATCTGTGGAGTCATTGTATTATCCTTATTGGTGTGAGGTGCGCTTTTTTTGAGCAAAAGAGCAAACTGCAAGCAAAAATATGGTATTTTGCTCACATCAAAAAAGTGAGAGGTAAAAATTTCTATGTTTGATTATTATACGATATTTGCATCAGGTCTGGTCAACTCTATACCGCTTGATTTTAATGGTAACAAATCTAAGATTTTATCTTTAGCTAACACTGCCAAAGAGCAGGGTTTTAAATTTGTAGCATTCCCCGAATTAGTCTTAGGTGGCTTTAACGGTGGTGATTTAGCCGCAAAACGTGAGTTTACCTCCTGTGGTCTTAAAACTTTATTAGAGCTCAAAGAGCAATTACCTGAGGGCCTTACTGTCGGTGTCGGTGTGGCTTTACGTGCTTGCGATGCTCAGAGTTATGATTGCTATGTTATCTTCAATCGCTCTGAGATCTTAAAGGTTGTAGCTGTTCGTGATTTTGAAAGTAGCTGTGATAGCCGCGTGCGTGCCTATAGTGAGGCTAAAGATGGCTGTGAGATTGTGATAGGTGATCACAGCTTTAAAGTTACAACAAGATCTAGCTCAAATGTAGTAAATGTCGATGGCATCAAGGTTGGTATCTACTTTAATGAAGCTGATAGCGCCGCTGTCGTCGGCGCTGATGTCATTGTGGTGCCTTCGGCTATCCGCTATGAGCTTGATGCACAAAAGCCTTATGAAGATAAGCTTCTAGCTTTATCCTCTGAGTATAAGTGCATGGTTTTAAGCACTAATCTCATGGGCTGTGAAAGTGGCTCAGATATCTTTGACGGTCGTTTCTATCTTTGTAATCAAGGTAAGCTTATTGCAAGATCTGAGCTTTTAGCTTTTGATAGAGTAAAGCTTGCTAGTGCCTCTTGCGGTATTGTTGAGGATCTCCCTGAGTTTGACACTATTGTCAGAGCCGTGTCCTTAGGTATCTTTGATTGGATGACTAAGACTTACTCTCATGGTTATGCCTTATCACTCTCAGGCGGTGCCGATTCAGGTCTATGCGCAACTTGCGTCTGTTATGGTCAGCTTGCTGCTATTAAGGCCTTAGGTTATGACGCTTATGCTGATTTAATGATGTCCTTAGGCTTTAATGTTCCTAAGTGTGAAGGTGATTTAGAGAAATTCATTAAAGAGCAGATGATGCCGCAGGTTTTAACTACGGTCTATCAGGGATCTGAGGTCTCAGGCTCCGTTACCCGTACTGCTGCCTCAAAGCTTGCCGCTAATATCGGTGCTCAGCACTATGAGTGGTCTATTGCTTCCTTAGTTCGTGATTATGTAAGCCTCATTAACGGTACTACCCCAGACGATCCTTTAAATTGGGATCGCGACGATTTGACATTGCAAAATATTCAGGCCCGTGTTCGCTCTCCAGGTATTTGGATGATCGCCAATCGCTACAATAAGCTCTTGATGACTACTTGTAATGCTTCTGAGGAAGCTGTGGGTTATTGCACTATGGATGGCGATACCTCAGGTGGTTTAGCTCCTATAGGTGATATCTCAAAGAGCCGCATTTTAAAGATCAATTCCTATATTGCCGAAAAGGGCCTTATTATCGATAAGGATTTAAGCTTAGAGGTCAAGGATATGTCCTATATTTCAACTCAGGCGCCGACAGCTGAGTTAAAGCCAGGTCAGACTGATGAGCGTGATCTCATGCCTTATGTTTTATTAGATAGGATCCATGTTTTACATCAAGATGGGGAGAAAACTCCCGCTGAGATTGTAAAGAGCCTTATTCCTGAGTATCCTCAGTATAATGAAGCACAATTGCGTGACTTTGTGGTCAAGTATTTTAGCCGCTTAGCTCGCAATCAGTGGAAGCGTGAGCGTGGGGCTACCACCTTCCATATTGAGAAGACCGATCTCAATGCAAAGTCAGGTTTTGTCTTCCCGCTTTTAAATGACGGCTATAAGAGTCTGCTTACCGACTTAAAATAGTGCTTAAATTTTAAGTATTTTTGCATTTAGCCTCAAAATAGGGCATTATGAACCGCCTAAAACGTTTCATGCGATTTAGGCGGTTTTTTGCTACACTGAGCACACTTTATTATTTCAACCATTGTTTTTATCATGTTTACTACAACTACAACCTTTATTGTTTATATATGCCTGATGCTCATCATCGGTATCATGGCCGCACGCGTGACCTCCTCCCTTAACGATTATGTTTTAGGTGGACGTCGCTTAGGTAGAATTGTTACTGGTCTATCTGCCGGCGCTTCCGACATGTCCGGTTGGTTATTGATGGGTTTACCCGGTGCTTTGTATGTAGCTGGTATCTCTCAGGCCTGGATCGCCATCGGTCTTACCTGTGGTCAGTGGTGTAATTGGAAGTTTGTAGCAGCGCGTTTACGCTCCTTTACTGCTAACGCTTCCGATGCTTTGACCTTACCTGATTATTTAGCCGCGCGCTTTATCGATAAATATCGTGTGACTGCTTTAGTATCAGCGGTGATTATTCTGCTCTTCTTTGTGGTCTATTGTGCCTCAGGTATGGTATCAGGAGCCCGACTCTTTGAGCAGACCTTCCATATGGATTACACCAATGCCTTGTTAATTGGTGCCTTCTCCACCATTCTCTATGTCTTCATCGGCGGTTTCTTAGCTGTAAGCTGGACTGACTCGGTGCAGGCTGCTTTAATGATCTTCGCCTTAGTGCTCACTCCGATCATTATCATCTCCGATGTCGGCTCTCTGAGCGAGGCTAATGCCTTAGTTGCCGCTAAGAGCCCGGATATGAGTAATATCCTCAAGGGTACTACCTTTATAGGTTTAGTCTCTCTAGCCGGTTGGGGCTTAGGTTATATGGGTCAGCCGCATATCTTAGTGCGCTTTATGGCCGCTTCCACAGTCAGAGGCATGGGTGGTGCTCGCCGTATCTCCATTACTTGGATGATTTTCTGCCTTACCGGTGCTGTTTTAGTCGGTTATTATGGTGTCGCCTTTGCCGCAAAACACCCGGATATTTCAGTTGATAATCCTGAGCAGATCTTCATTATCGTAACTCAGAGCTTATTTACCCCGTGGATTGCCGGTATCTTATTATCTGCAATTTTAGCTGCCATTATGAGTACGCTCTCCTGTCAGTTATTAGTGGCCTCTACCACTTTAACTGCTGACTTCTACGCACGCTTTGTCCGCCCGCAGGCCTCTCAAACTGAGCTAGTCTGGGTTGGTCGTGGCATGCTCTTATTAGTCTCGGTAATAGCCTATGTCATTGCCTTAGATCCGCACTCTGGCGTCTTAAAGCTCGTTGCCTATGCTTGGGCAGGCTTTGGTGCTTCCTTCGGTCCTACCATCTTAATTTCACTTTTCTGGAAGAAGATGACCTTACCTGCCGCTATTACCGGTATGGTTGTAGGTGCTCTTACCGTGGTAGTTTGGGAAATCGGTCAATTCTTTGGACTTTATTCCTTAGTTCCGGGATTTATCCTATCCGCTCTGGCCATCTTTGTGGTAACCTTAGCCACATATAAGGCCGATTCTGAGGTTGAAAAGCTGTTCGTTGACTTAGAGCGTCGCTTCTGGATCGAGGTAAAGACTAACTAAAAATAAGGATTTAATGTGCCCAAACGCGATCTGCCGCCTAATGTATATTTGCAGTCCTATTTACGCAAAGCCGGTATTCGCTTTGATGTAAATATTATCGACACTATCTGTCGTAAAGGTTTGGGCATTTCCTTCTTTGTGATCTTTATTATCTTTGCCCTTATTTGGGTGTTAAAGTTCTCAGGCCATCTAGATTCAGTCTCGCATGGCCGCTTTATTGCCTTAATTTGTGTAAGCTCTATTTATCTTTTCTATTATCTATTGCGTCTGGCTTTCTACAATCGTAAGTCTAAGCTTTTAAGACGCGATAGAACCCCAATTCCCACCGAGGCTTATGCCATTGTTATCTTAGATGAGCGCAAGTCGCTTTTGCCGTGGAATAAAGAGCGTAAAAGTGCCATTCTCTATAAAGAGACCGGCTCTATGCAACCGCGTTTTTTCACTGGGGCTGTGCGCTATGGTCTAAGACAGCACTATCATAAAAATCAGATAGCTAAAGTCTTTATCGATCGTAAAGATCCACGCCTCTATACTGTCGATGATATTCATGCTCATCAAACGGTCGCAAAGAAGATCTTAGGGGCGCGTTTGGCGATTAACGATCTTGATAGATCTTCATTTAAAGTCAAAGGCGAATAAGCTTAGGCCTTAGATCTTAATAATGTTATAATTCTTATTTAAAAAAGCGTCATGAGAGTTTTGCTCTCTTAATAAAACTTTTTTTTAGTTCTAGATCTTAAAATAGAGTAATTGCTAGGACAATTAAAGATTAAAGCTTAGGCCCTAAGGCCTAAACTTTAAAGAGGCAGGGGGGCTTTAGCGCCAGCTTTCGCAGATAAGCTTATTAAAATCAGGATGCTCAACGAGATTTGCATTAGGATCGATAGCATAGCGATGATTGCACATTAAAAGCATGGGCAAGTCGTTTACAGTATCGCCATAGGCATAGGAGTCATCCATATCGATCATGTTTTGGGCGATAAATTCACGAATTCTAATTACCTTGCCTTCCTGATAGGGGACAAGACCTGCTTGCTTACCAGTAAGAACACCATCAAGGCGCTCCATTGGCGCTGCAATAATATTGCTAATGCCTAAACCTAAAGCCACATGTTCAACAAGATAATCCATAGTCGAGGTGACAATGACGGTGCAATCACCACGCTTACGATGAAAATCAATCTGCTTTAGAGCGCCGGGTTTTACCTTAGGTAGGATGCAAGTTTTTACGCAATCTGAGAGTAATGCTTGTAATTTATCCTTAGCAATACCGGTTAAAGGCTCAACTGCAAAGCGGATAAAGGTATTGATGTCTAAAACGCCTTGATAGAAGAGATCGCCATAATGCTTAAGGCTCTCCATACGCTCAGGCGCAGCTAAACCGTGTTTAATAAAATATCTTAAGCTTAATTCATTAGTATCCCCGTCAATGAGGGTACCATCCATATCAAAAAATGCTACTGCCATGTATTCTCCGCATGTAAGGCTCAAATCTAGGTTTAGAGCCTTCAAATTAAATTTTCAAAGAAGTTACAATTCTTCTTCTTTGAGTAATTCATAAACATCCTCACCATCTAAGAAGCGTTGTGTTTCATCGATTTCTAAAAGCTCCTCAGGGGTGAAGGGACGATAGGCAAGCTCAGGTGCGACCTTGCCACTTACCACCAATAAAGAGCGCCGCATATCCTCATTAGGATAATCAAAGCGATAACGCCAGGTGGTATAGGCGTCATAATTGTGGACGGTGACCTTATTGCGACTGACAAAGCCAGATTGAATTAAAAGCGCACCGATTTCTTTTCCGCAGACCAAGTATGAAGCGGATCTTGACCGTCTTTATCAAAAAGCCATTTTAAATTAGGCTCAGTTTTAGCAAAGATATTCTTTAAATAGCGATAATCGCCGGTGGCGCTATAGGGATAGAGCGCCCCGTAATTAGCCATAGCATGACTGATACAGGCCGGGCACATGACATTGATGAGATTATCGCTAAAGCAAAAACCGCCATAACAGGACATTAAGGCCTTCATATAATCGTCAGGACTGATGCTAAAGTCACGGGCGATAGTGGCGATTTTTTCATTAAAGAGTATCTGTACCTCATCATAAGTTAAGCCAAAGAGGGTCTCAAATCGCGGATCATTGCTGATATCGTTGACAAAGGGTAAACCCTCAGAGATTTCTGAGGCGAGGCTAAATTTAATGTGGCCGGTTAGAAGACACCAGCTGACACTGTCGCCGGCATGCTTGATGGCATTGAGCATATCAAGATAGAAGGCTATAGCCTCATTTTGATATGCACAAGGCATTTCAGCTGCCACCATAAAGGGCAGATCATAATTGTCAATGACAATTACCGCCGGCTCTTGATAGCGCTTAGAGACTGCAGCAATGAGATTAGCAAAATAGCCCTTAGGACTTTGATAGGGGCTAATATGGCTTTCAATATGCTGATTCCAATAAAGCTTTTGAATTCTCTCGATAAGTTCATCGGCAAATTCACGTGGTGTTTGCGCATTGAAGTTTTTAAAATCGAGAGTGATGACGTGATGGATCGGGAGTTCCTTAAATTCCTCGGTCAAAGAGAGCTTATCTAAAATACCGCGATCGCGACTGGTAAGTTTCTCAATAGCTCCGGCGGCTAAAGAGAGACCAAAGCCTCGAGGACGGATGAGAAGGTAAATATTAGGCGCAGCAAAGCGGGGAGCATTTTCAAGCTCACAGAGTAATTCAAAAAGGCGTCTGGATTTGTCGATGTAGAGATAGTCCGAGAGGATGAGTTCCTGCAGACCGGCATACAGCGAACTGTGCGAGAGCATCATAGTTTTTATATCCTTCGGGCGGGGGTCAGATCGACCGTATCGCGGTACCTTGAACACAAGTCCTGGCTGCTTCCTTCCGAACCTGACCAATTATACCAGTGACAAGTACGCGAGGACCAAACTGTCCCCCATTGCGCTTGCTATAATACTGAAAAAAAAAAGAAAACGCAAGTATAAGCACTATTCCTAAGCGAAATTAGCAATTTAGATCTTTACTGAGAGTGAAGTTTTCAGTAAATTGCAGATTAAATTTAATTGATGATAAAAAGAGCCGTATGCAAACACATAATCAAAGACAAGGTATGCGCGTGCCAAGACGTGCCATTGACGGTGTCCTGCTTTTAGATAAGCCTAAGGGCATCTCCTCATCTTTAGCTTTAACCCGAGTGCGCGGTATGTACCGTGCCGAAAAAGCCGGTCACACTGGAGCTTTAGATCCCTTAGCCTCAGGTTTATTACCCATTTGCTTAGGTGAGGCTGCAAAATTTTCAACTTACTTTTTAGAAGGCCGCAAGCGCTATCTTGCTACCGGCCGTTTAGGTATTATCACCACGACAGCCGATGCTGAAGGTGAGATTGTCGCTCAAAATGAGGTCGGCGATGCCTTAGAGCGTTTACATACGGTAATTGAGCAATTTAAAGGCAAGATTATTCAGATCCCGCCTATCTATTCGGCCATCAAGGTCTCAGGCCGCCCTCTGTATAAATATGCCCGTAAGGGGCAGGAAGTTGAGATCCCCAAGCGTGAGGTTGAGATCTACGATTTAAAGCTAACCGAGATACAAGATGGGGCTGAGCCTTCCTTTAGCGTGGAGGTTTATTGCTCAAAGGGTACCTATATCCGCACCCTTATTGCCGATATCGGTAATGCTTTAGGATGTGGTGCCTATGTCACCATGCTCAGACGCATTGAGGTGCAGGGATTACCGCGAGAGATGATGGATATTGATAAATTACAGACTCTCTGCGATAGCCGTGAAGATGCTTCTGACTTTAGTGTTTTAGATAAATTATTATTGCCTATCTCAAAAGTCATGGCCTGGCTTCCGAGCATCAGTTTACCTAAGGAGTATGCACTTAAACTGCATCAGGGCATGCGCTTGCGTGAGGATTTAGATTTTGCTACCTTCTCTTTAGATAAAGCCACCTATAAAGGCCCATGGCAGGTATTAGCTGAGGGGGAATTTATCGGGGTGGTTAAAATCGAACATGGCTTTATTATTGCGGAGCGCATGATGTCCCATCCCTGTGGTTGGAACACCCAAAAATAAATATGAAAAAAATAACATGTGTAATGCTAAGTGTAATCTTAGCTTTAGGTCTTAGTGGTTGTAAGCACGATCCTAGTGAAGCTTCTGAGGAAAACTTCACCTTAGCTTTAGATAAGGTCTTAAATAAGACCGAAGTTAAGATCATAGGTCCGGGTATTGCCTTAGATGATAAGGGTAATTTTGCTTTAGAAGATCCCCATGCTAAAGCTAATTTAGGTAAGCAATATAAGGTTAAGGATGTTGAGGTTTTCGATGCTTTGATCTCTTATGCTAAGACCTTTGAAAAAGCAGGTGGCATTAAGCTTAAAGAGCAGGAGTTTTTATCCCCCACGCTTTTTGGCGGGCATGAGAAGAATTACGGTTATCTTATCGAATATAACGAGGCTTTAAAGAAAGATCTGCAGGTAGTACCGATGATGGGATTGCCCATTGTCAACGCCGGTGTATTATGCGTCGATAAGATTATAAGCTTCACCACCCCTACAGCCCACAATGGTGTGACTGTAAGTGAGGTTACCTTTAAAAAGGGGGTCTGCAAATCCCCTCAGGGCGTCGATAAAAATGTCATTTTAAAGTCTGGCATTATGAAAGCTATTGAAGGTAATAGCACCTATAAACTCAAACAGACATCACAAGGCTGGGAGGTTTTCGTTGAG
>ENA-OWPF01001100-OWPF01001100.1-human-gut-metagenome-genome-assembly--contig:-NODE-1100-length-25818-cov-6.625626_pt1 | contig 25818 bp, 30 predicted proteins | sample MGYA00248261_ERZ651840 | MGnify/ENA primary metagenome ERZ651840 (study PRJEB26924, sample SAMEA4378268) | human gut metagenome | biome: human gut; feature: human-associated habitat; material: faeces... | reverse complement strand
ATTTAAAATTTCCAGTAATATAAATTATAAAAAATCTTATTTACACAAATCTATAAACATTCTCTAGATATACAAAAAATAGAAACTGGAAAGTTTAAAAAAGGTATCTATCATATTCAACATATAAATTCTTATCATAGTAGATTAAAAAAATGGATGGATAGATTTAATGGGGTTGCAACCAAATATTTGAACAACTATATGTACTGGTTTAAATGGATTGAATTATTTAAAACAGACAAAGATTCTATGAAGTGTAAGAGATTATTTGTTCAATCTCATACATCTTATTCAAATACTAAAATCGAAGATTTTAAAAATAGAAAGCCATTGTATATATAAATTATATTTGTTATATTATCAATTGTAGAGTTTATAAAAAATGTTATATATACAGGGGGATATTTAATGAGGAAGTTATTTATAACAATTTCAAAAACTATTTTATTCTTTGTTGGGTGGGCAGTGTTAGTAGGTTTTACGCCCGATATTCCAACAGATAATCCAGCAATTCTAAGATTAGGGTGGGAATTCACTCCTTTGTTAACTATAATAGTATTTACTTTAGTTTTCGTATTTGTATTAGAAAAGAGAAATATAAAAGTCCCAATATTCAATGATTTTTACAAGAATTTTTTTATAGGAATTGTAACAGGATTTTTATGGTTAGGTAGTGTTGTTGTCATATTGATGCTTACTGGAATCATGGTAATACAAGGTGAAAATAAAGTAGAATACATTCTTATCTGGATGTTGTCTTCACTACTAAATGTAGTAATGCAAGAATTATTAATAAGAGGTTATTTATATCAGTTGTTCAAGAAGAACTACAATGCAATTATTTCAGGATTTTTAACTACTATATTATTTACGGCTATGCATGGAGGGGCTTTTGAAGCAGGGATTATTCCTGTTCTTAACATTATAACAATGAGTATATTTGTAATTCTTTTGTTAGAGTATACAGGCACATTGTTAGCACCTATAATTGTTCACTTTGTGTGGAATACAATAGGTTGCATTATACTTGGGGGAGTTTCTTTGGCTAGTGATTATCCTAATTTACTTAATAGTATATTTAAGGGAAACATACTTTTATCAGGTGGAATTTACAAAATTGAAGGTAGTATAATAGTATTGGTTATAAATATCCTTTTAATTGTAACTTTCTTCTTATTAAACAAGAATAAAAATAGCAAAAATTAATTACATTTACATATAAATTATATCGTATAGAAAAGAGGGCTTAAATTAGTCCTCTTTGTTTTTGTTAGTATACTACTTTTTCAACATTATTCTTAAACATAGCGTTATGTAATATTCCTTATTCCATTTTATTATTGGTATGAAGAAAAACATAAAATACCAATAAGTCATATATACTTCTATATTAGAGTACTTTCCACAACATTTACATACGTTTAATTGTTTAAAGTCTAGCTTCTTTTGATTTTGACTTACTCCCATTATAAAAAACAATTACTTCACCTCCTTATTGTAATTTCATCCACAATTATTATTATATATCATAAGCTTTTTTATTTGACCCTTTGCTTTTATATAACTTTTCTATATTATAACATTAAATCAATACTTACATTGTATTTAGTGTATTATGTAACTTTTTTTGTAAATATATTGAATTTATCAAGAGTTTAGATAGTAATAAACTTATTAGTATAGAAAATAGTATTAATGATATTAACTTAATAAATAATAAGTTTTAATAATACAACTTAAAGGAGCTAAAATAAAATATTTAGTAATTGAAGTTTTACTTCAAATTAATGAAATTATTCTATAATTGGAAAGTAATTAAATATTTTATATAATATAATTAAGTTAGCAATTGTTATACATTACGATAAAATAGGGGGGAACATGAGAAATTTTTTTAGTAAAGATAAATTTAATATATTAGATTTATTAAGTTTAATAATCATACTAATAGGTTTATTTAAAGATAATATTATATATATATTTATAGGTACATATATACAAATTGCTCAAAGAATATCAGTACATTTTAAAGAATATAGGAATACAAAAAAACTCAAAGTATATTTTATAATAGACTTATCTATATTTTTTATGATTACATTAATATTTATAAAAAATATATTTAGTATTTGTACGTAAATTTAATATATTATAAATTATTTATAGTAAGTTATAGAAGTAACCACATCTTAGAATTTAATCTATTGAAAAATCTAAGGTGTGGGTATTTTTATCTCATACTTATCACAAAGAAAGCTAACATAGCCTAAATATATTACTAAATAAATGTTACAATATAGATACATTCACAATTGTTATATAATGCGAAGTAAAACAAGGGGGGAGATAATAATGAAGTATAAAACTTCATACATTATTATTGGAATATTGGTTCTATTACTTATGTATCTTTCGATATTTTGCAAACCTAATATCAATTTCTCTACTAAAATTAATACTATTAGTACTCAGGATTATCAAAATATATTAAATAATAACCAAATAATAGTAGAAGAAAATAAAGATATAGATATAGATAAATTTAAATACTTATCTGTAAATGTAAAAATTAAAGCCCCATATATATTGGTGAAAAATGTTAAAATAAGTACATCTGGTCTAGAGGAATACTTAGAGAATAATAATAATATTACAATATTATCAACTGGTGGCGTTGATGCTTATATGGAAAAAACTGAAAAAGTGTTAGTTTATTTAAACAACGTTGATGAAAAATCATTGAAAAATATACTAAAAGATTTTAAGTATGTTCTTCAATGGTCAAATATATGGAATAAAATAGATAAAGTAAATTGTTACTTTAATGATTATTTAAAATAGTTTTAATAGATAATATTAATATAATGCGAAATATATTCTGTAATAATATTTAAATTAAGAAAATTAATGTGTATAATAAAGGTATCTATAAAAAATTAAAGGTTGTGATAAGATGAAATGGTCAGAAGTAAGGACACTTCACCCAAATAAATTTGTATTATTAGAAAAATTAAAAGAACATATTGATGGAAATTATAAATATATTGATGAAGTAGCACTAATTGATGTAATAGATAATGATAAAGAAGCTAGTGATTTGCTAGTAAGATGTAAAGGTGATAGATTTGTATATCATACATCTAAAGAAGATTTATGTATGGAAATTGTAAATATGCCTATATTAAGAGGTCGTTTAAGATGAATATAAGATACGACAATGGTTTACTTTTTATAGATATTAAGATTTCTTATCTAGGAAAATCTAAATTAATAAAAAATGTAGTTATAGATACAGGTGCAAGTCATACTATTATTTCTCCAGATATTGTTTCTAGTATTGGAATAAGTGCTTCCCCATTAGATAAATTTATAACTATGTACGGAATTGGTGGAGAGCACTATGCATATAGAAAGAAAATAGATTCTATTTCAATATGTGGAATGGATTTAAAAGATATAGAAATAGATTTTGGAGTTATAGATGAAAATGGAAATATAAATGGTTTAATAGGTTTAGACGTATTATTAGAGCTTGGTGTGTCTATAGATTTAAAAAATTTAAAACTAAAGTTATAAATATTAAGTTAAATTCTAAATTTTAATATAATGGAAAATAAATCAAGAGTTGTATTTATTCATACAACTCTTAATTTAGTTCGTATTATATTAATATTGTAATGTTAGCATAATCCAATAATCACTTTATATCTTTAACTTCTTGTGCCAAACCTACTACTCCACACACAGGACACTTTAACTTACGATAGTTTCCTGCATGAAAAGATATAATTTGGTAAAACTTTATTCTAAATTTAGATTTACAATTATTACAAATATATTCATGATTATTTATATGATTTAAAATAGCTAATACCAACGAAATAATAACTGTAACAAGTAAAACATTTTCTCCTAAGTAGATGTAAACTAATATATTTCCCAATATTAACCCAATATATATCAATAGACTTTTCAATATAATCCCCCTTCCCATTTAATTCAATTGAACAGTATATCTACTTTATACTATGTTCACAATTTATAACAATTGCTAAGTTAATTATATTGTATCATTTTCAACACTCATTTAAAACATAGCCATTATTTAAAATTTACTAATTTTAACCTTATGTTAAAATATAGCCCTATATTAAATTTTCGTAAACTTTTTGAGTAAATTCTGCATCATTTAAACCTCTATGAGAATTAGAAAGATAAGAAAGATATTCTTCATTACCTAATAACTCTAGTACTACATCACCTAACTTAGCACAAGGAGCATTCTCATCATATTGCTCTTTATACCATTTTCTATACATTTTCATAGTACAAGATTTTTTACGCTTAAATTCTTTTTTATAAACACGATTATAATTTTCGTATAAAAATCCATAATCAAATTCAATATTATGAGCAACTAAAGGAAGTCCTCCTATAAATTCTATAAATTTAGGTAAAACTTCTTCAATAGGAGGCTTATCTTTTACCATTTCATTTGTAATGCCTGTTATATCAGTTATCTTTTGAGATATTTTTTGGTTAGGTTTTACTAACATCTCAAAGGTATCTGATATTTTACCATCAATTACTTTTACAGCACCTATTTCTGTAATTTCATTATTAATAGGGGAAAGCCCTGTAGTTTCTAAGTCAAAAACCACATAGTTTCTTTTATCCCTATATTCTTTTTCTTCTCTTTTTAATCTTCTTTCATATTGTACTAATTTTTCTTTTACATATTGATCAATTTCATATAAAGGTGTTCTGCAAATATTTAAATTTCTTTGTTCACTTTCTTTTAGCTTAGGTAAGTAAATGTCTTTTAGCTCAGTAAGATAATGATTAAACATAAAAGTTGATAAATTTCTTGAGTCATTAAGCATATCTACACAAACTTGAACCTTATATAAAGCGATTAAGTAATCTTCTTTAATAGTGATTTCAGCAAGCAAATCAAAAAGCTCATCATCATTAGGAGATACTTCTAATAGCTTACCTAATACTACTTTAAATTCTTTAATATTTTCTTCTACTTTATAGTCAACATTTTCAAGTGATTTTATTAAGTCATCTTTTCTTTTAATTAAATCATCATAAACCTGTGAAGTTGAGTTTTTAGGTATTGTATCTAACTTATCATCAGATGTTTTGTTTAAGCCTAGATTTACAACCTTATTATTTAAAACTTTATCAAGTAGTAGAGCATCTTTATCTGAATAAGGCATATATCCTTTATTTACTAAGTCCTTAATATATAAATTGTTATAATAAATAGCTATGCCTATATATACTATAGTTACTAAGATAGGGCTTAAAGGAACTATAACTATACATGCACTATATAATAAAATTTGTAGAGTAAAGTTTTTAAAGTCCAATCTAAATAAAGGTACTAGATATATAAAAAATAAACTTGTCCAAGAAAAACCCACTTTACAAGTTTTAGTTTTATTATCTTTATTTATTAAAGTTATATAATTATTAAAGTTACAATTACTCACGTTAATTTTCTCCTCCTTAAAATAAAAACTATAATATTATTATATAATTTTATTTTAAAACTGTATATGTTAAATAGTCTCTAGTATTTTAATTTAAGATTATATTGAGGTTTAATTTTTATCTAGAACATCTATAGTAGATTATGGTAGGATAGTTTACGCAATTCTTTTATTCTTATCTATTTTTATAGGTATTATATTTTTCATTACTTATAGTAGTTTTTTATATAATAAGCAGCTTTACTTCAAATTAATGAAATTATTTTATAATTGGAAAATAATTAAATATTTTGTATAATATAATCAAGTTGGCAATTGTAATATAATGTAAAATGGGGTGAAGGGACGAATGGATGGAGTAGTATCAACAATAATAGGAGTAGCATTATCAAATTTAATTTGTAGCTTTTTATTGAATATATTAAATAACAATATGTGGAGTGTATTTAATGTAATACGAAAAGATTTAAATAAATTAACTAATAAAACTAGGAGTATTTTGAGTTTTTTAGGTTTTATTTTGGCAATATTGATAACTGTTGTGCTAAAGATAGTATTAAATATTAACTCTTTTGAAAATGGCTTAGTTTTAGGTTTTTTATTAGCAATAAAAGACACATGTTTTAAATATGATATAGTAGAAAATGCATAATATTAATATATTACGGATTATTTATAGTAAGTTATAAAAGTAACCACATCTTAGAACTCAATCTATTGAAAATCTAAGGTGTGGTTATTTTTATATAAATTAGTTCGCAATATATTAATATTGTGAATCTGTTATCCTATTCAATAAAGCATTACTTTTATTTCTTGAAAAACATCTTAGCGAGATAACTGTATTTATGCTAATAATAGTTATCTTTAATAAATTAATAAATTGACTACGATAGTATATGTTTTTATGAACGCTAAAAAGATTAATAATCTTAGATTACTAATCTCTTGGTTCTTAATATATTAAGACTTTAAATAATTAATATATCCAATCTTTTACGCTTTGGTAGTCTTCATTTGTATTAGATGGATAAATAAACTCTTTAGAATTTGAGTTTATATAAAGTTTACTTTTATCATGAGTTATATAAAATGTAAGGTAATTGTCATTTACAATGTCATATTGGTCAATTGATAGTAAAGACTCATATATACCATTGTCTGTATAATTACCATCTTCATCTGGAAACTCATATAAATCTACAGGAGATAGAGAATATTTTTTGTCTCCTATCGTAATACTTCCGTGTAACTCTTCACTAAATTTAAGTCTTTGCCAAACAAATCTACCTTTATGTATTTTACCATCTAGTTCAATATCAATTTTGCTAACTTTATTCCCATTTTCATAAACTTGTACATCTTTATAAGTTTGCTTAAATGGCTTAGGATATATAAATAAAATACCCCCTACTATTACTACAGCTAATACTACTAATTTCTTTAACTTATTCATTTTTATCTCCAATATTAAAATATTAATTTCTAATTTATATTATAGCAAAACTTGGAACTTAGCGATATATCCACTAAAATATATGTTTTGTGAATACATAAAATAATCATAATATTTACTTCGCAATATATTAATGTTGTGTATTATTACTATTTTTTATTAACTATGTACACTTTAAAGGTAAATTCATCAATCTCATTAAAATCTACCATTAATTCATATTGCCCGTCTTTTTTAACTTCATCTACTAATATAGAACTATCTACTGGTGTTGAAGTTTTATTAAATAAGTATTCTTCATTTGAATTATCTTTTAGCATTACTGTAATAGGATAGTAAGTCTTTGTTTCAATTCTTAGCGATTGTCCTTCTTTTAAGTTTATATTAACTGCTTTTTTAGACATATAATCTTTACTACCCATAGTTATATCACCCATGAAACTAGCACTATTTTTATCTGGATTATCTGGTTCTTTTGCACTATATGACCATTCTAGTATTTCTAAATCCTCACCATTTACCTCAGCATAATTATTTGAAATAGTATCTTTTATAGTTTCCACATTATCTTTATTACATCCTATTAATTCAAATCCAAATATCATAAATGATAATATTAAAATTAATTTTTTCTTCATTTTACTCTCCCTTAAATTAATATTTGAAAATACACAATAAACTATATTTTACCATTTTTTAGTTATTTTGTAATATATAACAATTATGTACTTTCTTACATTCTATCATTAATTCACAGTATTATAAACTATCTCTATATAATTAATCACACAATTGTCTAATAGATTCTAATTTTAAAATTATTGTTTACTTAATGAAGATAAGTATAGGAAAATTAAAGCTTTTAGATTACATGTAGCAGATATGGAGGATGGAAACACTAGTTTAAGTTCATCAGGAGTAAATGCAAAAACTGTGTATGAAAAAGAATTAGATTATAACAGTACAAAGGCATATACTCAATATTTGGGATATGATGGAAAAGATTTTTTAGATAAGAGCGGAAATATAATAAATCCAAATATTTTTTCAGAATACTTCTTTTACTTTGAATCAAAAGCATTAATTCAAGTCTCACTTATAGCGGGAGTACTTTCTCTTGTAAGTTATTTTATATTAAAGTTTAAAACTTCTTCAACAAAAAATAGTTCAATTTGATATTGCAATTAAGTACAAAAAATAATAAGTAAATTGACCTATTGATAAAATTAATTTTGATGAATGTATTTAACTAACAATATTAATATACTACGAACAAATTATATAAAAAAAGTATTATAGAACTCAAATGGCTTTTTTAAGAAAATTTTAGCGTTACTAGAGAAAATTCTACGGTAACGTTTTTTTTATTAGATGTTACCAGAAAATTTACAGTAACGCTTCTGGCAACGGGGTAAATGTGTATATTTCAATGATTTTTAAGGGTGTTATCGTAGTTTAGGAAAAGTCTTAATAGGTGTGAGATTAGAGGAAAATAAGATATATTTACCTCTAATTTTAAATAAGTTTATGGTTTTGGTTCTTTGGTAACGGTAGGTATTAATTTTGATAATGAAGAGAAAACTGCTAAAAAGTTAAGAAATATAATATAAAATTAGTAGATAAAGTAAATACAAAAATATATAATTAAATAATAAATAATAGAACGAAAGGTGTTGATAAATATGTCTCCACTAGAAAAAATGATAATACAAGCTTTAGAAAATGAAGATGATGATATAATTTTAGCAGAAGTACTAGATTTTTATGAATATTTAAAAGAAAAAAAGAAAAGACAAAAAGATACTCTATGGAAAAATATACAAGAAGATGAACCGACTAATGAAGAAATAGAAATAATAAATAATTATATACAAAGAGAAGCTAAAGATGAACCATATAGACTTAGCAGAAACTCAAAAGAAAGAGAACTTTCCTATCTAAGAGAAAAGTCTTTAAGAGATGAAATAAGTGCATTAGCAAATGCCAAAGAAAAAGGACTAAAAGAAGGATTAAAACAAGGATTATTTGAAGGTAAATTAGAAAGTGCAAGAAGCTTTTTAGATATTTTAGATGATGATACAATAGCTACTAAGCTCAATATCGATGTAGATATAATAAAAAAATTAAGAACAGAAACATTAAAAAAGTAGTCTGAGGTTAACTCATCAGACTATTTTTAATATTTAAATATATTACTAAATAAAGAGAGAGAATTATATGCCTCTATTTTTTGATTACAAAGTAACAAAAACATACTAAATAAATGTTACAATATAGATACATTCAAAATTTTTATAAATTATGAATTAAAGTAGGAGCTTATGCTCCTATTTTTTGTTAAAAAAATAAAAAATTAAAATAAATTGATAGAAATTTATATAATTTATCGTATTAGTAATTGTAAAAGCTTTTACAGAAGGAGGAAGCAAACTTGCAAGATGAGTTAATAATTAAATACATAAAAAAGAAAAAAGAAGTAGGAATGGAACTTCTTATAGATAATTACAGAGGAATACTTACATCTGTAGTTAGAAAGCATCTAGGAGTGTTAATAAATTATGAAGAAGAATGTATAGATGATGTACTTTTATCAATATGGGACAACATTAAAAGCTTTGATAAAAACAAAAACCAATTTAAAAATTGGATATGTGCTATAGCAAAATACAAGGCCATTGACTATAAAAGAAAGTATCTAGCTAAAGTAGAAACATTAGACATGACAGATGAAATCTATTATATAGACAAAGATTTAGTAAAGCAAGAAACAAAAGAAGAAGTAGAAGAAATATTAAGTCATTTAAATGAAAAAGACCGAGAGTTATTTGTAAAGCATTATTTAGAGGATATAGATTTAGAGACTATAGCATTAAAGAGTAATACAAAAGTATCTAATTTATATAACCGACTATCTAGAGGTAGAAAAAGAATTAGAGAAAATATGTGTAAATAGGGAGGTTTAATTATGAAGGATAAATATAGAATATTAAATGATGTTAAAGTAAATATAGATGAATATGAAGAAGTAAAGTTTGATAATAATGATAATATTAAACAGAGGATGAAGAAAAAGTTAAGAAATAGAAAGCCTTCTTATAGAAATGCAATAGCAGTTGCATCAGCTGTAATATTAGGTAGTAGTGTTATGTTAAATGAAAATGTATGGGCACATGTTCAATCTATATGGTATACAATAGATGAAGTTTTTAGCTTGAAAAAAGAGGAAGTTAAAGACTATACCTATAACATAGATAAAACAGTAGAAGATAAAAATATTAAAATTTTATTTAAAAGTATTATGCTTGATGATGGAAAACTTATAATAGATGCAAATATTGATGACACTAAATTTAATCCTTTTGAAGATCTTACACAAAAACAACAAAAAGATTGGTCTGTTGATAAATGGGGAAATAAAGAAACTAGAGTATCATTAGGTGCAGATAGCACAGAAATTTATGTGGATGGAGTTAAACGAACATATTTTAATAATTCAGCTCCAAACTCAAATGATAAAAACGATGATAAAACTACAGATGTGTTAATAGAACAATCCATAGAGGCTATAGAAAGTGATAAAGACGAGCATTATTTAGAAAAAGTAAATGAAAATCAATTTCCAAATAATATTGATATAAATAAGATGTATAACTTTAAAATAAAAATTAATAAGTTACATATAGTTGAATCAGAGTATACAGACGAAGAATCAAAAACAGGTGAAGGTAGTTATGGTGCAGTAGTAGAAGGAGATTGGAGTGTAGATGTAAGTATAAAAGGAGAAGACTTAATAAATGCATCAACTAATTATGAAATAAATAAAGATATAGATCTAGAGTTAGATGATAGAAAAATAAATGTATCAGTAGATAATATTAGTATATCTCCTATCTATTTAGGATTAGATTATTCATATATAAATGAAGATGGATATAGTATAGAGTTCAAAGTATTTAATGATAAAGGAGAAGAGTATAGATGGGTATCTATTCAATCAGATTCATATATTGGTAAAATTGATAAAGCTAACTTTGAGATGAAACTGATAAATTCGTATAAAGATACAAAATATATTAAATTAGTTCCTACTATTATTCATTATCAAAAAGGAAAGACACTGGTATTTGAGGAGAAATCTATAGAAATAGAAATTAATAAATAAAAAATAAGTTATAAACAATATTAATATACTACGAACAAATTATATAAAAAAAGTATTATAGAACTCAAATGGCTTTTTTAAGAAAATTTTAGCGTTACCAGAGAAAATTCTACGGTAACGCTTTTTTATTAGAGATTAGCAGAAAATTTACAGTAATGCTTCTGGTAACGGTAGATAGTTTTTGATATATAAAATCAGTATTTATTAATATTATAAAAAAGATATTAAATTTTGAGTAATATTCAACAAATCTGAAGGTTTTTTATTGTATACTAAGGTATTAGAAAATATACCGATTATAGATAAATTTACAATTATTACATACTGAATATGATAGTTTATGATTTTAGTTTGTTTACTATAAAAATATAATGTATAATTATTGTAATATAAAATATAGGAAGTGAAAAAATGAGAAGAACTTTATTAAACCCTAAAATAGATTTTGTATTTAAAAAAATTTTTGGATCAGAAGAACACCCAGAAATTTTAATATCATTTTTAAATGCAGTACTTAAACCAAAAAAGCCTATTGTATCAGTTGAAATAAAAAACTCAGACTTAGAAAAAGAGTATATAGAAGATAAATTTTCTAGATTAGATGTAAAAGCATTGACAAGCAATAAAGAAATCATAAATATAGAAATACAATTAAAAAATGAATACAATATGATACAAAGAAGCTTATATTATTGGAGTAAGCTTTACGAAGAACAATTATCAGAAGGCGATAGATATGATAAATTGAGTAGAACAGTTTGTATAAATATACTAGATTTTAAATATTTAAAAAATGACAGATTCCACAATGGATATAGGTTAAAGGAAATAGAAACAAATGAAGAATTAACAGATTTACAAGAAATTCACTTTATAGAAATACCTAAGCTAAAAAGATTTGAAAGCACTGAAGAAATAGTTGATTTACTAGAGGGTTGGGTAGAGTTTTTAAGAGATCCAGAAAGTGAAGTAATTAGAAAATTAGAAATGAGTAATAAAGAAATTAGAGAAGCTAAAGATGAATTATATAGACTTAGCAGAAACTCAAAAGAAAGAGAACTTTACTATCTAAGAGAAAAGTCTTTAAGAGATGAAATAAGTGCATTAGCAAATGCCAAAGAAAAAGGACTAAAAGAAGGATTAAAACAAGGATTATTTGAAGGTAAATTAGAAAGTGCAAGAAGCTTTTTAGATATTTTAGATGATGATACAATAGCTACTAAGCTCAATATCGATGTAGATATAATAAAAAAATTAAGAATAGAAAAATTAAAAAAGTGGTCTTAGGTTAACTCCTCAGACTATTTTTAATATTTAAATATACTACTAAATAAATAATATAATATAGATACATTCACAATTGTTATATATTACAAATTGAATTCTGTGTGTATTTAAAAATATCTGTTTTATTGAACATATAAAGTATGAAATTATTTAATTATTAATTAAGAGATAGATTTATACCAAGCTTAATTACTGTAATTTCAATATTAGTTCTTATAATATTTGTAATAAAAAAATAAATAAACGAATAAGAAAATTTCTGAATTAGAAAAAATGATTAATAATTTATAGAATAATTAACTAACAATATATTAATTTTATGTATTGACAGTTGAAAAAAGATTAATTATAATAAAGACAAATCAATTGAATTAAATTAAATTTTGATTGATTGAAATAATCACAAGAAAGAGGTTGCTATGAGCAAATACGATATTTTAAAATTAGAAAATCAGATGTGTTTTCCATTATATGCAATATCAAGAGAAATAATAAAATTATATAAACCTTATCTTGATCAGCTTAATCTTACGTATACTCAATATATTGCAATGCTTGTAATGTGGGAAGAAGAAAAAATAGTATTTAAAGAACTTGGAAAAAAACTTCATTTAGACTCAGGAACTCTTACTCCTGTACTTAAAAAACTTGAGTCTATGGGACTTATAATAAAGTATAGAAGTAAAGAAGATGATAGAGTAGTAATTGTTGAACTTACTGATAATGGAAGAAAACTTAAAGATGAAGCCATCACAGTTCCAGAAAGAGTATTTTGCCAATTTAAAATATCTGAAGAAGATGCTGTTCAGTTTAAATATTATTTAGATAAAATACTAAAAAGTTTTGTATAATAAAAGATGATAAATTCACTTTTTAAAGTGAATTGCATCTTTGATTATATAGATAACCTATTTTATACACTAATTAATTGAATTAAATTAAATTTTAATAAATTAAAATATTGGAGGATATATTATGAAATTTTATGATTTTACTGCAAAAAAAATGAATGGTATAGAAGTTAAAATGGACGAATACAAAGGAAAGGTGTTATTGGTTGTTAATACAGCTAGTAAATGTGGATTTACACCACAATTAGCAGAACTTGAGCAAATGTATAAGGACTATAAAGATAAAGGATTTGAAATACTTGGATTCCCTTGTAATCAATTTGCCAATCAAGACCCAGGTTCAAACAAAGAAATAAGTGACTTTTGTCTTATAAATTATGGAGTTACATTTACAATGTTTGAAAAAATAGATGTTAATGGAGAGTCTGCACATCCAATATATAAATATTTAAAAAATAATGCAAAAGGAATGTTAAACAATGAAATAAAATGGAACTTTACTAAATTCCTTATTGACTCTGAAGGTAATGTTGTTGATAGATTTGCACCGACTACAAATCCTAAAAAGATAAGAAAAGATATAGAAAAATTATTACCATAAGCATAGTAAGTAAATTTAGCACAATATTATAAAAGAAACTAACAAATTATATAAAATTAGATAAATAACCATACCTTATATTATTGAAAATACTAAGGTATGGTTGTTTTTATTGTAAATTTATTTATAACAAAATATCTAGTTTACAAAAATTTATCATAAATCTTAATAAAATCTTAATAAATTATACACTTTATATTAAAAAATAACATCTATACTACTAAATATAAACAATATATGTATAAAAATGGTAAAATAAAAAGCGAGGTGAGATTAATGATAAAAGGGAATGTATTATTAGTTGATGATGATAAAGATATAGTTGAGTCTATGGAAATACATTTAAAAAATGAAGGACTAAAAGTATATAAGGCTTATGATGGAATAGAAGCTCTAGAAATTTTACTTGAAAAAGAAATTCACTTAATTTTAATGGATATTATGATGCCAAGAATGGATGGACTAAGTGCAACATTAAAAATTAGAGAAGAAAAAAATATACCAATTATACTAGTATCAGCAAAAACAGAAGATAGCGATAAAATAATAGGGCTTAACATGGGTGCAGATGATTATATAACAAAACCATTCAACCCATTAGAACTAGTAGCAAGAGTAAAGTCTAACTTAAGACGTTATATTTCACTTGGAAACTTTAAACAAGAAAACTTAGAAGTCTTAAAATATGAAGCATTAGTTCTTGATAATGCTAGCAAAGAAGTTAGCGTAGATGGGGAAGTAGTAAAGTTAACCCCTATAGAATATAAGATTTTAGAAATGCTACTAAAAAATCAAGGAAGAGTATTCTCATCAAGGCAAATATATGAAAGTATTTGGCAAGAGCCAGGATACAACTGTGACAGAACAGTAGCAGTACATATAAGAAGGATAAGAGAGAAAATAGAGATAAATCCTAAAGATCCAAAATATATAAAGGTGGTGTGGGGAGTTGGATATAAAATTGATAAAAAATAAAAACTTAGTAATTATAGTTATATGTTTTTGTATAACTATAATTACTGCTAATATAGATATGAAAGATTTTTATATGAAATATATTAATGCAGACTTTTATAAAAGTTATGAATTAGAACAAGTTTTATATGAAATAGCAACACAATCTGTATATACAGTAGTGGGAGATAATGCAAGTGAAAAAATGCTTGATTATAGAACTGAAAGTAGAAATATGATTTCTAATTATACAACAGCAAATGTATTTGTAATAAATAACGATAGTAAAGAAGTATACTATAATAATATTTCTGATATTGATAAGTATTTAAAAACAGTTACAGAATCTTATCACAGTGTATATGAAATTAACTTTAAAGATAAAACTATGTACTTACTAAATGGTAATAATGATAAAGTTAGGGTATCAACAAACTATTTTGGTAATCTAGCTCAAACAAGAAAAGAAGATGTTACTACATATATAGCAATTCCTTTTACTTCAGATATAATAGATATGAAAGATATTAATATTAATGAGCCTTTATATGTAAGGTATAAGGAATTTACTAAAAATATTGAGGATGCAAGTTTTTTTATAGGCTTTAAAATGATAGCATTAGCAATAATTATAATATCCTATTTAGTTATAAGTATATTAGAAAATAAAGAATTAAATAAAAAAAATATTTTAAAAAATATATTACTTATATCACTTGCTTTTTTAATGTCTTTACTACAATCTAAAATTTATGGATGGAGTATATGGTACTATTTTATTAATACAGGTTTACTATACTTAATATATTATTTTGGTTTTAAAATATTAGAGGAAAATAGAAAAAATAATATACATCCTAAAGATTATGCACATAATCTAATGGTTAAATTGACTAGTTTAAAAATGAATAATAAAAAAATTTATACTATAACTAAATATGTATGGATATTTATACCACTAGTAATAATACAAGTTATTATAATATTTGCATTTCATGTTAATTATGGATTATTTGAATTTTCAATTTATACTGCTCCATTATTAAGTATAGCTTTATGTGTAATATCAATTTTTATTATAAAAGATAAAGTAAATAAAATTGAACAAATAAGAAGTGGAATAGATAAAATAAAAAATGGAAATATAGAACACAAAATAGAAATAAAGAAAGATTTATTGTTTGATGATATAGTAAAGGATATAAATGAAATAGGAAAAACTATAAATATAGCGGTAGAAGAAAGATTAAAAAGTGAGAGAATGAAAAATGAACTTATAACTAATGTATCTCACGATTTAAAAACACCTCTTACAGCTATTATTAACTATATAAGTTTAATGAAAAAAGAAGATATTCAACCAAAACATTTAAAAGATTATGTACAAGTTTTAGATAAAAGGTCTCAAAGGCTTAAGATATTAATAGAAGACTTATTTGAAGCTTCTAAAATTGGAAGTAATAACATAGAATTAAATTTAGAAGAAAATGATATAAATCAGTTACTTACTCAAACATTAGTAGAAATGGAAGACTATATAAATGAATCTAAATTAGATTTTATAGTGAATACACCTGATAAGGAAGTGTATATATTAGCTGATGGAAAAAAGACTTTTAGAGTTTTTGAAAATATAATTTCTAATATATTAAAATACTCTTTAGAGAAAACTAGAGTATATATTGATTTAGTAGAAAGTGATAAAAAAGTACATATAAGTTTTAAGAATATATCTAAGCATCAACTTAATTTCGACCCAGATGAAATAACTGAAAGGTTTACAAGAGGAGATTTATCAAGAAATACAGAAGGTTCTGGACTTGGACTTGCTATAGCAAAAGGGCTTGTACAAGCACAAGGTGGAGAATTAAAAGTAGATATTATTGGGGATTTGTTTGTTGTTAATATAGATTTTAATATGTAGTATATTTTGTATATTATTAACTAGAAAGTTCAAGAAGCTTATTAGATATTTTAGATGATTACATTAGTCACTAAGCTTAATATTTACGTAGATATAATAAAAAATAGTCTGAGGTTAACTCCTTAGACTATTTTTAATATTTGGGTATGTTTTATATATGAGCTTTAAGTTCCTTTATAAACTTCTTTCTCCTTACATTGTATAAAATTAAGTCAATAATCAAATATGTAACCATCATTATTATTATCATTTTCAAATCTTTTATTTCAAATAAAAAATATACTACTTCTAATATCAATAATCTCTTTGTAGTCTTAAGTCGTTGAATACCTTCAAATCTACAATATGTAGCGTTATCTATATTTACGTTATATTTTTTATTAAATTTATCTACAGAACGATCTATTCCAAACATATAGTTTTTTTCTAATATCCCTATACTTGCTGATAAAGAACCAATAACTACAAACAATATACCTATATTTTGCTCCATATAATTATCCCCCTAAAATAATATCTCCTCGCACGTTATAACAATTGCGACTTAATTTATATTGTATCATTTTTAACACTCATTTAAAGCATAGCCTAATATTTAAATATACTACTAAATAAATGTTATAATCTAGATAAGTTAACAATTGTTATATACTACGAAGTTAATTATATTTATACAGTACATTTTACTTCAAAATATGGACTTGAAAAATCATAATTATATCCAGGACTTATAATAATAGTCTTATCATTACAACCTATATCAGAAAACATATCACAAATATCATCAAAATTAAATGAACTAGTTTTTTTACATAAAAAAGTGCCTTCTTTAACTTTAATTATATTTTCAATATTAGAATCTATTTTATAAACTTCACATGCAACAAACTTAGTAACTACATCATCTTTTATATTTATAATTACACCGTAATCATGTTTAATATATAAGTTTTTGCTAAAACATTCATTAAACATATCATCTAGAAGTTTATAAAAATTATCATTCATTTCATCTTCATATAAAGGAATTGTATAGTAATACTTTTCATCAAAATTAAACTCTTTTGACTCATAATCACTATAACTATTTATTCTTTCTATATCTTCTTGTAAAAAATTTAAAAAGCTCAAACTATTATTAAGACTAGATATTTTTTCTTCTGTAATTTTCTTTCCATATTCTATTAATTGTATATAATCAATTTTATTATTATCTTTAAATACCAAATCCTTTACTTCTTTTAAAGGTATAGATAAATTAATACATATTTGTATTAACTCAACCATTCTTGTTTGTTCAAAGTTATAGTATCTATAATTACTATTAGGATCAACATATATAGGTTTTAATAGTCCAATTAAGTCGTAATATCTAAGAGCCTTTATACTACATCCAGTTCTTTTTGAAAGCTCTCCTATAGTTAATAATTTACTTTTCATAAAATCTCCTTGACTCTACCATAAGGGTATACTTTATAGTTATTATAGAGTTTTATTGTGTTAATGTCAAAGGAGGAGAATGATGAATCAAGAACTTTTTGGAATAACTCCACCAAAAAAATTATTTGTTAAACTAGCAATTCCAAGTTTAGTCAGCATGTTATTTTCATCTATTTATATGATGGCTGATGGAATGTTTGTTGGAAAAGTAATAGGAAGTAAAGGTTTAGCAGCTATAAATCTTGTTTTTCCAATTATAATGATAGTATTTGCAGTTTCAGATATGATAGCAGCAGGAGCATCTGTAAAAATAGGAATTAAACTAGGTGAAAAAAAGGAAGAAGAGGCAAGTAATATTTTTTCAATTGCTCTTTTACTTATGTTTATTATAGATAGTATTTTTATGATATTAAGCTTAGTTTTCGCAAAGGATATTATATTTATTTTAATTAAAGATAAAGAACTTGCTACTTTATCATATAGATTTGCATATGTATTTATTTTAGCACTACCTATTATAGCTCCATTTTTTGCATTAGATAATTATTTAAGACTATGTGGTAAGGCAAATATGAGTATGTGGATAAATATAGCTGTATCAATACTTAACATTATATTAGATGCAATTTTAATTGGATACTTTAAATTAGGAATAGAATATGCTGCACTTTGTAGTGCTTTAAGTATGTCTATAGGAACTTTAATTTTCTTATATCCCTTTATTATGAAAAAGGTTACATTAAGATTTACAAAACCTAAAGTAGATGTAAAAGAGATTTTATACATTATATATAATGGAAGTTCTGAGTTTTTAAGCAATATATCAAACTCTATTATGGCAATTATAACTAATGGATTTCTTCTTTATTATGGTGGTCCAGTAGGTGTAGCGGCATTTTCAATTGTTATGTATATAGATGCATTAATATCACCAATATTATTTGGTATGATAGATTCAATACTTCCAGTTATTAGCTATAATTATGGTGCTAAAGATTATAAACGTATAACTCAGTTTTTCAAAATAACTTGTATAGTTGGATTTACTATTTCAATTTTAACTATGATTATAATATTTATATTCCCTGATTTCTTAGTTGGATTATTCTCTTCAAAATCAGATGTTGATATTATATATATGGGTAAAATAGCATTACTATTAAGTGCGCCATCACATTTATTTAAATGGTTTACTATGACTGTAGGTAGCTTTTTAACTGGACTTGAAAAAGCAACTGAATCTATAGTAGTAATGTTGGTAGAATCAGTTATACTTCCTTTAATACTGATTGTAGTTTTAACTAAGGCTATAGGAGTTTACGGAATATTTATCGCACCAAGTATAGGTGGAATAATTTCAGTAGCTATAGCATTTATACTTTGGAGAAAATGTGTTAAAGAAGAATTTGAAAATAATTAATTTAAACTTATTTAAGGAGAGAAGTATGAAAGATAATAATATAGAAAATATAGTCACATTAGAACTTGTAAAAGAAGATGAACTATATAAATTTAAAAAAGACTTACAAGAATCATTTTCAGTAGCAGTAATAGAAGAGTTTGGCTCTGTAGATGCTGGACCTATTCCATATGATGAAGAGATAGAAAAAAGTTTTAACGCTCCTGGAGCAGTTATATATCATATACTATCAAATGGTATAAAAGTTGGTGGAGTAGTAGTTTCTATAAATGAAGAAACACAACACAACTCTTTAGACTTTTTATTTATAGCTAAAGGTAAAGGTGGTAAAGGTATTGGATATAAAACTTTGAAAGCTATTGAAGAAAAGTATCCAGAAACTAAAGTTTGGGAAACTCATACACCATTCTTTGAAAAACGTAATATTCATTTTTATGTTAATAAGTGTGGATTTAAAATAGTAGAGTATTTAAGTGAAAAGTATCATAATCCAGATGAAGAAGGATTACCAGGTGGAGAAGACTTCTTTAGATTTGAAAAAATAATGAGATAAAAATAGGAGCATATGCTCCTATTTTTAATAGAATTCATAAAATATCCTTGACTATACCATAGGGGTATACTTTATACTGATTATATAAAATAATGAACTTATTAATATTACAAACTAATTATAAAAATTACTAGTGATATACATAAGTTATTTTTATAGTTTATAATAACAACCAAATAGTTTAACATAACAACATAAATTAAATAAAAATAGTTTTTGCTACATAGCAAAACTATTTTAATGAATAGCAACAGGAGTTTAAAACAGTGGATTTTTTGAAATATTTATTTAGAAACGCAACCGAATACAGTGATTTTAATATATTCGGATTGGCACATATAACCATATTATTTATAGGAATTTTAGGTATCGTATTTATACTAAAGAGAATGAATGTAAGTAGGAAATTTGAGCGAATTTTAGGTATAGTGTTATTAGCACAACAAATTATCTTATATACATGGTATTTACGATCTGGATATAAGTTATTAACAGAAGGTCTACCATTATATCATTGTAGAATAGCAATAATATTGACTGGTATTGGTTTATTTTTTAATAAAAGCATTTGTAAAAAAATAGGTTCTATATGGGGATTAATAGGGGCAGTATCTGCATTAGTATATCCAGTGCTAGACCCATTTGTATTTCCTCATATAACTCAAATTTCTTTCTTTATAGGTCATCTATTCCTTCTTTGGAGTTCTGTTTACTGTATATTTGTTGAATGCATTAAACTTAGTAAAAAAGACCTTAAAATAATTATATACTTCACTAACATATATCATATATCAATGTTTATATTTAATCATATTATAGGCTCTAATTATGGATATATGAGAGTATCGCCTATTGGTATAGGGAATGATTTACATCCGGTAGTATATGGGCTTATAATTATAGCTATATTTAATGCATTAATAGTTTTTATGAATTCATTAATGAATAGACAACAAAAGAACAACACAAACTTAATGAAACTTTACGCATAAATAAGGCAAAAACTAGAAGATATTATTCTTCTAGTTTTTTTTGCCATATTTAAAAATAAGTTGGTTTTAGGTCTAGGTTTATATGATAGCTTTAGTTTTAATTACATTTAGCTACTCTAAAATAAAAGAATATACTGTGTTAAAAGATGTTTTCGTATTTATAAATGAAAATATCGTTTCAATTTTGATAGTGAAAAAAGATGATGATATTCACGATTATGATTAATTAAAAATATATTATTATATCCATATAATTATCTTTGCAATTTAGAAAAATATTTATCGTAATTTTAATATCAACACTGTATTAAAACATAGCTTAATAATTAAATCATCAATAAAATATATCAATTTAGAAAATTTTAATTGGTATATTTTTTTATGTTATACAACTAAATTGTGCAAGAAATTAACAAAAATAGTAATTATAAAATTTATTGAAAAGTTTACTTATAATATACTTTAATATTAAATAAAATAAACTTTATGTGTTGAAAAATACATAAGGTTAAATTGAAATTAAAATCATTACAAACTTTTAAAAGTTTACTTATATTAAACTTAAAAAAAATTAATGTAAACTTTTGAAAAATAAAACTTAAATATTGTTGGAATAACTGGATTGTAAAAAATATAAAAAATACTTGATAAAATATAAAAATGTTTATATAATAAATCTTGTTAGTTTAATAAAAGTAAATTTAAAGTATAAAAATAATAATCTTTTTACAAAGTTATCTTTTGAAATTTTGAAAGGAGGTTTTATGTGAATACTGAAAAATATGAAAATATAGGGTACAATGAAAAAATTCCTTTACTTAGTTTGTTAAAAAATTATAGTGAAATGGATATATCCTGTTTTGATGTTCCAGGTCATGTGAGAAGTCAGGGAGTATCTATACTTAATGATTATTTAGGTAATGAAATTATGAATATGGATATAAATTCTTCACCACTTATGGATAATGTATCAAATCCAAATGGAATTATAAAAAAAGCACAAGAATTATTAGCAAAATCATATAATGCACATAAATCTTTTTTTATAACTAATGGAACTACTCAAGCTATACATGTAATGATACTAAGTATGTTAAGTCCAGGAGATAAAATACTTTTACCTAGAAATGTACATAAATCAGTTATAAATGGATTAATTATGTCTGGAGCGACACCAATTTTTATTCAGCCTGAGTTTGATTATGATTTAGGAGTAAGTTTGAATATAAGTTTTGAGAGTGTTTATAAAGCTATATCAGATAATAGAGATATTAAATGTTTATTTTTACTCAATCCAACTTATTATGGGGCATGTGCACAATTAGAAAAAATAATAAAATTATGCAAAGATAATAATATTAAAGTTTTAGTGGATGAGGCACATGGTGCACATTTTAAGTTTCATAAGGAATTACCGCCATCAAGCATAGAGCTAGGTGCAGATATGGCAGCTATAAGTATACATAAAACTGGAGGAGCATTAACCCAAGCATCAGCACTTTTAATAAATAATACGGTAGATGATAAAAAGGTTTTACAAACTATAAATATGCTGCAGTCTACATCAGCATCTTACTTACTTATGAGTAGTATAGATGGAGCTAGATATAACTTAGATATAAATGGAGAAAGACAATTATCTAATGCTTTAAATCTAGCTAGGTATGCAAGAAATAAGCTTAATAGGATTGATGGTATAAAGGTTTATTCACCACAGGATTTAAAATCAAAAGGTGTAGAGTTTGTAGATGAGACTAAGTTATGTATAAATGTTAAAGGCTTAAATTTAACAGGATTTGAAGTGTATGATATGTTATATAAAAATTTTTCAGTTCAAGCTGAATTAGGAGATTTGTATAATGTACTTGCACTTATATCCATTGGTACTACAAAGAAAGATGTAGATAGACTTATAAAATCTATAGAAATTATAGCTAAGACTAAAAAAAGAAGTACAAAAATAAAAGATATAGAAATAAGACAGATTAATACTGAAATAGGTATAAATCCTAGAGAAGCATTTTATGCAAAAAAAGAACTTGTAGATATAAAAGATTCATTAAATATGATATGTGGAGAATCTATAATGGCATATCCACCAGGAATACCAATTATATCTCCAGGAGAAATAATAACTTATGAGATTATAAATTATATAAATTTACTTAAAGATAGTGGAGCATATTTTACAGATGCTCAAGATAAAAAATTAAATAAAATATTAGTAGTAAATGATACTGCTAGTATCAGCTAAGGAGTGTGTTTTTATGAAATTTGAAACTTTAGGTCGTCATATATTAGTAGAATATTATAATTGTGATGAAGAAGTATTAAAAAACCCAAAGTTAATAGAGGAGTTTATGAATAACTCAGCTTTAAATGCAAAGGCTACAATAGTTGATTCTGTTTTCCATCACTTTAATCCATGGGGTGTATCAGGCGCAGTAATAATAGCAGAATCTCATTTAACTATACATACATGGCCAGAATATGGATATGCAGCAGCAGACTTCTTTACTTGTGGAGATATAGATCCATGGAAAAGTTTTGAATTATTAGAAACTCTTTTAAAAGCAGAGAGAAGTGAGTCAACAGAGATACCTAGAGGATTAACTACAAAAATACAAAAATTTGCAAAAAAAGATTTAGGCAATATTACTCATAAGCCGGAAGCTATATAAATAATAAATGCCTAAATATAAATAAAAAATAAAAATAAATTTGGACTTATATTTTAGCATAAAGATAAAGAATATGCAAATTTACATAGCTAAAATATTAATATTAGATATAAATAAAAAATATAAATAGATAAATTATAAAAAATAAAAATAAATTTGGATTTTGGGAGGAAGTACTATGGAGCTTTGGTACACAGAGGAGTGGACTGACAATGTACGTTTTTCAATAAAAGTAGATAATCACTTATTTAGTGATAAATCAGAATTTCAACAAGTAGATGTATTTGAAAGTAAGGAGTTTGGAAAGTTCTTAACACTAGATGGACTTATGATGGTAAATTATAAAGATGAATTTATATACCATGATATGATAGTTCATACACCTATGGCGACTAATATGAATATAAAGAATGTATTAGTCATTGGTGGTGGAGATGGAGGAACAGTGAGAGAACTTACTCGTTACCCACAAATAGAAAAAATAGATATGGTAGAAATAGATAAAATGGTTGTAGATGTATCTAGAAAGTATATAGATATATGTGCATGTAAATTAGATGATAAAAGAGTAAACTTATATTACGAAGATGGTGTAGCTTTTGTTAGAAATGCTAAAGATGCATCTTATGATTTAATAATAGTAGATTCAACTGATCCAATAGGCCCTGGAGAAGGACTATTCTCTGTAGATTTTTATAAAGATTGTTATAGAGTATTAGGTGAGGATGGAATACTTGTAAATCAAAATGAAAGTCCTTATTTTGATTTTAATGCAAAAGAGATGAAAAGAGCTAATAATAAAATAAAGAATTTATTCGAGGTAACTAGAGTTTATCAAGCTCATATACCAACATATCCATCAGGACATTGGTTATTTGGGTTTGCATCTAAGAAATTTGATCCAATAAAAAATCACAACAAAGAAGCATGGGAAAATTTAAATTTAAAAACAAAATACTATAATAGCGATATACATAAAGGAGCATTTATGCTACCGCAATATGTAAAGGATATGTTAAATGAAAATGAATAAATTTTCCAATATAAATACATTTATGGGTATGGAAAATCCTTATGATAAATCTGATATAGTCGTTTATGGAGCAGGATTTGATGGAACTACATCTAATAGACCTGGAGCTAGATTTGCAAGTAGTTCTATGAGACCTGAATTTTATGGACTTGAAACGTATAGCCCAATTCTTGAATTAGATTTAGAAGATTTTAAAATCTGTGATATGGGTGATTTAGATTTAAGTATTGGTGATACTGATAAAGTATTACAAGAAATATATGAAGGTACAAAACAAATTATACAAGATAATAAAATACCTTTTATGATAGGTGGAGAGCACTTGGTTACCCTTCCTGCATTTAAGGCAGTTTATGAAAAATATGAAGATGTTTATATACTACATTTTGATGCCCATACAGACTTAAGAGAAGAATATAATAATAATAAAAACTCTCATGCTACGGTAATAAAAAGAATTTGGGATATAGTTGGTGATAATAAAATATATCAGTTTGGAATAAGATCTGGGACTAAAGAAGAGTTTGATTTTTCACTTAAGGAAAATCATACGTATATGGAAGTTGGAAATATAAATACTTTTAAGGATATAGTTGATAAATTAGAGTATAAAAAAATATACATAACAATTGATTTAGATGTATTTGATCCATCAATATTTCCTGGAACTGGAACGCCAGAACCTGGAGGAGTTACATATAGGGAATTTGAAAATATATTTAGTATACTAAAAAATTCAAATGTAGATATAGTAGGATGTGATATTGTTGAGCTTAGCCCAGACTATGATAACACAAAAGTATCTACTGTATTAGCTTGCAAGGTTTTAAGAGAACTAGCTCTTGTATTAGGATATAACAATGAAAAAAATAAAAATAAAAATAAATAAAGGAAAGGTGATATAAGGATATGGCAAGACATTTATTTACATCAGAATCAGTAACAGAAGGGCATCCAGATAAG
>ENA-OWPF01001090-OWPF01001090.1-human-gut-metagenome-genome-assembly--contig:-NODE-1090-length-26002-cov-10.216326_pt1 | contig 26002 bp, 20 predicted proteins | sample MGYA00248261_ERZ651840 | MGnify/ENA primary metagenome ERZ651840 (study PRJEB26924, sample SAMEA4378268) | human gut metagenome | biome: human gut; feature: human-associated habitat; material: faeces... | reverse complement strand
TTTCCAATCCTTTTTGCTTATGTCCATGATTTTGAACCTCCTCAGTCTCATGTTAGTCTCAACAAACAATTTCAGAAATGAGACTGACTTGAGACGACAATTTTATAATTGACCTAGAAATACCGATTTTATCGCATTTTTCTATATCATAGAGTCTCAACTCTTGTGAGACTTTGTTGAGACTGACTTTAAAATATTCGTTTTTCAGAAAACTCTTTAAGCGTCCCTCACGCTTTAGAACGCTTCTTCTTAGAATATTCTGAAGTCACTTGATTTTTCTCAAAATTTCTATGACATTTCTACGACATTCCCTATTTTCATTATAAGAGTTACTTAAACCAAATTTATGCCTTTAACCAATTCAGTTTTTATCTTCTCCTGACTTCCACACATAGAGCTTTTACATTCAGGAAAACTCTATATCTCATTTTTATTCTATGAATACATACTTTCCCTTTCCTTTACCACTCACCGCTTTAACAACTTTCATGTCTCTAAGCTTTATCATTACTGCTCTTGCTGTGGATGGTGAGCAATCAAGAATTTCTTTTATTTCTTTTGTTCCAAAAATCTGATTTTTCTCTATTTCATCATACACCTTAAGAATATTTGCTTTCGAAGGTTCATTATATTTTTGTTGCTCAATCGCCGACTTTATCATGTCAATCGCCGACTTTTCTTCTCCAATCGCCGGCTTTTGGGAATCAATCAACGACTTATTGACTACAACATAAAAGCATTTGTATAATAAGATTTATCTTCTACATATTAACATTTCCTACTGTTGTTTAACCCATACTTCAAAGCACCTCTTTTTTCTATCATTCTTTTCTTGGTAACTAGTAATAAAACCTTTCTTTTGCAGTTGCAACAATAATCTCTCATTATGACCATTTACATCAATCGAAATTTCTTCCTTATGTCTAGACTTATTATCACTAAGCTTACTCCACTCACCACCAAGTTCCATCAATAATCTCGAGATTTCTGCAACACTATACACTTGTAAATGGTAAACAAGCAACATATGTCTTTCTGTATTATCCAAAAATTTCCATGCACGCTCAACATACACTTTATCTACATCAAATTGATTACTTGCAATAGTCTGTGCTAACTTTTTTGTCATAATACCTGCAGATATTTTTTTCAATATTTCAGGCTTAAAATTCTTATCAATAGTCGTATCATTCAGTAACATAACAACTTCACTTTCATTTAGTGAAACTGATGGCAAATCATTTATAAATTGATCAATATATTCTCTGCAATATATACCAAAACCATCTATTGCATTACTTTTAATCTTTTCAGTATTTGATAAGGAATATCTTATATAATGTTTTCTAATCAATACATAAATTTTATCCTCTGGAAGTTTTGATACATTAAACTCTATTTCTTCATCACAGTTATAATTATCTACTATCTGTCCCACGGCTTGTACTGTAATTTCTGGATTAATAATAATATTCTTTATGCACTCATTGTCTATCTTATCCGTCTTCTCTGACTTTACAACATCACTACAATTTTCATTAAACCAGTCTGACAGTTCAATGGTAATACCAAATTCAATATAATAAGATTCGAAATTCTTCCAAGTACAAGAAATACGTCTATTGTCAAATAAATAATTCCAAATTTCTTTCTTTTTGTCTTTTTCAACATTATTCTTGCAACATTCATCCAACTCGTCCCAGCTTACTTTTTCCTTATCCAATACAGATATAGCAAGTTCAATGTTCGTATTTGCCAAGCGTTCTATGATATCTTCCACTGCATTTATATCCTCAGAAACATTCTCTTCTCTTCCCAATACAAAATTATTAATATAATCTTCAAAATCATTCCAAATCCTATTATTTAGGAAATTAACATCAGCATTTAGAATAGTCGTATAATGTGCATTTCCAAGCCCATCTGCCAAATCCGGATGATAAAATTTTATCACCGATGAAATCATTGAATTATTTAACTCATACATATCGTTTTGATATATATAATTTAATACTTTCGCATCTGCACCTACATTATTAATTTCTCTGAATATAATCGACTGTCTTGATATTAATTCGATTAGTACATCGGCTGATACTCCATTTAAGTAAGCTAATGATTTCTCATCTTCGACTATAAAGTTTTTTATGCAATCCGAGTGTTCTACTTCATCCAATATTACAATTTGATCCATAGTTGCATTATTCAAAATTAGTGACAAATATTTATATTTAGTCTCCTCCAACAAAGAAACATCCTCCGCAATATTTTTCCACATATGGCGGTAGTATTTACACAATTCGCTTACAAAGTCATTAACATTTTGATCTCTCTCAATATATTCTTTTGTAAATTGATAATGTTCCATTCCTTTGTCCAATTCAAAACCATCAAAATAATACTTTTTATTAGTTTTCTCTGAACATTGGATAAGCATAAAATCCGTAAGTATATAATTTAATGTCTCTGTCTGCCTATATTCAGCATCATATATACGATCACTCACCTGCTGCAAATTTTTAATTTCAAACGCAAAGTTTTTTGCTTTATTACGCATACGAATGCTACGTAAGTAATCATTCTCATCCTTAGTAATACTATTTGGATGGAAATAATTAATATAATCTACATAACCTTCGTTTATATATCCATTTATAAGCAAGAACTTTAAAATTCCATACTTACCTATTCCTCCCGGAAGAAAATCTTCACCAAACTCATCAATCAGTTCCTTTAATGAATATCCATCTATCTTTGCAATCTTTTCTTCCAAATTTTGTATTTCTGAAATTAATTCTTGTTTTTTAGATTTCTCACTGAATTTCAAATCATTCATACGCTTTAAATATTTGCTACCCTCTGATGCCATTTTTTGTTTGACATTACTTACAGTATGAGATTGCTCATGATAACTATTAGATACATCATATCCAATAATTAGCTGGTTAATGTTATCAAATTTAGTTAAATCAAAATCCTCTTTAAGTATCTCTTCATAAGAATATTGACTGTTATTATTTATCTGCAAATTTTTTAAAGAGTAATATGTTCCATTATCATATGATAAAAATCCTAAAAATGCATGCTTAATTTCTTGCAATGAAAAAAGAATATCATTATGTACATTTTCTAGAATTTCTCTTTTAGGTACTATTTGCTCTTCGAGCTTTTTCTTTTCATTAATTACAAACTTTTCCTTTTCTTGAAAAACCTGTTTAACTATTCCTCTCTCAGCCTGTAATTCAGCAAATTCTTTCGGATATAAATTTTTAAATGTAATCATCGAAAACATTTCTTCATCTTTAAGTTTTGTCGTTTTTAATGTTCTCTTATATACAAGAAATTCATTGCATATATTAGTCAACACTCTCATATCTTGCACAAAAGGCGATATCTTCCATATATAGCGATCTGATATATCATAATTTTTGCTTTTATATACACCATCTTCGCCTTTTTCAAATTTTAACAATCCTCTTAATATTTCACCAGAGTTAGTTGCATTAATATAAGGAATCACAGGGACAATAAAATCAAAAAACTTGGTTCTTTCCTCATCTTTGAACATATCGTCTTTTATCGCATATATAAATACAACTTTGCGTTTAATATTATCATAATTATTTATAACAGTATTTAATTCACGTAATTTTATAAAAATATTTGGCTGATTAAACCTATCCAAATCCTCAATAAAAACAGTATCATAAGTTGTACTTTCAAAGAAATACACAATTTCGTCCAACGACTTGTCAAAGATTGATTCCTTTTCTTCTTTCTTTGATATACTTGCCTTATCACCCAGGTTAATATTAGCAATTCTAAAATTTGACATCACATATTTAAGAACTGTCGTAATCAATAACAATACTCCAAAGATGGTTACTGTAAATACAGCATACGATAACCATTGGTTAAGATGAAAAAATGCTCCATTATTAATGACTGTATTTTTAAAGTCTTCCAAAACATTCGGATTAATTTCAAGATAAACAGCTGATGCTACGACAGTTAACATCAATAGCGTGAAAAACATTTTCCAATAGGATAACTTCTTAATCTTTCTATATCGACTTTGTGGAATTTTCTCCACATCTACTCTGTAAAAAAGTTGCTTAAGAATTCCTTCCTCTATTACATTTTCATCAACGTCATCTAAAGTCCAATCATCAGCTAATAAAGTTGTTTTATCATCTTCTCCATTTACTGATTTCGTTGGCGTTGAAAATGCTGCTAATGATATGGACAAATATTTTGTCTTAGGATATTTTTTCAGATATGTTTTTATAACACTACTTTTTCCCGATCCATATGGACCTGATAATGCTATATTTTTCACATCTTTATTCTTTATTGCCCAATGGAGCGCTCGTATATATTCTTCACTATTCTTTGTATCTGATTCCGGTGTTAAATCCCTGTACCCAGACTCTCCATCCAAGCCATCACCTTTTTTTTGCCCAGAAATTAAATTCTGTATTTTTTTCCTCAAATTCCAATTTATCATTTTTATCCTTTCCGGGCATCATATGCTCTGATAGTTCTTCATCAATTCATTATGTTTCGTTGTTCAACCACAAACTTTTGAGAAGCAATCAACGCTTACAATATAAAATAATTTGTATAATAAAGCAGATTCTTTATTTCTATGTTTCATATATTGCCTTACTTTCAGCAACCATCATGGGCTTTGCATAATTTGTCTCAGCATATTATGTTGATTCCCTGCGAAGGTTAATAACCTTCTCCTCGCCCATATCATTATTATCTGTCCAAAGTTCACATTGTATAACGATTACTGGAATTTACAATAAACAAGACATTTCTTCCTTTTATTTTCGTCAAATGTGTGTCCCAGCAGAACACAAGTGAAGCACCTTTGCTTTCTTCAATCTTTGTTGTTTTTAGTCGATCTTGAACTGCTTTTGTTGCACCAATCTCCATATGTATCACCTGCTCATCTCAAGTATTCTTTTTACTTCATTCTGTAATTCATCACTAAAGTCTGATAAATCATCATATGTAATTACTTTCAGTCTAATGAGACGAACAATATCCCCTATTGCCTCTGATTTACTCATCTCCATGATAACACCCGGATGACGCTTATCTTCTTTTATCCGTTTTTCAAGTTCCCAGAATTTCTCTGATGCAGGCTTTTTATCATCATTCAGAAAATTGGCATACTCTTTAACAAGACCTTCCATATAATTTTCCTGCCAGCCTGATAATCTTTCTCGAAATAATTTCCAATCCTTTTTGCTTATGTCCATGCTTTTGAACCTCCTCAGTCTCATGTTAGTCTCAACAAACAATTTCAAAAATGAGACTGATTTGAGACTACAACTTTATAATTGACCTGCAAATACCGGTTTTATCGTATTTTGCTATATCATAGAGTCTCACTCAGTCTCAAATCTCGTGAGACTTCGTTGAGACTAACTTCGGAATCACATTAGGTGTTATCATCTTGAATACTATTTCTCTTACTCATTTTCTAAGATATAGTGATAACATCTAAAATTAACACTATATATTTCTCAACAAAATGTCTATTTTATCTTTAATCTTACAATTACAATTTAAATATCCATCTATTTTATCCCATATTTAAATATCAATACAGCAAATAGCTTTTCCAAAATCACTATTTTTTCTCTTGTGTTTTTTATCTCCTCTATAGACATAGTGTTATCAAATGATATTCCGTGTGCAACATTATGTCTCGCCTTTAATGTCTGATTCAAAAAAGTTTTCCACAGACAATCATCTGAAACCTTATTATTCGATAAATTCAATTCAATTGAAGATATATCAATATTATAAGGAAATTCTCTAACTCCTCTAGTTAAAATATCGCTCAATTGCGTTGTTATTTCTAATACAAATTCATTGTCATTTTCAAAAACTTTTTCTATTCTACAATCAGTTATGTACCCCCAAAAATTTCTACCTACAATTTCTTCAAAATACTTTTCTATAACAGATGCTTTAGGGTTCTTGTTGTTCTCATAAAAGAAAGGAGCTATAGTATATTTTATATTTGCCTGTTCAAACAAATCCACCATTTTGGTAATCTTTTTTTCATATCCTTTGTTATCTGTGTCAATAAACTGACTACAAAATGTTCTCTTCATTCTATTTGATGATACTGAAAAGGCATTGTTAATATTTATGTCATCTATTAGACATCTTATAATTTCTTGTAAACACCCTTCTAAATTTGCGACAACTAAAACAATTGCTGCTCTACACAATACATTATATTTATCATCGTCAGTACCTATTTGTTCTGCCATTTGTATAAGAACATTCACTTCATCCCATCTAGCATCAAATTTATCCATAAAATCCGATGCAAATGTACTCATTATTTTAGTACTCCCTTCACAATTTTAATCCTTTTTAGTATTTTTGACTTATCATTCGTGCTTCCATTTATGCTATCTATAAAATCATCATTAAAAAACAATTGTTTTAACCTTTGTTTCATTTGTGTTGTAATGGTAAATGTTTCATCTTCCATTATCTTATCTGAAATAGCAATAGAAATAGCATCATATACGGCTGCATTAAAATGTGATTGCAACTTCAATTTTTCATTTTCCACCTTATACTTTGCAAAAGCATCCGTTCCCAATTGAATAATTATAAAGCTCATAACTTTTTCAAAATGTTTTTTTAATCTTTCTAAATCATTAGAGTCAAATTTATTATACTTATCCATCTGTTCAGAAAGAAAATCTTTAAAAGATTTTTTCATATTTTCTCCTTCTCCATCTATATATGAATAAAATCTTAATACATATTCAACATCTTGCATTTTTTTAACTTTATTATTTTCTTCTGGATTTTTCAAATCAATTCCAAGTAGTTTTCTAAAATCTTCATTTTTAGCCAATTCTTTTATAATATCATTAAATTTTCCTCTATAAATTGCATTTCTTAATTCTTGTGACTCAAGCTGAACTGCCCCTGAATTCAGTCTTTCAAAAATATCAAATTTAACTTGTGGATCAACTGTCGAATCAATGCGCAAACACTTTATCGTTCTTTCTTCCAATCTTCTTATTAAAAAAGGTGGTAAATCTTTATAATATGATCCATTTAAAAGTTCCAATACCTCCAATCCCTCCAACTTATATGCATTTGTCATAAATCCATATATTGCAGTAAGACGCTGTTGACCATCTATCACGGAATATCTTGCCACATCATCATCTACTTCTTCATCAACATCAACATCTTGTGACAAATACACTGTCGGAATAGGAATATTTAGAATTAAACTTTCCATTAATCGAGATGATTCTGAATCATTCCATCTATGGTTCCTTTGATAATCGGGATTTAATTTTATAATTCCTTTTTTTATTTTTTTTACAAGAGTTTCTAAATCATATTCTATATTTTGGGTTTTTACGGTTCTTTCCTTTGCAACTATCTGTAATTTTTCTAAATTATCTTTTAAATTTGAGCTAGCCATTTTACCATTCCTTTCTTTATAAATTCTATTATATAATTTTCCATTCTCCACCATTATCTGGACCTTTTCGTTCTATGATACCTTTATCCTTTAATTCTGATATATATCTAGCAATTGTTCTATCCGTAACGTCTAAGGCTATTCTTAATTCATCAATAGAAATATTCGGGTTTTCCGAAATCATTTTTAGAATCTCACATGCTTTAGCAAGCTTCTTCTTAGAATACTCTGGCATTAACTTCTTAATTTTTTCTTCCGAAATTTCTATGACATTTTCTATGACATTTTCTATGACATTTTCATTCACCTGTGTTGCATAATTAGTGCCATAATTCAGATTATACAAAGTCAATGTAAAATCATCATTATCTGCATCAAAGACTGGCATCTTGGTCTCATCAAATTCTACTTGTCCCTCATAATCTGCCAATATCTTCTTAAATCCACTACCTCTACGCTCCATATATTTTAAACGGCTGAATATATCAGCTAATATCGGATTTCTTCGCTTTGACGGAATTTTCAATAGATTTTTCCCCTCAAGAGATATTCCACTTACCATTCCACCGGGTGAATATATTTCAATTCTATCATCGAACATATCTATATGGACTTCACTACCTATCTCCAGATAATTTCTATGAATCAATGCATTTACTACACCTTCAAGCACTGCTCTATCCGGATAATCAGGCATTTCAATTCTGCCGTCACCAACCTTACGCCATGCTTTCTTGGAATTATTTCTCACAAAATCAGTTCCTGCCTGCAACAATGTGACAAGACTGCCAGTATATTCCTTATCATCAAGTGCATCCACTATTCCTGATGCTTTAGTAAGTCCATTCCATCTTGTACAAAACAATCTGGAATGACGTACCGGTGATTCATCTGCCAAAAGTGCTCCAGCATTCGTCAGATTCCCTTTTTCATCAATCAATCCAAATGATTCATAATCTGTATCTTCAAATGTATTTCCCGTTCTCTGCTTATATACTGATTTCAATTTTGTAAATGACATATTGTCAAAATCATATCTTGATTTCAGGCTATCATAGCTTTCACCGCTACCACGAAGAACCAGTTCTCTTAGTTGTGAAGGAGTCGCTGGAACACTTTCATTTCCTATACGCATAAATGCGACAAGTTGCCCGTCTCCCTCATAATAGTATGGTGTCTGCTGCCCTTTCATAACTTCTACAATAACAAAAATCTTGTCCCCATCTTTTTCAAACGAAAGCTTAAACTCTGGTATTGGATTCAAATGTATTTTTATTGCTTCACTAATTTTCTCCGCATCACTTTCTGCATCAGCAAGTCCCACTAATTCACTATTGTTAGATACACCAAATATCAACTTGCCACCAAAACAATTAGCAAACGCACTGATGCTCTTGCACCAACTTTTAGGTTTCTTCTCTTCAAGAGCAAGTTTTTTGTCGTAATCTGTGGTTTCACCAATTAGCTGCTTTTTGTCCATTAATTCACTCCCTTTACTCATTTAACAATATACATAATATTTTTCTAATATATATATATATATATTATCTTGCCACTCCCTTTTGAGGCTTTTTTAATTTTTCAAACACAATCCTATCATTTGCAGTTTGTTCTATCACAAAATCTTTTCCAAACATTGACACAAGATTTATTACTTGTTGTTCATAAGCCAACTGACTATGATAAAATATCGTAATTTTGCAGACAAAATCATTCATAAAAATTTCTTTTAAAATCCCCTTATCACTATCTGCAAGTGAGTGACCCATAATAAATACATTTATTGGAACATCCTCCAAAGATTTCTCTCGTGCATTTGGTTCTGTAATCCATGATTTGTAATAATTACCAGTGCGCTTCTGAATTCGTTGAAAGTATTTTTGAAAGTATATATAATCTAATGTACTAGGAAATGATTCATCCGGAATACCTAGCACCATATCTTCCTCTAAACAATCACCATGTATTCTATGATGTTCTCGTAAACTATTTTTCCCATATACAGATGCGTATGTATATGTATAATTGAAATTCAACAAATTAATATACGACAATTCTTTAATCTGCTCTGAGAACTGTTCAACTTTTATATTTGATACAAAGTCCAATAAATAATAGTCTAAACACTTTATTAAATCATCAAGTTCTCTTTTCATTGTACTTAGTAACATTTCTTTATTATTTTTCAATTTATCTTTTTCCGTATCGCTCCTACTTATAATTCCCTGTGTAAAATCGATATATTCCTCTGGACAATTTTTCTTAAATATATTAATTACTGTACTCATGTCCCCTGGTATGTATTTTATTGGAGCATCATTCCTCTTTCTCATCTCTGGAATAAATTCCGAATAATATTCTTCAACCAATTTTAGGACATTATATATCTCACCTTCGAAATCAATCCAATTCACACCAGATAACTGTTTTTTCAAGAAATATTGAATCCATAAATTATCAATATGACTGTTAATAAATTCAAGATGTTCATATTTGTAATATCCTTGATGAGAAGCAAAATCTCTCATCGACTCCTCGATTATTTCATTTTGTTCAGATAATTTAACTCTAAAAGGTGTACACACTTGAGTCTTAGCCTCTCCATTATAATTATCCCAAAATATAGACCAATAGCTTATAAATTTTAGAAAATCTGTATACCGAGTCGGTAATCCATGATATAAGTCGAAACCATTTCCTACTATGAGTAAGTCAGTCATTATTCCATTGCTCCTTTGTATTTCTATTTTCTCACTTTATAAGTTGCCTCACTTTCAGCAACCATCAAGGGCTTTGCATAATTTGATTCAGCATATGATGTTGATTTTCTGTGAAAGTTAATAACATTCTCCTCTCCCATATCATTATTATCTGTCCAAAGTTCGCACTGTGTCATAACAGTCTGAACTGCATCCTCCATACCCTCTGGCGGATACTTATGTTTTTTGAGCAGTTTCTTTATAAGCATACGCATTTTTGCTCTTGCTGATTCTCTTTTCTGCCAGTCAATTGTTTTATTTCTTCGGAGAGTGTCTGCAAGTTCTTTTGTAATTGCTATCAATTCTTCATTTTCATAGAAATCCTTTATTGCCTGCGGCTTCGTCAATGCATCATAGAAGGCAAGCTCATCAGCAGTAAGCCCAAGTTGGTCACCTTCCTTTTTGGCTGCTGCAATCTGTTTTGCAAGATTCAGCATTTCCTCAATAATTTCTTCATTTGTCAACATACCATTAAGATACTCATTAAGCGAACGCTGCATAATTTCACTAAACTTCTCAGATTTAACTACATTAGTTCTACGATATACTGAAACCTGTTCTGCAATCAATTTTTTCAGAAGTTCAACTGCGAGATTCTTTTCTTTCATATTGGCAACTTCTTCAAGAAACTTCGGGTCAAACAGTGAAAATTCTTCTTTGATATCTGAGAAAAGATTGATAACTCCATCACTCTTGATACTCTGCTTTAAAAGCTCATTTATTCTTGCATTCATTTCTGGAAGAGAAATCTTCTTCCCAACTCCTGTATTAGTCAGTCTAAGGACAAGAACACGCACTGATTCAAAGAATGCTGCTTCAAATCGACTTTCTTCATCAACCAGAGAAGAACAAAGAGACAATGCCTGATGCAGCATAAGTGCTTCTTTTACAAATGAATCCTTATCATCCACTTTCTCTCTGTCCATAATAAAGTTGACTGCACCACTGATAGTTTTTGCTCTTTCAAGGTCTGTTCCACCTGTAAACTTCGAGTAATCATATCCATGAAACATATCCCGACAAACTGAAAGCTTTTCCAAGAACTTCGGATATGCAACCTTTGCGACATCAGTATCACCATAATTCTTTTTATCACGAGAAGTATAATCGTTCATTGCTTGTTTCAATGCAGAAGCAATTCCAACATAATCTACAACAAGTCCGCCTTCTTTATCACGAAATACACGATTTACACGAGCTATAGCCTGCATAAGATTATGTCCAGACATTGGTTTATAAACATACATAGTTGCAAGTGAAGGAACATCAAAGCCTGTCAGCCACATATCAACAACAATTGCTATCTTCATAGTGCTGTTATTATCTTTGAATTTCTTAGCAAGTTCATCCTTATGATGTTTATTGCCAATAATCTTTCTCCATTCTTCAGGATCATTATTACCAGAAGTCATAACAACTCCAACTTTCTCAGTCCATGCAGGACGAAGTTCTAAGATACGCTTGTATATCTTCATTGCAATAGGTCGAGAATAAGCAACAATCATTGCCTTTCCTGTTAAAAGATTCTCTCTGTTATTCTCATAATGGTCAAGAATATCACAGACAAGGGAATTGATAGTATTATCATTGCCAAGAACAGCTTCCATCTTACCAAGTTCACGCTTGCTTTTCTCAACTACTTCTCCATCAGCATTTTCAGCCATAACATCATATTCACTATCGATCAACTTAAGAGTATCTTCATCAAGGTTAAGCTTGATAACCCGGCTCTCGTAATATACAGGTCTTGTTGCTCCATCCTCAACCGCCTGTGTCATATCATAAATATCAATATAATCACCAAATACTTCCCGAGTACTGCGGTCTTTTGATGAAATAGGCGTACCGGTAAATCCGATATATGTAGCATTAGGCAAAGTATTTCTGATAATTCGTGCTGTTCCAATTTTTATCTTACCAGTTTTAGCATCAACAGTTTCTGCCAGTCCATATTGTCCTCTGTGTGCTTCATCCGCCATAACTATAATGTTGTTTCGCTCCGACAATGCTTCGTGAGATTCTTCAAACTTCTGCATTGTAGTAAAGATAATACCATTTGCCTGTCTGCCGGCAAGCAAAGACTTTAAGTTTTCTCTGCTTTCAGCATGTATCGGCTCTTGTCTTAAGAATTCTTTACACTTTACAAATTGCCCATAAAGCTGATCATCAAGATCATTTCTATCGGTGATAACAACTATCGTTGGACTATCCAATGCTTCTTGCAGCAAATGTGCATAGAATACCATAGAAAGTGACTTCCCACTTCCTTGTGTATGCCAGAACACACCACCCTTACCATCCGTAACAGTAGCGTGTTTGGTGGATTCAATTGCTTTTCTGACTGCAAAATATTGGTGATATCCTGCAAGAATTTTGAATGAGTTAATACCCTCATTTGAAAAACAAATAAAGTTCTTTATAATATCAAGAAGTCGCTCTTTCTTGAACATCCCCTCAAAGAAAGTATTAAACTGTGCAAACTGTGTATTCTCATAATCTCCATCTTTCGTTTTCCACTCCATAAAGCGGTCTTCGCCTGAAGTAATCGTACCTGCCTTAGATGTCAACTGGTCGCTCATAACACAGATAGCATTATATATAAACATAGATGGGATTTCCTGCATATAATTACGAACCTGTCTGTATGCTTCAGAAGCGTCCGTTTCTTCTCGAGAAGGAGATTTCAACTCAACTAATACAATCGGCAAGCCATTTAAAAAAAGAATTACATCAGGACGCTTATTACTATTTTCAATGAAAGTCCACTGATTTGCTATGATAAATGAATTATTGTCAGGATTTTTGTAGTCAACAAGATAAACTATAGAGGAACGCTCCTCACCATCTACAAAATATCTTACTGGAATGCCATTTTGCAGATAGTCCATAAATGCAGCATTTTTCTGCACAAGTTCTCCGTTTTCAAAGTTTTTAAGCTTAAATAAGGCATCCTGAATAGCGTCATCAGGCAGATCTTTGTTCAAACGATACAGAGAATCGAGCAGAACATCCTCATATAGTGGATTGTAAAAATCTCTTTCTATATCTGGACCATAAACATATTCATAACCTAAATCATTTCTAAATAGCTCTATAACTGAATTTTCGTAATTAGCTTCCGTAAATATAGTGGACATATGAATCACCTCTACTCTTTTTCGTATATAATTTCTTTTATACGCTTAGCTTCTTCACTATTATTATTCTTACATATCATGCGATAAAAATCCTTAACATCAACATCCTTTAAAATATATGTTACCTGATTGTTTTCAATTGCAATTTTAAATAATTTGCATTTTTGATCTTCTGACCATTCTTTAATCTCTGACATTTGTTCAATAATCGAATGTGTATTAGCAAAATTGCTACTATCTTCAAGTTTATCAATTAGTTCTTCTTTTTTTAGTTCTTCCTCACTTTGACCTCTTGTTTCATCTAACTTTTCAGCTATACAATCAAAATGAACATCTTCTAGTATTTCATTTGTAATCGTCCTATCTATTATTTGCTGTACTAACTGTTCAAGCTTTGACCCTTCTGTGTAATCAGCCGGTGCAAAATATTTTATACGATTTTCATCAAGCATTCTAAATACCTTTGATTTGTCTTTTGTTTCAGAATTATATACACCTATTGAATGTCCTCCATTAATATTGACAAGTTTCATACACGGAATATCTGTATCACTATCACCAATATATACCATATTTCTAAATGGTACACGATATTGGTTAGGCTCAAAATATGAGTTAACAGCCTGATCATTTATATCAAGGACTCCTTTTTCTATTCTGAATAAGAATTGTGTTTTATTAGTATAGTTAACAACCTGAGCTGGCCATACTGCCACTCCATCCTCATCAAAATAAAACGAACTAGCATAGATTTTTTTGAACTTAGTAGCCACCTTAGTTCCTTCAATCATTTCTTTTAGCCCTGAGGAAATAATATAGTGTTCCACTATAACACCATTACGCTTACCATATTCATTAACTCGATCAAACCATGTTTCAACTCCAGGAAACAACTGTACTTTTCCACCATCTTTGTGCAATGTTTCCTTAGTAAATAGAACTTTTCCTCTTGATTTACTAGCCATCATATACATATAAGCAAGATTCTGATCCATATCATTATCCGATGCCAATTGGTTTGATTGTTTCCAAAATTCTGCTATTTCATAATCTATTGATTGTATATACCCCTGTGCCTGCATATCATCGGGAGATAACGTTTTATCAAAATCATAACAAATTGCTAAAATTGGTTGTTTCATAGGTTCATCCTTTCTTGAATGTAATATTTTAAAAGTTATAAACAATAATTTAGCGGCTTAGAGGTCAATGTCGGAGACATCCAATTCGCCGGACATAAGTTTCGGCAGAAGTGTATCACGAGTATTGGCAAGAATCTTGGATTCTTTTGTGTTTTCCTGCATTGCACTATACATTGGCGAAACTATATTCTCGAACTTTTCTAATGTTTTTTCGTCAGGAATATATAGTTGCATTGCGTTAAGAATATTGGTTGTCATGCTCGGTACAGCAGAGCCAGCATTCAATGAAGCCAGATCTTTGCTTTTTACAAAGTGGTACACAAATTTTGCAATATTAGGATGTAGCATCTCGGTATAGAACATGGTGTCTACTGACCAGAACGCTTCATTGACATAAATGACATTGTTGAGCGTTCCTTTACGGGGAATTAGAACAGATTCGCCAGTATGGAGAGGCTTTTCTACATATCGGATTATTCCGCCTGATCCATATACTGGATAGTTTCCGTCAGCCAGTTTTTTATGATCTTTTCCATATTTAACTGAGATTAGGTCAGACAGCTGCCCTGTGCTCCAACTTTCTTGTCGGTGCTCAATAAACATACGGCTGTAAATTGCCTGAGTTTGCTGCTCTAAATTATTGTTTATCTCATTATTTTTATCAATTTTCTGTTCAATGCTTGATAAAATACTTACAATCCTTATTTGAGTATCTTTATCCGGCAAAAACACTTTCATAGGTGCGAGTTCAGATGAAAATGTTATTTGTGGGAATGTACCGGAACGAGTTTCTGCTAAATGCTGTAATTCAGCAATTACATAATTAGATTTAAGCAAAGCAAAAAGATATTCGGGCAACACTTTTTCATTGTGTCGCAAAACCATTAGCTTGGTAGATGCTATATAATTCGAGGTGTTTTCAAAGTCAATATAAGCAAACCTTTTATTTGCAGGTCGTATTTCAGAATACAAAATATCATCTCTCTTAAAAGTCTTTTTAAACTGACCTTTAAGATTTTTATTTGCAACTGTTTCGTGATTTAGGACTTTTCCTTCTAAAACATCCGAGGTGTTGACAAGGACTACATATTCATCATTTCCTTTGTAAGTATCTGAAATTGTGCTGCACAAATCACCTATTGAACACTCAATCCATTCAGCCATATTCGTTTTCCTCTCTATCCGATATATTTTCGATGAGCAATTTTCACATTGCTTTGTTTTACCATTGCGTACTGCAAGGTCGTATCTATCTTTCTATGCCCCAAAAGCTGTTGCAGTTGCTCAATGGGCATTCCTTTATCTATTGCCATAGTTGCAAGGGTACGCCTAAACTTGTGCGGGTGTACCTTGTGCAACCCTAATTGTTTTCCAAATTCTCTGAGCCTTGTTTCTATACCGCCGATTTTCAGCCTTTCGTGTGGTGCTTTCAGCGAAACAAAAAGTGCCGGGTTATCGTCAGTTCTGCTGTTTAAGTAATTCTGCAAATGTATCTTTGTCCTTGCGTCAAAATAGACCACTCGTTCCTTGTTGCCTTTACCGAACACGATACATACTCGCTCGTTAAAGTCAATATCATTTCTGTTGAGCAACACCATTTCGCCGACACGCATACCCGTTGAAGCCAGCATATCAATCATTGCCAAATCTCTCGGCTCGGTGCAGTTATCTCTCATAAGTTCTAACGCTTCATCGGAATATGTTTCTTTAATGTTTGTACCGGTTTTGACTTTATGTATTCGCCTAACGGGGCTTTTTAGTATATAGTCCTCGTCCTCAAGCCACGAAAAGAAGCTTGAAAGAATGCGTCGGATATTGTCAATCGTAACCTTGCTTGATTTTTTCTTTTCCTGATACTCGGTCAGGTATCGCCTTATGTCATCGGTTTCAATGTGCTTAACGCTTTTGCCGACGGTCGCAATCATCATTTCGATAGTTGCTTTGTAATATTTAAGAGATTTCTCGGAACAGCCCTCAATTCGCTTTGCTGACAGAAACAGCTCAACATAGTTCTGCTCCGAGTTATTCTCTTGTTGCTTCTTTTCTGTTACCTCATACTTTGCAAGGGTGTGTTGCAACACCTCTTGTAACTTTTCACATTGTGCATTGTTCAAGTATGGTAACATTCCTTGAACAACATCTTTGATTAAATCTTGTTTCACAGTCAATTCTCCTTTTTATTCTTAGAGAACGACTATGGGGCGGAAGTCCCCCGATATTAACTCCCGCCACCCACGGAAGTTATGGGTATGTTATATGCTAAACAATAATTTAGAGCAGCAAGCTCAGGCAATATATCAGCAGATGTTCATTAATAATGCAAGCTCAGATTGGGCAGAAGGCACATTGAGCAATATAGCCGATATTACAATGGGACAGTCCCCAAGTGGAAGTAGCTACAACGAAGATGGTAATGGCACAATTTTCTTCCAAGGTCGAGCTGAATTTGGTTTTAGATTTCCAACCGTTCGCCTTTATACAACTGAACCGAAGCGAATGGCTTGTGCTAATGACACTTTAATGAGTGTTCGAGCACCTGTCGGCGACCTCAATGTGGCTCATACCGATTGTTGTATCGGTCGAGGACTTGCAGCTATTCATTCCAAGAATAATCATCAATCATTTGTGTTATACACAATGTTTTCTCTTAAAAAGCAGTTAGATGTTTTTAATGGAGAAGGTACTGTGTTTGGCTCAATTAACAGAAATTCGCTGAACGAAATGCCTATTCTTATACCGTCAAGTGAAAAGCTTGATGAATTTGAGACATTAGTCGCTCCAATGGATGCCGCTATTCGCAATAATTACGATGAAATCTGTCGCTTAGAGCAACTTCGTGATTCGTTATTGCCGCAACTTATGTCCGGAGAGCTTGATGTTTCGGGCATTGACCTCTAAACCGCTAAATTATTGTTTATCTTTTCATTTTGACGAATTTTGCTATCTATAGTGTCTAAAATAGACACTATTTTACTTTGTATAATTAAATTAGGTAGCTTAAATTCTAAATTCTCTATATCAGATGGCTTAATAGATGGATATGTTGATACGCTTTGCTCTGCAATCGCCTGCAATTGCTCTGTTGTATTGTTCTGTGTTAAGAGATAGTAAATGAATTCTGGTATTGCTTTATTAGTGTCAACATCAATTACTGTAAATCCTGTAGAAACTAATAAATTATCAACTGGTTCCTTTATAATTCCATAGTGCAACTGATTTGGTCTTACTGTAGAATATAATATGCTATTCTTTATTACTTTTCGCCTGGCCCTACTTGGCATCTTATCCATTTCAATGTTGATATACTGTAGCTCCGTAATTTTATTTTCTGTAAGGCTCCCAGTATCTAAATAATTAACAAATTTCCAATTATCTTTTGAGGAATAGCTGCTTTTATTTGTTAAACAAATATCTCCCAAACGGATTAATTTCCACTCTAACATATATTAATTCTCTCTTTCACATTTATCCAATAGTCATTTCATCAAAGTATCTACTCTAACACTATAAAATCTGATACATTGCAATCACCCATCGTTAAAGTTTCATAATGATTTGTTAATAATACATCATCATTAAAGTCATAATAAATATCAAACTGCCTTTCTCCTATAATTTTATACATATCTCTATCCTTACGCTTTGCGTAATACATTTTTATTTCTATCTCAACCTTATATAATATCCTGTTATGTATCTTTATATCATTACAATTAAGAATATTAACTTTTTTCACTTCAAAATCTGATATTGTATCTCCGTCATTCCATACGTGATCTTCCATAAGCAAATCATATAATATCTCGTTATTATGACTTAGGCAAATTTCTATTCTCTCATTAAGTTGTGAAGAAAATGTCTTTACTGTTTCATTTTTATTACAAAGTGTAGTAAGTCTTTTCATTAGTGCATTTTTCTGCTCTATATATATTTCATCTCTGAAATCTTCTTTAAATTCTTTTCTTAATGCATTACTTGCTAGCAAATTATCATTACAATAGAACACTATAGTATCATTTATATGTTTTTCCTTATATTCTTTTATAGATTCCCAAATCAGTACATCTTTAAATCCTTTATCACTATGCTTTTCTTTTCCTTCGAATGGAGGTTCTTTTTTTATAGCCCTTGATATTATACTATTGAGCCTGTCTGAAGCAGGAAAATCCACAACTTCCACTGCAACAATGCCTTGTTTTAATTCCGTTATTGCTTTTTTAAATGTTGGTTCTAAATATTCTCCATAGTTAAATGCTCTATCATATTGCATATTCGGCATTCTTACATTTTCAAGCCTTTTATTCAGAGCATCAAACATTTCTAATTGCTGTTGATATAATTCATTAAGTACCATTCGAGGCAATAAAATTTTAATTTCTGTATAAATGTCATTTATCTCTATCTCTTCAATGATTTCTTTTAATTTTTCTACAAACAATACTTTATCTAATTGTTCATTTCTGCCATGCAAAATATTCGTATCAATAAATACATCTATCATAGATTATACCCAATCGCCCCCAGTTTCCTGCGAATTTCTTCTTCCAACTCATGAGACTTTGCAAACATATCTGAAAGCTCTGATGTAAGGCGTGTCATCTTTTCTTCAAATGGTTCTCCGTCGTCCTCGACTTCTTCAATACCAACATATCTACCTGGTGTCAAAATAAAGTCCTGCTTTTCGATTTCTTTAAGGTCTGCTACGGCACAGAATCCTTTCACATCTTCAAGCATACCATCTTGAAATGCTGTAAATGTATCAGACAACTTCTGAATATCTTCATCAGTAAAATCTCTATGCTTGCGGTCAACCATATAACCCATCTTGCGGGCATCTATAAATAAAGTTTTACCTTTCTGCTTTTTGTTCTTAGATATAAACCAAAGTGTAACCGGAATTGTAACGCTGTAAAATAACTGCGTAGGCAGTGCAACGATACCTTCTACAAGGTCGGCCTGAATAATATTCTTTCTGATTTCTCCCTCACCGCTTGATTGAGATGACAAGGCACCATTAGCAAGTACAAGACCAATTTTTCCATTCGGTGCAAGATGATGTATCATATGCTGAATCCACGCATAGTTGGCATTTCCTGCTGGCGGAGTTCCGTATTTCCATCTAACATCGTCTTTTAGCTTATCTTGTCCCCAGTTAGAAAGATTGAATGGTGGATTTGCCATAATAAAATCAGCTTTAAGCGTTTTATGTAAATCATTGAAAAATGTATCTGCATGATAAGGTCCAAAATCTGCATCGATACCGCGAATAGCCATATTCATTTTTGCCATCTTCCAAGTATCAGCGTTAGACTCCTGACCATAAACTGCAATTTCGCCACGTTTACCACTATGTGCCTGAATAAACTTTGCGCTCTGAACAAACATACCACCAGAACCACAACATGGGTCATATACGCGACAGTTTTTGAATGGTTTCAAAATAGCAACGATTGTTTTAACGATACTTGCAGGAGTATAGAACTCACCACCTTTAACACCTTCGTATGCTGCAAACTGCTGAATACAATACTCGTATGTTCTGCCAAGAAGGTCTTTGCTTTCTTCCGTATCTACCATATCCATATTAGTGAAAAGATCAACAACCTCGCCTAATACTCGCTTATCCAAATCTGGACTTGCATAATTCTTTGGAAGCACATTTTTAAGAGTTGTATTTTCCTTTTCAATAGCTCTCATTGCATCGTCGATAACAGTGCCAATTTCTGGAGTATGCGCTGCAGATGCAATCTTGCTCCAACGGGCATCCTCTGGTACAAAGAAAATATTATCTTCTGCATATGCATCCTTATCATCTTCAAAGCCATCACCCTCTTCAACAAGCTGTTGATAGCGTTTTTCAAATGCACTTGATATGTAACGCAGAAAAATAAGTCCTACGATAACCTTTCTGTATTCTGCTGCCGGAATGTGTCCCCAAAGAACACAAGCCGCATCCCATATTTGTTTTTCAAATCCAATGTTAGCATTATTTTGAATTGCCATTTATAAATTCCTTTCTATTAGCAACTTGCTATATTTATTTGTACGTGTTTTTTCATTTTGCAATATCACTTTCGTTCTATTTTCACAATATCATCAAATCCACATTTCAATTCAACACATATCCTTGCCAGAATATCTAACGATACTTGTTGGTCGTTGTTCATTTTGGTAAATGTACTTGGTGCTATCTGTGTTTTCTTTCTCAATTCAGTTTTCGTCATATCCTTATCAATTAGCAACTTCCATAAAGGTTTATAAGTTATTTTTACTTGATTTTCTGACATGTTATTTCCTCCGATTATCACGTCAAATAGTCCTTTTATCTTGATTTTTATTATACCAGTGGATTTTCACTTATGCAATTACATTTTTTGAGCTCTCGAAATTGCAAATTCATTTAACAATCAGATATAAAAAATGCTTGTGTTATTCAATGATTCCCTTTATCCCCTCAGGGGAGAACTCTTCTATCCTCTTAAAGATAAATGTGACTGCCATTGAACAATCAAAAGCAATATATGCTGCTCTTGCTTAGATTCTTCCTCATAATTCATATAACATTGATCCAACAAGGCTTTCGGCTTCTATGAAATAAAAGAGACCATAAGATGAGGAATACTTGGACTTATCTTATAGTCTCTGATACTTTTTATTTTATTGTTGACTATGCAGTTTTTACCATAAAGGCGATAAACCGTATTACCCTTTAACACTGTTTACTATTCAAACCCAATAAATGTGATACACTGGCACACTTTTTATTTCTATATGTAATTTTTCCTAAATTATATTTCTACTTATCCTGCTATTTTCACAACAGATTTATCCATAGTTCTTAAACATTTATCTTCATATTGGTTAGATTATAAGTATTCACAATGACTATGGATTCGTACGGTATTATAAAATATCTAAATATATTAAAACGTAAGTTTTATGCAGTCTGCAATAACTTTTTTATATATTTAAACGTCAAACTCCCGACAACAATGACTTCTCAAATTAACCCTTGTATGATAATATAAAGCAAAAGAGTTTTCATGCAAAACAATTGTTCATGATAGAGTGGACATTGAAGATGGTACCGAAATCGATGATGCAGATTGAAACCGACTCCAGATGATGTTCTAACATTATGAGAACAAACATAATCAGGACAATATTTATAGCCAAGATATATGTACTGTGATAAAAAAGTCTATGAGCTACACAGTCAATTGATTAATTACGATTATCCTCAAGATTATTACGATTCAGAAAAGGAACGATTAATTACTAATTATAAAGATTTTCCTATTACCAATTCAGATTTTTCTGGAATATCTGAAGAAGATAGATGAAAAATGCAATTATGAAAGCTGAATAGAAAGCTCAATAGTATACTATCTAAAGAATTACAAAGGAGAACAGACAACATTATGGATATTATCTTAAATAATTATTTTAAAAAGTTTATATCAGAACAAAACCTTAATGAAAAAAATATTGAAAAGAACTTCGAAAAATTTATCAATTACATATGTCTTTCATCCAAAAACATATCAAACTTTGATTTACTATCTACTTGTGTTGGAAATGGGGACGATGCTGGAATTGACGGATTTGCACTCTCAATTAACAATCGATATGTGAATAATACTTCTGAATTAGAAACTATTTTAAATACAGGTATGGATTTTTCAATTGAATTATTCTTTATCCAATCTAAAACCTCCGAAGCCTTTAACACCAAAGAAATCGGAACATTTGGAGACGGAGTAACCGATATGTTTCGTCCAAGTGAAAGTGCAAAGAAAAAAATGAATGACTTGGTTAACGAAAAATACAAATTGATACAACTCATTTTAAAAAACTATGAATATATAAAAAGTAAAAAAATAAATCTACTATATATCACTCCCGGCATTTATATAGAAGATGATAATCATATCTCTACCAAAAATAGAATTATAGAAACTCTACTAAACTTAGATATCTTTAATAAAAAAGAGATTTCTATACAAATACTTGATAAAAAATATATTCGTAAACAATACGAACTAAGCAAAGTTCAAAATAGTGCTACCTTTAGCCTCAATAACAAAATTGAAATTCCCTATATAGATGGTGTCGAAGAGTCATATTTTGCCATAATGCCAGTTAAGGAATACTTAAAAATAGTAATCGATGACAATGATCGAATAAGACGTGGTATCTTTGAACTAAATGTAAGAGATTTTGCAGGTTATGAAGATAATAGGGTCAATCAAGATATTATTCAAACACTGAATTCTGACTCAAAAAAAACGTTTGGCTTACTCAACAATGGAATAACTGTCGTTGGAAAAACCCTAAGCAAAGGACAGGGAAAATATACAATTAAAAATTTCTATATTGTAAATGGCTGCCAAACAACAAATATTTTATTTGAAAACAGAAATCTCATTTCAGATGATATGTGGATTAGTATAAAAATTGTTATTACACAAAATGATAATATTATTAAAAACATTGTCAAAGCAACCAATAATCAAACCGAGGTTCAAGAAATACAGCTACTGTCTATGGACGAATATCAAGAAGAACTGGAAAGCTTTTATAACTCTTATGATGTATACACACAATTATACTATGAACGCAGAGATGGACAATATCGTGACAGACCAGATGTTGATAGTTCCAAAATTGTAAACCCCGAATTACAAATGAAATGCTTTGCATCTGTTTTTTTACATTCTCCACACATAGCTAGTCGTTTTGTTGGAAAACTACAGGAAGAAATCAGCAAAAAAATATTTGTAAATGACCACAAGCCCATTATGTACTACGCCTCTAGTTTTTTAAATTATACATTAGAAAATGCATTCAAAAATGATATTATAGAACAACAATATTATAAGTTTAAATTTCATATCGAAATGCTTATTGCTCATTTAATATGGCGTGACGAGAAAACTCCTCCTGCAAACTCACGTAAAATTGAAGAATATTGCACTATGCTACTGAATAAAGTAAACGATGAAGCAACCTTCCTCTCTTTACTTGAAAAAGCCAAAGAATGTATTTTATCTGTCGTAAAAGATATTAATAATACCGAAGCCAATAAAACACTTTCTATTGTTAATGGTCTACTTCTCTATTCAGAAATTGAATGGAATGAAAAAGATATAAATCAAGCAGCTATATTTTTATCCCAAATTGATGAGTACTTAATTCCATTTTACAATATGGGACATTTTGATGGAGATCTTAGATACAATTTTGAGACAAACTTACGCTATCTTGAAACATTTATCTTACACAAACCTGTAATAACTAAAATGCTCCCTACAAATTTCTTTTCTAATATCAGAGTTAACTTAGATGAAAAAAATAGAGCTAGCCGAAAAGAATCTTCAATTATGATTTATAATACCATACATAATGATATTAAACATTGTATTAATATTAAATTTAATAAAGCAGAAAATTTTAAACAAAAACATTCTACAGACACTAACTTCTAAAAGCATAGACATTTTATAGACGAAGAAAACGGGAAGCACCATTCTATGTGACTTCCCTCATTTTTCTTTAATTTAAACTCTTCCACAGGGAACTATCATCAAATCAAAAATGCTGATTTTATGCGGCATTCCACAGCATCTGTTTCATCTAATGTTACTCTTTTCATATCGTTTTCAAAAACTTTAGTAGAAAATTAGTAGCAGAGCAAAAGAAAAAGTCTCGGAATCTGCTTGTTTAGCGGATTCCAAGACTTGTGGCTCTTATTCAAACTCCCTATATGTTATGTTACTTCCTGTGTATGAGTAAGTGTTTTGCTCTCAGAAACAGCATCTTTTCGTCTGTTTCTCTTAATTATTTTCTGTTTTCAAAATTTCAGGTATCATTCGGGTATCAGTGTACCTACTGATAGTATGACTCTGATGAGGGGAATGTGCAAGGACTTTTTATCCTTTTTACACTTATACAATCATTATCTATTCACTAGGCAGAATTTTTCAAGCAATTACCTCTTAAATAGTTTTCTTCTTTCTTCGTCATGAGTATTGATAATACTCCTTATCGATAACTCGACTTTGAATAACTGATTGTTGGTACGGTTCCTAGTAAGGACTGGAATAAATTTCGCATGTCACTTTCACTTAACAGACATTTAGGACCTATACATATGTCTTTTATACAACCTGGTTCGTATTGTAGTTTTACAAACTCTGTTATATTATTTGTTCCTACCATTCTAAAATCATGTTCAAGTTTTTTCCATACATAAGGTTCATTAAAAGCCCCTGCCTCATCAATTATTTTTTCAAATTTTAAATCATCACAATATATTAAACGCACCTCTGATTCTTCCCTAAACGCTGGATTCTTATATATCGCTAATTCTGTAATTAATTCATGCAAAAAAATATCAATCTGTTCTTCCCTATTATGAGCCTCGTACCTACTTAATACCATCGGCATAGTATCTGCTACAATCTCAAGTGCACTTTCGCAATCTTCTTGAACGATATCATCTGCATAAACTATTTCTCTTACTAATATATTATCTGCCGACGCCAACATGTCCAAATCAAAACCAATAGCCACACCTTTTCCATCATCCGCATATGCTCTCCACTGACTTAGTAAATCGGACGTTTTAGAGAAGCATGATATATATATACTTTTTTGTCCTTTATTCTCTAAATGCTTTGCAAGTTCCTCACAAGTAAAATCTACCCCCGAACGTATTCGCATTCTCTGCAATATAGTGCTGTAGTCTTCATCTGATTCTTTTTCTTCGTTTAACCTTTCAAGATACCACTTTATTTCTAGATTATCATTCATTTTTAACGGATCAGAAAGATATATCTCTTTGTTCTTCAAAATGTTTAAAAAGGTATTTAATGAACAATAATAATAACCTATCATAATTTTCCTTTCCGCAGAATAAATCCGCATATTCTTCGTTATTTTGTTCTTTGATTATAGCCTAATTTATTAACTTCATCAAATTCTCCACAATCATAAAATCTGTATCTGCAATTAAATTTCACAAAAATCAAAGCATCTTGATTTTTTCATTTGTAAAAGTTCTTTTCACAATAAAACCCTTTTGATGCAATATTCATTATCAAAATTATGGAGCAGGTAAAATACTTTCTCTGTCATCTTGGACTACTCTTGAGCTAATTTTGGTCTTTCTTAGACTAATTTATATAACTCTTAGTTCAAAATCACCTTTTCACCAAATACCATCTAGCTGCATGACCTGTTCCCGAACCCTACTTACACATAATTTGAATTAAACAATCACTACTACCGAACTCGCATGTTTACTCACTATTTCATACAACGACCATCACCAAATTAAATATTACGCCCCAGTAGGTAAAGAAAAAGCCCCACAAAGCCCATAAATACAGGCTTTGTGAGGCAACATCCGTTATTCAAACTCTACAAAGACTAACGCTTTTTGTTTAGGAATTATTCTCTGTAATGTTTCTCGTT
>ENA-OWPF01001086-OWPF01001086.1-human-gut-metagenome-genome-assembly--contig:-NODE-1086-length-26071-cov-2.750231_pt1 | contig 26071 bp, 23 predicted proteins | sample MGYA00248261_ERZ651840 | MGnify/ENA primary metagenome ERZ651840 (study PRJEB26924, sample SAMEA4378268) | human gut metagenome | biome: human gut; feature: human-associated habitat; material: faeces... | reverse complement strand
CAAACTCGGTCTTCTCCTCGGCCTCAGCAGCGCCAGCAGCGGGAGCGGCGACAACGGCAGCAGGAGCAGCGGCGGAAACGCCGAAGGTGTCCTCGATAGCCTTGACGAGCTCGGAAGCCTCGAGAAGGGTCATTTCCTTAAGAGCATCGATGATCTCATCGGTGGTAAGCTTAGCCATTTCTAAGTCCTTTCGGTTTCCGTGCGGATGCACGGAGATCAGTTAAAACACAGCGCGAATGCGCCAGGGGTGCGGCGTTGCCGCCGCGGGTGAAAACAGCGACTAGGCTGCCTTCTGCTCGGAAACCTGCTGGATCGAACGAGCGAGACCAGAGGAAACGCCGTTGACGCAGACAGCGATGTCGCGAGCGAAACCGGAGATGAGACCGGCGATCTGGCCGAGAAGCTGATCCTTGGTGGGCAGCTCGGCGATAGCCTTAACATCATCAGCGGAAACGGCCTTGCCGTCGGAGATACCGCCCTTGATCTCAAGGACGCCCTTGGACTTAGCAGAGAAGTCCTTGAGGGCCTTAGCGGCCTCGACCGGCTCGGTCTCGTAGAACACATAAGCAACGGGGCCGGCGAGGATCTCGTCGAGCTCGGGCTGCTCCTGGTTCTTGAGAGCGATCTTGACCAGGTTGTTCTTGTAGACCTTCATCTCGGCGCCGCACTCGCGAAGCTGATGACGCAGCTCCTGAGCCTGCTTAACCGTCAGACCGTTGTAGTTGACGACGAACAGACCGGCGTTCTCGGCGATACGGGACTCGATCTCTGCAACCTTGTCGATTTTGTACTGCTGGGGCATGAATTACACCTCCTCGAATTCTTTCCGGGCACGGTCCGCCACAAGGACGTGACGGGGGCATGTCCAAAAAGAAAGCCCCCGCGCTGCATGAGCGACGGGGGCGAGAAGACATATCTGCTCGACCACCTCGGCTGGCGGGATGTCCCATTAAGCTTGCGGGCGAAGCCCGTTTGCACCGGCTGTCTCTGGCAGCGGATTCGTGCGTGAACCGAAAGTATTATGGCGGGGACCCCGGCGTCGGTCAACGGGCGCGAGGATTCGTACACAAACCCTGCATACGCTCCGGCCGGGAGGGGCAGGGCGAGTTTTCCGCTCGGTCAAGTCCTGGGCTCGCACGAAGGCCACATTAAGTGGCCTTCGGCTCGTGCGGAATCTACGGAAAACTCGCCCTGCCCCTCCCGGCCGGAGCTACGTTGCCTTTGCTGCGAATCCTCGTGTCCGTTGAGCGACGCGCCCCACGCATAACCCTTATGTCGGTGGGCTGATGTGTTGCATCCCTGAGGACTACAAAGTCGAAATGAAGGCGGACAGGCGATTTAGGCCTTTGTCTAGGTCTTCGTCGGAGACGCAGTAGCTTAGGCGGATGTGGCCTTCGCAGCCGAAGCAGTCTCCGGGGACTAGGGCTACATTGGCTTCTTCGATGGCTTTGATGCAGAAGTCTTCGCTTGTTAGGCCGAATTGTTTAATGCTGGGGAAGGCGTAGAAGGCTCCTGCTGGTTCTACTGCGTCGAGGCCCATGGCGTCTAAGGCTGCGAGTACGCGCTCGCGGCGGGCTCGGTAGACTTCGAGCATGGGAGTTGGGTCGACGGTGAGGGCTCTGGCTGCGGCGTCCATTTCGAAGGAGACGGCACTCGATACTAAGTATTGGTGAGCTTTTGCGATCTCGGCGATGACGGGGGCTGCGGCTGCGAGCCAGCCCAAGCGCCAGCCGGTCATGGCCCAGGGTTTGGAAAAGCTCTCGATGACCACCGTCTGATCACGCAGCTCCGGGTGTCGCTGGGCAAACCGCTCGTAGCCATCCACATAGACCAGGCGGTTGTATACGTCGTCGCAGACCACGTAGATGCCCGTCTGCTCCGCCGCGCGCGCCACGGCGTCGAGCGAAGCCGCGTTGAGGATACAGCCCGTGGGATTGTTGGGCGAGCAAATGACGATGGCCTTAGTCGCCGGTGTCACGCAGGCGCGAAGGGCGTCCTCGTCAATTTGAAATTGCGCGGGCTCCGTATCCAAAAAGATCGCCTTAGCGTGGTTGGCCACGACGATGCTCTCGTACAGGCCAAAGGCCGGCGTGGGGATAATGACCTCGTCGCCGGGATTGAGTATAGCCATGAATGTTGCCGACAGGGCCTCGGTCGCGCCGTCGGTCAGGATGACCTCGTCGGCAGAAAACGTAAGACCCGCGTCGTCCATGTAGGCAGACAGCGCCTCGCGCAGGGCGGGGCGACCGTTGTTGGGCGGATAGTGCGTGTCACCGCGGTCCAGCGAGGCGGCCACCTCGGCGCTGATCACATCGGGCGTGGGAAAATCGGGCTCGCCAAGCGCGAGTGCGATGCACCCCGGGTGCTGAGCGGCGAGCGCGTTGATCCGGCGGATGCCGGAAGGCTTGAGCGTGGCAAGCGAGGTATTCATGGGCAGGCGCATGGCGTTCCTTTCGTAAGGGTTGCACTAGGATAGCGCGGCGAGGCGCCGCCAGACGGTGTAACCTAAACGGAAACGAATCGGAAAGGAGGCGGCATGGAGACAGATCCGCAGGGCAATAAGCCCAAAACACTGCAGAAGATTGCATACGTCAGTATTCCCAATAGCGCCGATCTTGAGTTTTTGCTCTGGGACCTGCAGGATGCCATCGCGGCCTATGCCCGGCTTTCCGGCACCGCGCTCCCCCGCCCGGTCGACTTGAAGGCGAATGACGCCGATGCCGCCGTCGATGGCATTGTGCTCGCGATTACGGATAAGCCCAACGATGAGGCGGCATCCGCCGCTCAACAAGCACTCGATCGCTTTGGCAATACGGGAACGCGCGTCTATGTCGTCGTTCAAGCCACCTGTGGGCGCACCGAGGAGGCGCACCGGTATATCGAGTGCCTGCGCCAAGCTTGCGAACTCCGTAGGCTAACGTGGTGCGGCGGCGTTGTCATCTGTGCCGGCAGCGGCATCGCGGCGCTTCACCATTCCCCACGCATGGGACTTCTGCGACGGCCGTTTTCCGAAGCGATGGATAAGCTGGTAGGCGCCGTGCGCATGGGCTGCTCGGTTGAGCACGCCCAACGACTCGGCGGCGGCGACACCGGGGATGTCACAGCAGATGGCGTGGTTTTCGCCAAGCCCGCCGTGCCCACGCCAATCTGGCACGCCATCATCAAACGTCTCGGCACCCGTGCTCAATCAACTATCTAAATTATCGAGCACCCCAGTCAACGGCCTCGCGCCAGCACTCAACGAGGCGATCCAGGCGCCAGGCCGCGTTAGCGGGACTTGTTGACGGCAATATGACAGCGGGCAGGCCCGTCCGCTCCTGTAGATAGCGCTTGTAGAGGCGCCCCGCCGTGCCACCGTTGCATATTACCTGCTCAATGGACACGTTGCTGGTGATGAGCTCGATGTGTGCCGGCACGACGTTACGAATACTAGCGTCACTCGAGCCCTTGATATCGCAGCTCTCGATCACATCCCACAGGGCTACGCCGCCGTCGAGGAGCATGAATCGCTTGGCGGCAATCGAGGCGTCGAGTGTCGCCGGCGTACCGTCCGCCAAAGGATCGCCCTCATTGGGTGGCACAGGCGCACCGAGGCATACCGCTATCAAGCGCCAAAAGCGGTTCTGAGGGTTGCCATAGTAAAAGGCATTGGCGCGCGAAAGCACCGAGGGGAACGACCCGAGCACCAAAACGCGCGAGTGCCGGTCGAACACGGGCTCAAACCCATGCTCAATATGTTGATAGCCCTCGTCAGACGCAGGCATGGGCTAGGCCCTCAACAGATAACGCACCTCGTAGGGCGCAAGCTCAAGCGTGCCCGCCAGCTCGACCGTAGGCGCGTCGTCGGCAAGCAGGTCGACAAAGGACCCGTTGAGCTCGCAGGCTGTAAAGGAATAGGTCTCGTCCACGGCATTCACCGCCACGAGCACCGTGGCGTCGTCGCAGGCACGCTCGAACAGCAGCTGCTTGTTTTGAATCACCACGTTACGGTACGCGCCGTAGTTGAGAGCGCGTGCCGCCGCGTCGTTTGCCGAGCGCAGGTGCGCGAGCTGCTTGATGAAGGCCGTCAGCTCGTTGGGCGCAGGCTCATCGAGCGCAGGGCGCAGCGCCCAGTCGCCATCGGGGCCGCCCTTTTCGCCGGCAATTCCCCACTCGCTGCCGTAGTAGACGCACGGAATGCCCGGCATGCCAAAGAGCATGCCATACGCGGGACGCAGGCAGGACTTGTCGGTAAGGATGCTCGCCAGGCGCGGCACATCGTGGTTGTCGACAAACGCCAACAGGTGCTTGCCGCGATAGATGCACCACGGGTCGCCGCAGCGAATGGGCGATCTCGAACATATTGACTGAGTTAAAGCTGGAATACAGGCCCTTGTAGCACTCGTAGTTGGTGCAGGAGTCGAGCATCTCGTCGTTGACGATCTGGTTGTAGTCGCCGTGGAGCGTCTCGCCGATCAGTACAAAGTCGGGCTTGAGCTCGCGGGTAAAGGAGTGCAGGCGGCGCATAAAGTCGCGGTCGAGCATGTAGGCGACGTCCAGGCGCAGGCCGTCGATGCCAAAGTCATCGGCCCAACGGCGCACAGACACGAGCAGGTAATCGACTACGGCAGGATTTTGCAGGTTGAGCTTCACGAGCTCAAAATGGCCCTCCCAGCCCTCGTACCAAAAGCCGTCGCCATAGCAGGAATCGCCGTCAAAACTGATGTGGAACCAATCCTTGTAGGGCGAATCCCACTTGCGCTCCTGCACGTCGCGGAATGCCCAAAAGCCGCGACCGACGTGGTTGAAGACGGCGTCGAGTACCACGCGGATGCCGTGGGCATGCAGTGTGTCGCACACGGCGGCAAAGTCGGCATCCCCACCCAGGCGGCGGTCGATATGGCGCAGGCTGCGCGTATCGTAGCCATGGCTATCGGACTCAAGCGGAGGGTTGATCAACACGGCACCGATACCGAGCTCCTGCAGGTAATCGGCCCATTGGGCGATCTTCATGATGGGCGCATCGGGGTTGGGTGCAGTGCCGGCAGCCTGGGAGAGTTCATCCTCGGAAACGGGCGCGGCGTTTTCGCGCGGAGCTCCGCAAAAGCCCAGCGGATAGATCTGATAGAACGTCGTCTCGCATGCCCACATAGCAACCTCCCGGTAAGCTCAACACAACGACATCCATTGTATGCCCAGCAGGGTAGCTAATTTGGGACGGGGCTTTTTTAGCTACCCAATCCAGTCCGCATTCCGCCGCAGCTGATGAGGGGGTGTGGTTAGGCGACGGGCTTGGCACGACGGATGGCTGGGAACATCACCGTGATGGCGAGGATGACGCCCACGGCGGCGATTGCCCCGCCCGCGTAGCCGATCCAAGCGATGCCCGGGCCCGACACCACGGCGCCACCAATCGCCGTGCCCGTACCAATACCCAGGTTGAACAGGCCCGAGAAGATCGACATGGCGACAGCCGACGAATCCGCCGGCGTGTACTTGATGAGCTCGGCCTGGAACGCCACATTGAAGGCCGTGGCGCAGCAGCCCCATAGCGCGCAGACGGCAAGCACTGCCGCGAGCGACGATGCGGCCGAACCCATGAGCAGCAGGGCCGCCGGCACGCCGGAGAGCGTAATAGCCAAGAACGGGAACCGGTGCCCATCGAACAGTCGGCCGAACAGCCAGCTGCCCACCAGACCGGAGCAGCCAAACGCCGTCAGCGTCATGGTGATGGCGCCTGCGTCGACGTGCGCGACCTGTGCCAGGAACGGCTCGATATAGCTGTAACCCGCGTAGTAGCCGGTCGCCATAAAGACCGTGACCGCGTAGAGCGCAATCAGGAACGGGTTCTTGAGCAGCTCGGGCAGCTGCTTAACGGTAAAGCGCTCACCCGCCGGCATGGCCGGGAACACCGCGGCCTGGTACACCACCGCGGCGGCAGAGAAGGCCCCGACCACGGCAAACGTCATGCGCCAGCCCACGGCAAGGCCGATAGCGCGGCCGATCGGCAGGCCAAAGATCTGCGCGATAGACGAGCCCGTGGCGATCATGCTGATGGCGAGCGCCCCGTGGCGGGCGTCAACCAGGCGCGAGGCCATAATCGAGGCGACCGACCAGAACACGGCATGTGCGCAAGCGACCACCAGGCGCGCACAGACCAGGATGGGATATGTCGGTGCCACAGCAGACAGGAACTGACCCAGAGAAAACACGGCGAGCACGCCGAGCAGCATCCACTTGAACTCAAAGCGCGAGGCAAACACCATGAGTGGCAGCGACAGCAGCATGACGCCCCAGGCATAGACCGAAATCATGATGCCGGCTTGGGCCTCGGTGAGCGAGAACGACGCGGCGATATCAGTCAGAAGGCCGATGGGCATAAACTCCGACGTGTTGAACACGAACGCGCAACAGGCGAGCCCGATAAGCGGGAGCCACTGCTTGAGCGAGATGCCATCTTGCTTTGTTTGAGCCATATAGGAAAACCTCTCCGATTATCTTGAGCGGTGGGCGATTATATAGCAACGGCCCCGCATCCGTCAGTACAGATGCAGGGCCGAAAACAATTCGATACACAGAGGTTGCGCCGTCAATACATAACTAAGCCAACCCCAGCAATATGCCCGCCGAATGCACGACAAATGCCACGATCCAGGCGACTATCACTTGAAACGCGAACACGGCCACGGCATAGCGCGCGCCCAACTCGCTCTTGACGGCGCCGATTGCCGCCACACAAGGCGGGTACAGCAGTGTAAAGACCAGGAACACGTAGGCGGTAAACGGCGAGAACATGGTCGACAGTGCCGCGGGCGAGGTTGTACCCAAAAGCACCGTGAGGGTCGAGATAACGCTCTCCTTGGCGATAAGTCCAGTAACGAGCGCCGTGGATGCACGCCAGTCGCCAAACCCAAGCGGCGTCAGCGCCGGTGCGATAATGCTACCCAGACCGGCAAGTAGGCTCTGCGACTGATCGGCGACCACATTAAAGCGAATGTCGAACGTCTGAAGGAACCAGATGACCACGGTAGCGGCAAAGATAATGGTAAAGGCCTTGGTAATAAAGTCCTTGGCCTTATCCCATGCCAGCATCACCGTCGTCTTAACGCTCGGTAGGCGGTAATTGGGAAGCTCCATGATAAACGGCACCGGCTCGCCCTTAAATGCCGTGCGGTTAAGCACCAAAGCCGCGACGCAGCCGACCACAATGCCGATCAGATAGAGCGAGACCATAGCGGGAACCGTCGCCTGCGGGAAAAACGCCCCGCACAGCAGGCCGTAGACCGGCAACTTGGCCGAGCAGCTCATGAACGGCGTGAGCATGACGGTCATCTTGCGGTCGTGCTCGGACGGCAACGTGCGGGTCGACATGATAGCCGGCACGGTGCAGCCAAAACCGACGAGCATGGGCACGAAGCTGCGACCCGACAGGCCAAAGCGGCGCAGCACCTTATCCATGACAAAGGCCACGCGCGCCATGTAGCCCGAGTCCTCCAAAATGGAGAGGAACAAGAAGAGCACGACGATAATCGGCAGGAAGGTGAGCACGCTGCCCACGCCTGTGAGCACGCCGTCGACAGCCAGCGAGCGCACCACGTCGTTGGTGCCGAACGCTTTGAGGCCCGCATCGGCCGAAGCGATGATGGCAGCGATGCCGTCCTCCAAGAGTCCCTGCAGCGCTGCGCCGATCACGCCAAACGTCAGCCAAAAGACGAGGCCCATGATCACCAGGAACGCCGGAATGGCCGTGTAGCGACCCGTCAGGATGCGGTCGATCTTGACGGAGCGTACGTGCTCGCGGCTCTCGTGCGGCTTGACGACGCAGCGCCCGCACACGTCGCCGATAAAGCTAAAGCGCATATCGGCCAGCGCGGACAGGCGGTCGGTGCCGGCCTCGCCCTCCATCTGGGAAATAATGTGCTCGATGGCGTCGAGCTCGTTGCGGTCCAGGTGAAGCGCCTCTGTCACCAACTCGTCGCCCTCAACCAGCTTGGTCGCCGCAAAACGCACCGGAATGTGCGCCGTCGCGGCATGGTCCTCGATAAGGTTGGCAATGCCGTGGATGCAGCGATGCAGCGCACCGCCGTCCGAGCCATCGGGCGCACAGAAGTCCAGGCGACCGGGGCGCTCACGGAACCGCGCCACGTGCAAGGCATGATCCACCAACTCGCCGATGCCCTCGTTGCGGGCAGCGCTAATGGGGACAACAGGCACGCCCAACAGGCTCTCGAGCAGGTTGACGTCCACGGCGCCGCCGTTGGCCGTCACCTCGTCCATCATGTTGAGCGCGATGACCATGGGGCGATCGAGCTCCATAAGCTGCAGCGTTAGATACAGGTTGCGTTCAATATTAGTAGCGTCGATGATGTCGATGATGGCGTCGGGATGCTCGTCCAGGATAAACTGGCGGCTCACAATCTCTTCGCCCGTGTACGGCGACAGGGAGTAAATGCCGGGCAGGTCGGTAACGCTCGCCTCGGGATGGTTGCGGATGGTACCGTCTTTGCGGTCGACCGTCACGCCGGGAAAGTTACCGACGTGCTGGTTGGAGCCCGTCAGTTGGTTGAACAGCGTGGTCTTGCCGCAGTTTTGGTTGCCGGCGAGGGCAAAGTGCAGCGGCGCGCCCTCGGGCACGGCCGTCTTTGCCGCGCGGGGCGAATACGTCCCCTCGCCGAGGGCCGGGTGCTCCGTTGTGCCAATAGCGGCGTTCACGCGCGGACCCGTATCGGTGTCGTGGATGCCCACGAGCTCAATGCGAGCGGCATCGTCCTTGCGCAGCGTCAGCTCGTAGCCACGCAGACGAATCTCGAGCGGGTCGCCCATAGGGGCGTACTTCATCATGGTGACTTCGGTGCCCGGCGTTAGACCCATGTCCAAAATATGCTGTCGGAGTGCCTGATCGTCCGATGCCACCGATGCGACAACGGCGTCCTTTCCAATCTCGAGTGTATCGAGCTTCACGTCCGTGTTCCTCCCCCGGCGCCCACAGGGCGTTGTTTTTATGTTCACCGTGGCTAACCGTTTGCCATGGCTAACCATTTTTAACCATGCATGATAGCGCGAACATGCAACGATGTTCAATCGACAGATCGGTGCAAGGACCGTCCCCAAGTGCCGGCACAAAAGGAACGTCCCCGAGTGCCAAGTGCCGCAAGAGTGTCCCTTTCGACTAGTCGCTTAAGAACGTCCCCAATGACTACCTCGATGTTCTTGGAACCGACAGCGAAAACCCGCCAGAGCGAGCAAGGTGCCTTGAAACGAGGCGGCATTGACCTTCTGGTCATGCCGCCGAAGTTGAAAGGCAGATTGCCTCCCTGGCGGGCTTGCAGCGTCGAGCAGTTACGGCGTTTGGTAAAACGCCGTAACTAAAACCCGTGGCGCTCGAGGAAGCGGAAGGCTAGACGAATCCAAGGACGGACCGCCACCTGCTTGTCCTCGTTGTCGACTGCGGTGTTGGCGTTGCCGAGCGAAAGGCCGTGGCCGCCCTGGTCAAAGACGTGCATCTCGCATGCGACGCCCTCCTCGGCCATGCGCTGCGCAAACGGGTAGACCTGCGCAATCGGCGCCGTCTTGTCGTCGGACACGCCCCACACAAAGGTCGGCGGCATCTGGCGCGAAACATGCGTGGTGGGGCAGATGTCGGCCAAGTGTTCGTCGGTTGCCTCACCGCCCGTCACCATCGACAGGTAGTCGTTAAGCAAATCACGTCCCGTCTTGCCGCCCGTCTTGGGCACGCGCAGGTCAATGCGCGGATCGCGCGTCTGCATGTCGCGCACATAGGCAAGGTCGAGCAATGGATAGCCCAGCACCACGGCATCGGGGCGAATATCATCCGGACGCACCCCGGCAAGCGCCGCAAAGGGACCGGTCTTCCACTGCGTTGCTAACGAGGCACAAATCATGCCGCCCGCCGAAAAGCCCACGACGCACACGCGCTTGGGATCGACATGCCATTCGTCGGCATTAGCGCGCACCGTGGCGACCATCTTGGCAAGATCGGCCTGCGGGTGCGGAAAACTCACGTCGCCCGTGCCGCTTGTCACATAGTTGAGCACAAAAGCCTGGTACCCGTGATCCAAAAACGCAAACGCCACCGGATCTTGCTCATGCGGAGCGATGTGCGTAAACGCGCCTCCGCCGCAGATGATCGCTGCCGGGCGACGACCATTAGGCTTATCAGGCAGCGGCTCGGCGCCCAAATAGGTAAACGTCGCCGGATACTCCTCAGTCGGCTCCTCGCCCCACAGCGCATGACTCTCGATAATCAATTGGTGCTCCCTTCGCGCAATTCGTGCGCACTATTTTTTCGTCCTCAAGCGTACCCCAGTTGAACCCACGGCGCAGAAACACTCCCGCAATAAGTTCCCTTTCAACTGATATATCACATAATCCCAGCTCAGCACTATCGTTTCACAGCGTAAAATAGGGACGCTGACCGTGCCGGGAAACACATACGTAACGTTTCCGGCTACATTACACGCGTGCAACAGGCGCGCTTGATACGTTGGAGGCAACTATGGGTCTGCTCGATTCGCTCAAGTCCACGTTCACTTCGTCGGGCGAGGCGTCCGTTCCGCCCTCAGCAAGCTTCGCTACCCGCGAAGGCGTCATCTATGCCCCTGTCAACGGCGTACTCGTCAATCTGGACGAGGTTCCCGACGAGACCATCGCCGCGGGCATGCTCGGTCAGGGCTATGGCATCGAGCCCATCACCGGCACCATCTATGCGCCCGCCAACGGCCGCATCGGCGCCACCACCGTCACCAACCACTCCATCGGCATGATCACCGAGGACGGTCTTCGCGTGTTCATCCATGTTGGCCTGGGCACCGTGGAAATGAACGGCAAGGGTTTTGCCCGCTTTGTCGAGATGGGCGATGTGGTCAAGGCAGGCCAGCCGCTCATCAGCTTCGACCGCGAGGCTATTAAGGCCGCCGGTCACGAGGACATCGTGACCGTCATCGTCTCCGAGCTCGATCGTCTTAAGAGCATCGACCATGTCGGCGAGTCTGGAACGCTTATCGGCGGCAACCCGCTCGTCAAGCTTGGCGACCCGCTGCTGGTAGCCAAGACCAAGTAGCCAGGCCCCGTGCCACACAGCCAAAAGGCACCTCGTCAAGCGCCCGCGACCATTTGGCCGCGGGCGCTTTTCGTTTGAAAAACCATCCCGCCAATGCCTTATCTGTATAGCCCAAATGAGCCGAGCTGCTAGAATATCGAACTGTATGGATAACTATCATTCAACCGCTATGGGAGGATACGTGAACCGCACCAAAATCGCGCAGCTCTATGCCGATGCCGAGTCGCTCGGCGGCCAGACCGTCACTGTCGCCGGCTGGGTCAAGTCCGTCCGCGACATGAAGAACTTTGGCTTTGTTACGCTCAACGACGGCAGCTGCTTCCGCGACCTGCAGGTCGTCATGAACCGCGAGGCGCTCGACAACTACGACGAAATCGCCCACCAAAACGTCTCGGCCGCACTCATTTGCACCGGCACCGTCAAACTGACCCCCGATGCGCCCCAGCCCTTCGAGCTTTCTGCCACCTCCATCGAGATCGAGGGCGTCAGCGCCCCGGATTACCCGCTGCAGAAGAAGCGCGCAACCGTCGAGTTCCTGCGCACCCAGCAGCACCTGCGCCCGCGCACTAACCTGTTCCGCGCCGTGTTCCGCATCCGCTCTGTCGCGGCTGCCGCCATCCACCGGTTCTTCCAGGAGCAGGGCTTTGTCTACGTCAACACCCCCATCATCACCACGAGTGACTGCGAGGGTGCCGGCGAGATGTTCCGCGTGACCACGCTCGACCCCAAAAATCCGCCCCTCACCGAGTCCGGCGAGGTCGACTGGAGCCAGGACTTCTTTGGCAAGCATGCGAGCCTCACCGTGTCCGGTCAGCTCAATGCCGAGAACTTTGCCATGGCCTTTGGCGACGTGTACACCTTTGGCCCCACCTTCCGCGCCGAAAACTCCAACACCACGCGCCACGCCGCCGAGTTTTGGATGATCGAGCCCGAGATGGCCTTTGCCGACCTTAACGACTACATGGATAACGCCGAGGCCATGCTCAAGTACGTCCTTAAGGACGTTATGGCCACCTGCCCCGACGAGCTCAACATGCTCAACAAGTTTGTGGACAAGGGCCTGATCGAGCGCCTGGACCACGTGGCAAACTCCGACTTTGCCCGCGTTACCTACACCGAGGCCGTCGAGATCCTGGAGCAGGCCGTCGCCGCCGGCCACAAGTTTGACTATCCCGTGAGCTGGGGCATCGACCTGCAGACCGAGCACGAGCGTTTCCTGACCGAAGAGCACTTTAAGCGCCCGACCTTCGTAACCGACTACCCTGCCGAGATCAAGGCGTTCTACATGCGCATGAACGAGGACGGCAAGACCGTCGCCGCCGCCGACTGCCTGGTTCCCGGTATCGGCGAGATTATCGGCGGCTCCCAGCGCGAGGAGCGCCTGGATCTGCTCGAGGCCCGCATCAAGGATCTGGGCATGAATCCCGAGCAGTACAAGTACTACCTTGACCTGCGCCGCTACGGTTCCTGCAAGCACGCCGGCTACGGTCTGGGCTTCGAGCGCTTGGTGATGTACCTCACCGGCGTGGGCAACATCCGCGACGTCCTGCCGCACCCGCGTACCGTGGGCAACGCCGACTTCTAATCGCCACAGCGCCACCCAGCGCGTTACAGCACATCGCGTCAGCGCCTCTCGGCAAGCCGAGGGGCGCTTTTTTCAACAGCATCCGTCAAGCTTTTGGCAAGTTTTTGGTTAGTTGAGCAGGGCTGTTGAAAACTCGACCCGCCGCTTGCCGACAACTACCGACCGCCCAGAGCGCCTTGCGCCCCTAGGCAAGCCCCGCGTCCTAGGCTCCGTACCGTCGCCACCCAAAATGGAAAGGACGTGGGCGTTATGACCGAAGCCGTTGTTGAAAACTATGAGACCACGACCAGAGGCGCCGCCTCGATGGCGGCCTATCGCGCCGTGCGCATCCTGCAGCTCTTGAGCGAAAACACCGGCGAAGACAAGGCATTGCTTTCCGATGAGTTAATCGAGCACCTCGCCCATCCCGATGACCCCACCCGCATGCCCATCTCGGCGGCGCGGCGCAGCATCTACACCTCGATATCCGCGCTTCGTCACGCCGGATACGAAATCGACTACAAACGCGGCGTGGGCTACAAACTTCTTACCCGCCCGCTCACCGACGAAGAGATCATCCGGCTCCACGGCATGGTCATGCGCAACCGCTCCACGCCTATCGCTATCCGCAAGAGCATGGCGCAGCATTTAGTTGCCATGGCGAGTGCCGACGTTCGCGACTACCTCGATACACCCGAACCCGCTCCAAGCGCAAGCAGCAAGGCTACCAAGGCAACACGCACGCCCATCAAGCGCATCGACACGTGCGAGCTCATCGAGCAGGCCATCGACCACGGAACGACCGTCAGCTTTGATATCTCGAGTACCCTCGCCCGTGGCGAAACCGAAGCGGTGCGGATGACGCTCCGACCCTTTGCCATCAGGCAGCGCGATGGCATCTCGTATCTGCTGGGAACGGTCTACGACGCCCGAGGCACCGACGATACGCTGCGCACCGTCGAGATCACCCGTATGAGAAACGTCAGCACGCGCCTCCTTGACGGCAAGAAACTCTTTGCCGCCCTGGACGAGGATGATGACGCCGTTTCCGCCGCATAAGCATCTCCGTCACCCATTCGACTACCCGTACCGCCTATCCGGTTCTGTATTAAAAAACCCGCCAGGCTGTTGTAAAAATGGACATCGGCGTTACTATAGTTCCACTTGCACTTTGTCCCAGTGCAGTGTTTCCAGCCATTTTTATACTGGGGGTAATGATATGAAGGACATCACCATCAGCCGCAGGAGCCTTCTGGTCTCCGCCGGCCTGCTCGCGCTCGCCCCGCTCGCCGGATGCGGCGGCAACTCTGGTTCCGGCTCTGCTGCCGCCGGTTCCGACTACACCATCGGCGTTCTGCAGCTCACCGAGCACTCCGCACTCGATGCCGCCAACAACGGCTTTGTCAAGGCCATCAAGAAAAGCGGCCTTAAGGTCAAGATCGACCAGAAGAACGCCCAGAACGACCAGTCCACGTGTAAGTCCATCGCCGACAAGTTCGTGGGCGATGGCGTCGACCTGATCTACGCCATCGCCACGCCCGCCGCACAGGCTGCTGCCGGTGCCACGGCGGATATCCCCATCGTGGGCTGCGCCATCACCGACTACGCCGCCTCCGGCCTGGTCCAGGACAACGACAGGCCCGGCACCAACGTCACCGGCGCCTCCGACCTTACCCCGGTCGCCGAGCAACTCGAGATGATGCAGAAGGTCCTGCCCGACGTAAAGAAGGTCGGCCTGCTCTACTGCACCGCCGAGTCCAACTCCGACGTCCAAATCAAGGCCGCCAAGAAGGAACTCGACAAGCTTGGCCTGGAGTACACCGACTTCACCGTCTCGAGCTCCAACGAGATCCAGTCCGTCGTCGAGTCCGCCGTGGGCAAGGTCGACGCGCCCTACTCCCCCACCGACAACACCATCGCCGCGGGCGCTTCGCAGGTCGGTCAGATCTGCAAGGAGAACAAGCTCCCCTTCGTTACCGGCGAGGAGGGCATGTGCAAGGCCGGCGGTCTGTTCACCCTCTCCATCAACTATGAGGACCTGGGCTATGCCGCGGGCGAGATGGCCGTTAAGATCCTGAAGGGCGAGGCCAAGCCCGAGGATATGGCTATCGAGCACCTCTCGAGCAAGGACTTGGTCGTCGTCAAGAACGACGAGATGGCCGAGGCGCTGGGCATCGACCTTTCCGCCCTGGACGAGTAGCACCATGCGCCGTAACACATCTAGGGTTCGTTCTCGCGCCATAGCTGCGTTATTCAATATCTGAGTCCTTGGGGCGAACGCTAAAGACCGGCGTTCGCCCTGCTTGTTTCGGATGAGACAAAACAACCGTCCGCAGCTCTTTTATACATTGTTACCGCTATCATGGTGACTCACGTGTCCACCCTATCCTAGGAGGTATGAAGCATGCTCATTGCATTGCAGGGCGCCGTTTCGCAGGGCGTCCTCTGGGGCATTATGGTGCTTGGCGTGTTTATCACGTTCCGCCTGCTCGACATCCCCGATATGACCTGCGACGGCAGCTTTGCCCTCGGCGGCTGTGTCTGCGCCGTACTCATCGTCAACAATAACGTCGACCCGCTGCTCGCCGTGCTGGCCGGCATGTGCGCCGGCGCCATCGCGGGCGCGGTCACGGGCATTCTGACCACCGTCTTCGAGATTCCCGCGATCCTCGCTGGAATCCTCACCCAAATTAGCCTGTGGTCCGTCAACCTGCGCATCATGGGCAAATCCAACACGCCCATCCTTGCCAAGGGCACCATCTTCTCGTCTGTTAGCAACATGACGGGCCTGCCGCAGTCCACCGTTGCCATCATCTTGGGCATCCTGCTCGCCGTGGCCATCGTTGCCATCCTGTACTGGTTCTTTGGTACCGAGATCGGCTCCGCGCTGCGCGCCACCGGCAACAACGAGTACATGATCCGCGCCTTGGGCGTTAACACCAACTCCACCAAGATGATCGCTCTCGTGCTCTCCAACGCCCTCATCGGCCTTTCGGGTGCGCTTATCTGCCAGAGCCAAAAGTATGCCGACATTGGCATGGGCACAGGCGCCATCGTTATCGGCCTTGCCGCCATCGTCATCGGCGAAGTGCTCGGTCGCCTGCTGCCCGGCGGACTCACGCAGTTTAGCGTCCGTCTTGCCTCCGCCGTCTTTGGCTCCGTGGTGTACTTCCTTATCCGCGCCATCGTGCTGCAGCTGGGCATGGACGCCAACGACATGAAGCTGCTCTCCGCCGTAATCGTGGCCGTGGCCCTGTGCGTGCCCGTGGTTTGGGAGCGATATAAGCTCCGCAGCTCCTACACGAAGGGAGATGAGGCTGATGCTTAAGCTCTCACACGTCAAGAAGACCTTTAACAAGGGCACCGTCACCGAGAAGCGCGCGCTCACCGGTGTCGACCTCACCCTTAACGACGGCGACTTTGTAACCGTGATTGGCGGCAACGGCGCCGGCAAGTCCACGCTGCTCAACATGATCGCCGGCGTGTATCCGCTCGATTCGGGCGTTATCGAGCTCGACGGCACCGATATCTCGCGCCTGAGCGAGTCGCAGCGCGCCAAGTACCTGGGCCGCGTGTTCCAGGATCCCATGCGCGGCACCGCAGCCGACATGCAGATCGCCGAGAACCTGGCCCTCGCCAAGCGCCGCGGCCAGCATCGCGGTCTTTCGTGGGGCGTCACCAAGGCCGAGAAGGACGAGTACGTTGAGCTGCTCAAGCGTCTGGACCTTGGTCTGGATACGCGCCTCAACGCTAAGGTCGGCCTGCTCTCGGGTGGCCAGCGCCAGGCACTCACCCTGCTGATGGCCACGCTCACCAAGCCGCGCCTGCTGCTGCTCGACGAGCACACGGCGGCCCTCGACCCCAAGACGGCATCGAAGGTGCTCAACCTGACCGAGGAAATCGTCGACGAGAACCACCTGACCACGCTCATGGTCACACACAACATGAACGACGCCATCCGTCTGGGCAACCGTCTGATCATGATGCACGAGGGCCACGTGATCTACGATGTGGCAGGCAACGAGAAAAAGTCGCTCACCGTCGCCGACCTGCTGCAGAAGTTCGAGGAGGTCTCGGGCGGCGAGCTCGCCAACGACCGCATGCTGCTAAGCTAACGACTTAGAAAACCACCACAAAGGGGACAGGCACCTTTGTGGTGGTTTTTGTTAAGGACTAAGGAGACTGCCATGAAAAGATTCGTCCCCTGCCTTGCGTTAACCGCCGCGCTGCTTGCCGGCGTGTTCACTGGCGCACCCAGCCTCGCCCTTGCGAGCGATCTGCCCCAGGCGATCAACGACTCCGTGACCGTCATGCACACCAACGATATCCACGGCAGCTACAAGTACAGCTACAACGCAAGCAAGGGCACCGGCACTGTGGGCTTTGACGGACTGGCAGTCCTCTATAGCGCCCAGGGCAACGCCCCCGATCTTCTGCTCGATGCGGGTGACACCTTCCATGGACAGTCCTTCGCCACCATGAGCGAGGGCAAAAGCATCGCCGAGCTCATGGACACCTTCTATGCCGACGGCTACGACGCGACCACGCCGGGCAACCACGACTGGAGCTACGGCGCGGACAAGCTCCGCACCATGACCGGCCACAGCACCACCGGCACGCCCTTCGCCATGCTTTGCGCGAATGCAACGTCCTCGAACGGCGTATGGAGCTCGAGCATCACCAAGACGCTCAACCGCACTTGGAAGGACGGCGAGAACAGTTCCACGTTTAACTACAAGATTAAGGTCGGCGTCGTCGGAGCCATGGATGAGTCGCTAGGTTCCTCGCTGCGCGCGGACCTGGTCGCGGGCACCAGCTTCTCGAGTGCCGCGAACGCCATCAATGCCGAGGCGGAGCAGCTGCGCAAGGAGGGCTGCGATGTTGTTGTGTGTATCGCGCACACGCTCGACGCCAAGACCTTTGCCACGCGGCTCCGTGGCGTCGATGCCCTTATCGCAGGCCACGAGCACATCAACCTTAACGAGAAGGTGACGGGAGCCGACGGCAAGACAATCCACGTTGTCGAGGCGGGCAGTGCCTTTGCCGAGGTGGGACTGCTTTCCGTCCCCTACGAGTACGACACCAAGGGCACCGAAAGCACCGACGATGACACGGTGGCGGTATACGCAGGCAAAAGCGACGAGAAGCTCTATACCGCCAAGGACGTAAACGTTCTTTTGACCGACCCCAACAAGGGCTCCACCTACTATCAGAGCATCCTTGATGAGGTCCACAACAACAAGATCAAGCCGCTCTACGATGCCTTTAGCGCCGCATCGAGCGAGGTGCTCGGCACGAGCTCTACCAATTATTTCTACGGCGAGGACGCCGCAGGCACGCATGGTTGGGAAATGGTGCGCACCACCGATTTCCGTCCCAGCAAGAAGGGCGACACCACCAAGACCCAGACCATCGGACATGTGATCTGCGGCTCCTATCTTGACCTGACGGGCGCAGACCTTGCCATCGAGAACGCGGGCGGCATCCGCGGCGGCATCGCGGCGGGCGATGTGACCGCCGGCAACGTCATCGCTATCTCGCCCTACGGCAACACCGTGGAGACCTGGACCATGACCGGTGCGGACTTCCTGGCAGCGCTCGAGCACTCGCTGCAGATCAGTGACGAGTGCAATCACAGCTACGAGCTTCAGCAAGCCTACGTGGCGTCCGGCCACACCGAGCAGGAGGCGCAAGACATGTACAAGTGGCGCGACGACTCCGGCAGTGTCCTTTCCTTCGGCGGCATCAACGTGACAATCGATTGGACGCAGTCCGAAGGCAAGCGCATCGTGAGCGCCACACTCACCAAGGATGGCAGCACGCTCGACCCCGCCAAGACCTATACCGTCGCCACCAACAACTACATCATCACCAACACGACCGACTTCCCCACCTTCGCAAACGCCACCAAGCACACCGAGTGGGGTACCTGCGAGTCAGCACTAAGGGCGCTGATCGGGCAGAACAGCTGGGAGAGCAAGATTGCCTCGCTCGCGGGCACCATCAGCTTTGGCTCCGCCGCCGTGGACCCCACGCCCACACCGGCCCCGACGCCTGAGCCCTCGCCTCAGACGGATACGACGACCACGAAGGTCATCACCAAGAAGACGACCGGTAAGCTCGCCGCAACGGGAGACCGCACGCTGGCTATGGTCGGCGCATGCCTCATCGGCGGCATCGTCATCATCATTCTCGGTATTATCTGGAAGCGTCGACGCTAAGCTACACCGCCGGGCCTTGCAGCCCCGCCGTGCAAACCTTATATCGAGCACAGAAGCCCGTCAGAATTTGATCGGACGGGCTTCTTGGTGGGTATCATGGTTGGACGATCATGAGGAGGTTTCCCTACATGGAATTGTTTGAGCCAATTCTTCATTTCTTTGCACAACGATGGGTCCACAACATCATCTGGGCCGGCATCTTGGCCATCGGCACCGCCGTTGCCGCCAAAGTCGCGTCCAAGACCCTGCACCACCTGCTTAACCGCGACGATAACCCGCTCCCTTCATCGAGCATCTTCATCAACATCGCGCGCGCCGTCATCTGGATGATCGGCGGCAGCTTTATCCTCGACAACTGTTTTGGCATCAACGCAAACGCACTCGTCGCCGCTCTTGGCGTCGGCGGCATCGCCATCTCACTCGGCTTTCAGGACACGCTCTCAAACCTTATCGGCGGCATGCAGGTGACGTTTATGGGCATCATCAAACCCGGCGACAATATCGAGGTCGGCGGCGTATCCGGCGTGGTCCAAGACATCACCTGGCGCCACACGACCATCGAAGATGCCTGTGGACAGACCATCATTGTGCCCAACTCCAACATCTCCAAGAACACACTCGTGCATCTGATGCCCTTTGGGCGCGTGACCGTGCCCGTCGCCGTAAAGGACACGTCTAAATGGGCTTCCCTTGACGCGCTGGCAGACGAGCTCACGAGCGCAACCAAAACGGCCGTCTCGCCCATCTCGGGCTTTGACAAGGAGCCCTACGTGCTCTTTAGCGAGATCGGCGACTTTGGCATCAAAGGAAAGATCATCTTTATCGTCAGCGACGACAGCACCACTTTCACCGCTGCCGACGCCTGCATCCGCGCCATCGCCCCCATCATTGCCTAAACCACCACAAAGGGGACAGGCACCTTTGTGGTGGTTTTCATTCGTGGTACCATGGTATATATAGTTGTTTAAACGACTAAGGGAGTAGACACCATGGAAGAGGCCTATCGTCAAGCACGCAAGCGCGGCGAGCAGGGACGCCGTCGCGCCATCAGCCAAAGCGAGCACCCGTACCTTACGGACCTCGATAGCCTGGTTGCTCAGCTCCCCTTAGGTCAGCGAGAGAACGTCGGCCTGCGGGATATTCCGCTCGAAATGGTCGTCGGTACGGTTACCAAGGGCCGCCAGTCCGCCTTTTCGTGCAACTTTATGCCCCTGCTGCCGTTTAGCACCGAGTTCGCCCGCAAGTGGTCCAACCTCTACGACATCCAGGTGACCGAGGGCTATCGCGATCCCGTCATCGTAACCGAGTTCATGCATCGGTTTTACGTCCAAGAGGGCAACAAGCGCGTCAGTGTCCTCAAATTCCTGGACGCCCCGACGGTTTCCGCCAAGGTCACCCGTCTCTACCCCGGCACATGGGATTCCGTCGAAAGCCGCCTGTACGGCGAGTTCTGCGCGTTTTGGCGCGTCTGCCCCCTATACGAGATCGAGTTCTCGCGCGAGGGAAGCTACGAGACGCTCGCCAAGATGCTCGGCCAGGACCTTGTCGAAAAGTGGCCACAGAAAAAGGTCGATTACCTGCGCCACACCTTCCTACTCTTTAAACGCGCCTACCTGCGCGCCGGCGGCGACCATCTGGACATTACGCCCGCCGACGCCATGCTCGTCTACCTCAATGTGTACAACCAAGACCGTCTACTGGATACGCCGACGGACATCGTCGTAAACCGTCTGTGCAAGATTTGGCGCGAGCTGGTCATTGCCGGCAAAAATGACGAGGACAAGGTCGATCTTGTCGAAGCGCCGAGCGTCGATGAGGAAGAGGCGCCCGCCAAGTCCACCTCCGGCGTGCTCAACTTCTTTATGGGCAAGACCGTCTACTCGGCGACCAATCCCCTGCGCATCGCCTTTATCCACGAATTCCCCTGTGCGACATCGAGCTGGGACAGCCTGCACGATCAAGGGCGCCAATATCTTGACGAGCACTTTGGCGGCATCGTGCGCACCGAGGCGTTCGAAAACTGCCACGATCCGGACGTGTTCTACGCCGCCGTGGAAACGGCTGTCATACATGGAGCAAACGTCATTTTCTCGACCTCGCACCGCCTGATGGAATACACGCTCAGGGCTGCCGTCGAGTATCCTCAGGTGCGATTCCTCAACTGCTCTATCGGCCTTCCCCACCAAAGCGTCCGTTCGTACTTTGGCAAGATGTACGAGGCCAAATTTCTCTTGGGCGCCCTTGCCGCCAGCATGGCGGACAACCACCGCATCGGTTACCACGCGTCGGTCTTCGCCTCGGGCGCGCTCAGCGAGATCAACGCCTTTGCGATTGGCGCCTCGCTGCTCGACCCCCGTGCGCAAATTATCCTGACCTGGGGCGATGTGCCCGCCGGAGGCCTTGCCGAGGCCATGTGCCGCGAAGGTGTGAGCGTCATGACCGGCGCCGACATGTCAAAGTCACTCGAAGACCCCACGGCATACGGACTCCACCGTCTGGTCGATGGCAAGGCTGTCGGCATTGCCATGCCGGTATGGAACTGGGGCCGATACTACGAGCTTATCGTGCGAAGCCTGCTGCATGGCACCTGGGATGAGACCAGTGACGACAGCCAGGTTCGCGCCGTCAACTACTGGTACGGCATGAGCTCAGGTGTTATCGACATCCGTTATGCTCCTGGCCTACCCTACCAGACGCGCAAGCTTGTTCAGCTACTCCGCAATGGCATCGTCGAGGGCTCCATCAATCCATTTGGCGGCGAGCTCCATAGCCAAGACGGCGTGGTACAGATTGAGGGCTTTCCCCCACTGCCGAGCACGCAGATTGTCGAGATGAATTGGCTGGCGGACAACGTGGTGGGCACCATTCCGCAGCTCGACGATGAGCCGGGGGTTACCGCCCTATGAAGATCCTTGCCATAGCAGATACCGAAGAACGATGCCTTTGGGAGTGCTTTCGCAAGGAGCGCTTTGAGGGTGTCGACCTGATTCTGTCTGCCGGCGACCTGGACCCGGACTATCTTGAGTTTTTGGTCACGGTCATCAACAAACCGCTCATCTACGTCCGCGGCAACCACGATGACCGCTACGCACGTCATGCACCGGGCGGCTGCATCTGTGTCGAAGACACCGTGTACGTGTATCGCGGCGTCCGTATTGCGGGTCTTGGCGGCTCCATGCGCTATCGAGACGGTGCCAACATGTACACTGAGCGCGAGATGGCCAAGCGCATGCGCAAGCTGTCCCGCAAAGTGAGGATGGTCGGCGGCTGCGACATCTTGCTCACCCATGCACCCGCCGCCGGCGTGGGCGATCTGGATGATCTACCGCATCGAGGATTCGAATGCTTTAACGCAGCGCTCGAATCCTGGAATCCCGACTATATGGTGCACGGGCATGTGCACCAATGCTACGGTCCCAACTTTCAGCGTGAGCGTCGGCATGCATGCGGGGCAACAATCATCAACGCCTGCGGTTATACGCAGTTTGAGCTGGACGAAGCGCGCTACCCCATCCGTGGCTGGCAGGCAGCCTGGCTCAATTCGCAAACCATGCGCCGCGAGCTCAAGCGCCATGAGGCCATCGAGTCCTCGACCGCCAGAACCCCCTGGTAACCACCACAAAGGGGACAGGCACCTTTGTGGTGGTTCCGGACTCTCGACGCTACAGAGCAGCGATGACCTTATCGCCCATCTGAGCGGTGCGGAGGATCTTATCAGCAGGGGTGTTGGCGTCGGCGATGTCGCGGGTACGCCAACCTTCGTCGAGCACATGGGCCACAGCATTTTCGACTAAGACGGCCTGCTCGCCCATGTCGAGCGCGTACGTGAGCAGCATTGCCGCCGACAGGATCTGTGCGAGCGGATTAGCAATACTGAGCCCTGCGATATCGGGCGCGCTGCCAGCGCTCGGCTCGAACAGCGAAACGCCGTCGCCCAGCGAAGCAGAGGCGAGCATGCCGAGCGAGCCCGTAATCTGTGCAGCATCGTCGGAGAGAATGTCGCCGAACATGTTCTCCGTAACTACGACGTCAAAGTCGCCCGGTCGGTTGATGAGCTGCATAGCGGCGTTATCGACGAGCAGGTCTTCGAGCTGCACATCGGGGCACTCTTCATCATGCACGCGATGCACGACCTCGCGCCACATGCGGCTCGTCTCCAGCACGTTGCGCTTATCCACGCTCGTCACTTTACCGCGACACTTGCGGGCCGCTTCGAGCGCTTGACGGGCAATGCGCTCCACCTCGAACTCGCGGTACTCCATCACATCGACCGCACGCTGGCCCGCAGCGCCATTAGCGCCCGCGCCGTCCTCGTCGTAGAAACGATCGTGCTTGCCAAAGTAAATGCCGCCGGTAAGCTCGCGGCGTGGGGCCGCCGGATCGGTCGAATCCCACTTAGGGCCACCGACTGATGCTAGCCTCATCCTCGGTCATATGGAGCTTATCGCGCAGATGGCTGGCTTACCCCAGGCCGGTATGGATACGGGGCCTCTGAGCCGTCTTGAGGGCTTCTGCGGCCACTTCGATATCCTAGTCGACCGCACGGGTGAGACTCCATACCGTGCACCGGTCGCCCGCGATCTTGCCAATCTCCTGCACCGAGCGAAAATCGCCGGGGCTCGAGATGGGAAAGCCCGCCTCGATCACATCGACGTTCATGCGCACCAGCTGACGTGCGATAACGATTTTCCCTCAGTATTCATGCTGACGCCGGGAGGCTGCTCCCCGTCGCGCAGCGTAGTGTCAAAGATTGCGATTTTGCGACTCATGATTTCCTCCTGATAGGCCTGAGATACAGATGGCTTTCAGGAGAGATGGAGTGCCCCAAGATAGAAAAATACCCGTGTCGCTCATCACGCCCAAAAGCAGCGGACGATAGCGCACCCGCTATAACTCATCGTTATAGCGAGATTGCAACCCTAGCGCGCTATCCCATCTAGTAGCGCTAGGCCTAGGAGCTGCTGCGTGTTATAGAACATGTCTGGCTCCTTTCAACCTCGGGTATTCACTACATCGCGCTAAAGTGCAACACAGTCGAAACGACGCACAATGGGGATTTTGGAGCAACCGAGGCAAAACCACCACGAAGGTGCCTGTCCCCTTTGTGGTGGTTTTCGCTATCATGGACAACGTTGAATTTCTACGAAGGAGCAGGCATATGGCGATTCTTTTGGGATGCGATTCCGTCAGCCTAGAGTTTCCCACCAAGCATATTTTCGATAGCGTGACGCTCGGCGTGGGCGAGGGCGACCGCATTGGTATCGTCGGCAAAAACGGCGACGGCAAGTCGACGCTGCTGAGCGTGCTCGCCGGCACGCTGGAGCCCGACGACGGCCGCGTGACGCATCGCCGCGGCACCACGATCGGCCTGCTCGGCCAAAAGGACGACCTGGTCGATACTGATACCGTGCATCATGCCGTTGTGGGCGACGCCCCCGAGTACGAGTGGGCGTCGAGCCCCCGCACGCGCCAGATCCTCGCCGGCCTCATCAGCGATGTGCCCTGGGAGGGCACGGTGGGCGAGCTCTCGGGCGGTCAGCGCCGTCGCGTGGACCTCGCGCGCTTGCTGATCGGCGATTACGACGTGCTCATGCTCGACGAGCCCACCAACCACCTGGATATGCGCACCATCAACTGGCTCGCGCGTCACTTAAAGGCCCGCTGGCAGCGCGGCCAGGGTGCCATGCTCGTGGTCACGCACGACCGCTGGTTCTTGGACGAGGTCTGCACCAGCATGTGGGAGGTCCACGACGGCCAGGTCGATCCCTTCGAGGGCGGCTATTCGGCATACATCCTGCAGCGCGTGGAGCGCGACCGCATGGCCGCCGTTACCGAGGAGCGCCGTCGCAACATGGCGCGCAAGGAGCTCGCGTGGCTGAGCCGCGGTGCCCAGGCTCGTTCCACCAAGCCCAAGTTTCGCGTGGATGCCGCTCGCGAGCTGATCGCCGACGTGCCGCCCGTGCGTGACGAGCTGGAGCTCAAGCGCCTCGCCGTGAGCCGCCTAGGCAAGCAGGTTATCGATGTGGTCGACGTGGACGCCGGCTATGCGGATGTCGATGGCGCGCCCAAGCAGGTACTCTCCGACGTGACCTGGTTCATTGGTGCGGGCGACCGCTATGGTCTTTTGGGCGAGAATGGCGCTGGCAAGTCGACGCTGCTTGATGTGATCCAGGGCAAAATTGCGCCCACGCGCGGCCGCGTGAAGATTGGCCAGACAGTGCGCTTTGGCGTGCTGTCGCAGCAGCTCGAGGAGCTCGAGCCCTTCATGGGCGACACGATTCGCGAGGTGCTCAGCAACTATAAGAAGTACTACGTCATCGACGGCAAGGAGACTTCGCCCGAGAAGCTCTGCGAGCGTCTGGGCTTTACGACGCAGCAGCTCTGGAGCCGCATCGGCGATCTTTCGGGCGGCCAGCGCCGTCGCCTGTCGCTGCTGCTGACAATCCTGGACGAACCCAACGTGCTCATCCTGGACGAGCCCGGCAACGACCTGGATACCGACATGCTCGCGATTGTCGAGGACCTGCTCGACGGCTGGCCCGGCACGTTGATCCTGGTGACGCACGACCGCTTTTTGATGGAGCGCGTGACCGACCAACAGTGGGCGCTGCTCGACGGCCACCTGACGCATATGCCCGGTGGCGTGGACCAGTACCTGCGCCTGTGCAACGCTACCGCCGAGGGCGAGCCCGTGGGCGCGCCGAGCGCCAAGACCGGCACGTTTGACACCGGTGCCGCGGCAGCTGCGGCCGAAAAGCCCAAGACGAGCGGGCAGCCCAATGGCCTTTCCAACGCCGAACGTCAGAAGCTCCGCCGCGAGGTGAGCTCGCTCGAGCGCAAGATGGAGACGCAGCGCGCTCGCGTTGAGGAGGCCGAGGCCGCGATGGCCCAGGTCGATCCCACCAACTACACGGCGCTCGGCGAGCAGCAGGCAAAGATCGACGAGGCTCACGCCGCCATGGACGAGCTGGAGATGGCGTGGCTCGAGGCGAGCGAAAAGCTCGAGGGCGAGGAGTAAGCGAGAATGATCAAAGCCGCATTTTTCGATATCGACGGTACGCTGCTGAGCTTTAAGACCCACCGGATTCCGGCGTCGGCGCAGCAGGTGCTCGACAGCTTTCGCGAGCAGGGGATTGCGTGCGTGATCGCCACGGGCCGTCCGACCTACCAGATGCCGGACTGGCTGTTCGACCTGGGCTGGGATGCGTACATTACGCTTTCGGGCCA
>ENA-OWPF01001073-OWPF01001073.1-human-gut-metagenome-genome-assembly--contig:-NODE-1073-length-26215-cov-3.589029_pt1 | contig 26215 bp, 20 predicted proteins | sample MGYA00248261_ERZ651840 | MGnify/ENA primary metagenome ERZ651840 (study PRJEB26924, sample SAMEA4378268) | human gut metagenome | biome: human gut; feature: human-associated habitat; material: faeces... | reverse complement strand
TTCCCTACTGCTGCCTCCCGTAGGAGTCTGGGCCGTGTCTCAGTCCCAATGTGGCTGATCATCCTCTCAGACCAGCTAGAGATCGTCGCCTAGGTGAGCCTTTACCTCACCTACTAGCTAATCCCATCTGGGCACATCTGACAGCGTCTTGCGACTTTCCCCCTCAGGGTGTATGCGGTATTAGCAATCGTTTCCAATTGTTGTCCCCCTCTGTCAGGCAGTTTCCCAGATTTTACTCACCCGTCCGCCACTCGTCATCAACAAAAGCAAGCTTTTGTTATGTTACCGTTCGACTTGCATGTATTAGGCCTGCCGCCAGCGTTCAATCTGAGCCATGATCAAACTCTTCGATATTCAAAGATTTTGATGTGACTTCAATTTATTTTCAAATAAACTTAGGTCTTTTTTTGAGAGTTCTTCGTTTAGGTCTTTATGACCTAATCTTCTCTCTCTTGTATATTCCCTCTTTTCAGAGGGCCCACACAGATTGTCCGTACTTATTTTTAAAGAACTTAACCTTGCTTGAAGGTTTTTTTAACGTTGTCTTGCGTGACAACGGAAACACATTCTACAGTTTTTTATTTCTAAGTCAACAATTATTTTAAAAAATTTTTAAACTTTTTTGTTATTTATTGAATTTAAAAGAATTTTTTAGAATACTGTGATCTATATAGCATCATCTAAGCTGAATCTACTTAAAGAAGTAAAGCCAAAATGTTCGAACATTTTAAAGCGATCGTCATAATTTTGTAACTCTCCTAAGTAAAAAGCCTTATGTTCGATCTTATCTACTTCTACAGGCAACATCGTTTCACCGGCAAATAAACTATCCACCCGCTTACCTATAGCTATACCGCTATCGACAAGCTGACAATCAGGCAAAATCTTATGGATGACATCAGCTACAAAAGGATAATGAGTACAACCTAAGACAATCACATCTGGTCTTTCGCTATCAGGAAGCTCCGTAATCTCACTTAAAACTCCCGCCACCTCAGTCTCATCGACATTACCGCAGGTCAAGCGATTTTCGGCAATGCGTGCAAGCTTAGCTGAACCAATCAAAATCACCTTACAATCACTAGCATAATTGCGGATGAGCTCCTGTGTATATTTGCGGTTAATGGTACCGGGGGTTGCTAAGAGGGCGATGATCTTCTTTTTAGATAAGGCGGCTGCCGGTTTAATTGCCGGCACCACACCTATGATCGGTAACTTTATATGATCGCGTAAATCAGGTAAGGCTACGGTACTTGCGGTATTACAGGCTACAATAATGCCAGAGAGCTCGAATTTTTTTACGGCTGCATCTAAAATAGCTCTCACTCTCGAGATCAAAAAGCTCTCGCTTTTCTCTCCATAAGGAAAGCATTCATTGTCAAAAAGATAGACAGGTTCGACATCAGGATTGATCTTTTTTACTGCCTGACAAATAGATAAACCACCAACACCTGAGTCGAAAAAAAGAATTCTTTTTAACTTGAGTTTTTGCTGTGACATTTTAATATCTCGGGTAAATGCTTTTATGTTTTCAAAGGATAGCGCATGCTCAAACCACTATTAACCACAACTGATCCTCAAAACTACGACCTCTATTTTAATGAAAAAATCACTGAGGTGAAAAATCTGTTTATAAAAGCCGGTTTGGACATCCCTCCTGCCAAGCTTTATAAAAGTCCCGCTGAATATTATCGTATGCGCGCTGAATTTGCAGTTTTTCATGAATATGATGGCAATATCAGCTTTATTATGTTCAAGCCGAATACCGATCCTAAAGAGCGTATCGTTGTTGAGCACTTCCCTATTGCTAGCCACGCTATCAATAAGGGAATGGAACTCTTACGTACCTATGTTAAGGATAATTACGAATTAAAGAAAAAACTCTTTGAAGCTGAATTTTTATGCAATCAAAACGGCGATCTGATTATCTCCCTAAGCTATCACCGTCCGCTTGACGCAAGTGCCTGGAAGGAAGCGGCTTTAAAACTTAAAGAGCAATGCTTACAAGAAGGCTTAAATGTCGACTTTATCGGTCGTGCCCGTAAGCAGAAAATCCTCGCTAATACCGATACCATTCTCGAGACCATCCACACTCAGGATAAGGATTTCTATCTCTATCAAGTTGAAGGCAATTTTTCACAGCCTAATATCTATACCTGTCAGCATATGATCGACTTTGCTCGCTCCCTCTGCCGCAATAAAAAAGATGTCGATCTTATTGAGCTCTACTGCGGTAGCGGTACCTTTACCGTCTGCTTAGCCGATCTCTTCCGCCAAGCCTTATCTACCGAAGTCTCCCGCGTACCGACTGCTACAGCTTTAAAGAATATTGAAAAAAATCAGATTGTTAATACAAAGATCGTGCGTTTAAGTGCCGTTGAAGTAGCTGAAGCTTTAACGGGTGTGCGTGAATTTAAGCGTTTACAGCAAGAGCAAATCGATATTAACTCCTATAATTTCGACACACTGCTCATCGATCCGCCAAGAAGTGGTTTAGAGTTCCAAGAAGCCCGTGATTTCACCGCAAAATTCGATCACGTCATCTATGTCTCCTGCGGCCCGCAATCCTTAGTTGAGGATTTAGGCTATCTCTGCAAGACTCATGAGATCCGCGCTTTAGCCTTCTTCGATCAATTCCCCTATACGCCCCACCTTGAAACTATTGTGGAATTGTGCCGCAAATAAAGCATTAAAAAAACAAAGCCCGACAATATTGCCGGGCTTTTCTAATCTTTAAGCTTAGATACTAAGCCATGTAGTTTTCAGGAAGCGGAATCTGAGCGACGCCAGACTCAACTGCAGCCACAGCTACAGCACGAGAGAGCTTCTTGAACAGACGCGCATCCATAGGCTTAGGAATTAAGTACTCAGGGCCATACTCTAAGTGATCAACTAAAGCAGCCTTAACTACTTCCTCAGGTACCGGCTCCTTAGCTAAGGCACGCAGAGCGTTCATGGCAGCCTTCTTCATCTCAACGTTGATGCAAGTAGCACGTACGTCTAAAGCACCACGGAAGAGGTACGGGAAGCACAGGACATTATTGATCTGATTGGGGTAATCAGAACGACCAGTACCCATGATGATATCAGGACGTAAAGAAGCAACAACCTCAGGATCAACCTCAGGGTTAGGGTTAGAGCAGGCAAAAATTACCGCCTTAGGAGCCATGGACATAACATCGGCATTGGAGATTAAACCCGGGCCTGATACACCTAAGAGCACATCGGCACCAGCAATAGCCTCAGATAAGGTCTTAGGACCTGAATCGTTGATGAAACGCGGCTTCTCACCGTTATTGTACTTAGCACGATCGGATCTAATGACACCGTGACGATCGATCATAAAGAAGTTTTCTTTCTTAGCACCGCACTCAATTAAGAAGCTAGAGCAAGCGATACCAGCAGCACCGGCACCGACGCAGACAACCTTACAATCCTCAATCTTCTTACCCTGAAGCTCAACGGCATTCAAGATACCTGCAGTAGTAACAATGGCAGTACCATGCTGATCGTCGTGGAAAATCGGAATATGGCAGCTCTTAGCTAATTCACGCTCAATGATGAAGCACTCCGGAGCCTTGATGTCCTCGAGGTTAATACCACCGAAAGTATCAGCAATACTCTCAACAGTAGTAACAAAGTCTTCGATATGCTCATGCTTAACTTCGATATCGATAGCATCGATCTTACCAAAGCGCTTGAATAACAGAGCCTTACCTTCCATTACTGGCTTTGAGGCTAAGGGGCCTAAATTACCTAAACCTAAAATGGCGGTACCGTCAGAGATAATAGCAACGCTATTGCCCTTACCAGTATAACGATAAGCGTCATCAGGGTTCTTGGCGATCTCTAATACCGGCTCAGCAACACCAGGGCTGTAAGCTAAAGTTAAATCGTCAGCGGTCTCAGCGGGTTTGGTGAGCTCAACGGAAATCTTGCCCGGAGTAGGGAACTCATGATAAGCCAAAGCTTTATCATGTAAGTCTTTATGATCAATAGCCAAGATAACACCTCTATTTATTTAATATGGATCTTGTATTTAAATTGCGAAATCTTTTTGTTTGCTACGGACTAGAGTGTAATACAAATCTATATCCATACGTTGAAGAAAATCACAAGTTCGAGATACAGTTTAAATAAATTACATTAAATGTTCAGTAGAGCGCTCTGGCAATTGCAATTTTTTCGCAAATGTGCCTCATTTTGATGAATTTTTTTAAGAACTTTATCAAGTTACAGTTTTTGAAAACGTTTGAAATTATAAAGGCGGGATTCCCGCCTTTATCTTTAAACATTAGAAGGGCGTTTCATAATCCTAAAGCAACTTACTGCTACCACCAGAACTAAAGCGGAAATACAGCTAAAGGCCATAGAGATACTGCTATGATCGGCAATAAAACCGATAATCACAGGACCTGCTAAAATACCGCTATAACCTAAAGCATTGATGATAGAAATGGCTATATGTACCTTAACGCCCTTAATATGAGCTCCAAAGGATACTAATTGCGGCACAATATTCGCAGCCCCTAAACCTATCAACGCAAAGCCTACAATCGCACCGACCAGATTACCCACAATTACCGTAGTCGCAAAACCTGCCGACACACATAAAGCACCGATCACCACCACTTTACGTCGACCAATACTCTCAACGAGACGATTACCTAAAAGACGCATAGTAGTCATCGCACAGGCAAAGGCCGTATAGATAAAGCCAGCATATTCCATGGAAACTCCGCGCTCTTGATTGACAAAGACTGCCGACCAGCTCATGACCGCACCCTCAGTTGAGTACATGATAAAGCACATAAGCCCCACAATCAGGACTAAAGGATGTAAGAAGGAAGAACGTCCCTGAGTTTTTGACACTTCAAGCGCTTCCTCAGCTTCTTCCTCTTTCTCTTCCTGAGCTTTTTCCTTATTAAATAAAGCGCGGCACCCCCAGAAGATGGTGATAAAGATCATGGCCACAATCACGGCTAAACAAGAAATCAGATTGATTCCTAAGCTTAAAAGCGCACTGACTAAAAAAGCGCCGATCAAGGTTCCTAAGGAATAACCGCCGTGAAAGCCTGACATCAAGGGCTTCTTTAATTGATTTTCCACCATGACAGCATTGACGTTTGAACCAATATCAAGGCCAATCGTGCACATACCAAAGATAAAGAGTAACAAGGCGGTGAAATAGAGATTAAAACTGATGGCAACTGCAAATAAGGCCAAAGCCATGATGATACCTGAAAGGTAGACTAAAGCTTTACAACCTAAACGTGCGCTCATACTGCCAGCTAGAGGCAGAGCACAGAAAGAGCCTGTACCTAAACACAGTAACAATATACCCAAGCTCCCTTCATCTAAGAGAAAGCGCTCTTTAATAAAGGGGATCATCGGGGCCCAGGCCGCTTCTAAAATGCCTAAGACCATAAAGGAATAGAGATTAGCAAATTTTAGCTGACGATCGGTAAACTTTGCCATAAATACATAACCTCAAAAATGGAGCTTTTAGCCAAAATAAAACCCCTATAACTGTAAGTCATAGGGGCTTTTAAAGCATTGGTCTTTATTAGTGCTTGATGGCGAAAGCAGAGATACCACCGAAACGCTTCTTAAAGGCCTCAACACGACCACCGGTGTCAACAATCTTCTGCTTACCAGTGAAGAAAGGGTGGCACTTAGAGCAAACGTCTAAGGATAAATCGTGACCTGCAGTAGTACGGATCTTGAAGGTGTTACCGCAAGAGCAACGTACATTGACTTCCTCGTACTGAGGATGAATGTTTTCTTTCATGATAACCTCAAATTACGTGTCGCGCTTTCAGCCACAATCCCTTGCGCCGAATACCACACGCATAATATGGAAAAAAAGGGTGCGCATATATTAATGCATAAAATAAGCTTTTGCAAGGAATAAATACGCTTAGAATCTTTTTTTCTAAGCTCTCAAAGCCTCTTGCTACCTAAAAAGGCTCCAAAACTCTCATCATAAATACTAAATTATTGATATATATTTATTTTAATCTTTTTTAGTAAAAGGATTTTTCTTTTTAAGCTTTCAGATTAATATAGTCTTCTAAACTTTTATGAAACTGAAGCTTATATGATCTAAATATGACCGAGAAAAAAGCCTATCTTTATGTAGCTGTAGCCGTAAACCGCCCCTTATGGCAGGATTTTACCTATAAGGTAGAAGCCACAGCTAAAGATAAGCTTAGAGGTGCCCGCGTTCTCATCAATTTTGCTGGCGCAAAGAGTGTCGGTATTATCACTAAAGTCTTAGATAGAGCTCCTGACAATATAAAGCATATTAAAAGCTGCGAGCTTTTAGATGAGGATGGCCTTATCTCTACAGATGTGCTCTCCATGATCGATTTTGGCTCTAGCTATTATCATTATCCTAAGGGGCAATGCTATTTAAGCGCCCTGCCTAAAATTCTCCGCGATGGCAAAAAATGTGCCTATGAGGAAATTCCCGGTCTTAAGCTCAGCGCTAAAGGCGCAAGCTTTGATAGCGAGACTTTAAGATCCGATAAACAAAAACAGCTCTTAGCTATATTAAAGTCAGGACCTAAACTTAGAAGTCAAATGCGCGAGCGCGGTATCAGCGCCGCTTGTGAAAATGCCCTTATAAAAAAAGAATTAGTCGAGAGGATCGATCTTAAAGAGCAAAAACAAGCATGGCAGAGTTTTCACACTCAACTTTTAAATGAAGAGCCTCTTCCCCCTAATGTACAGCAAAAGCACGCTATCACTACCATAAGCTCAACTCAGGAATTTAAAGTCTTTGTCCTCAACGGTATTACGGGCTCAGGTAAAACTGAGGTTTATCTACAGATTATTGAAGCTGTTTTAAAACGTGGACAAGCAATCTTAGTTCTTGTACCAGAAATTGCCCTAACCCCGCAGACCTTTGATAGATTTTACCGCCGCTTTAGAGTTCCTATCTCCTCTATGCATTCAGCCCTATCCGATAGAGAGCGCCTTGATGCCTATATCGATATGCAAAGAGGTAACTCAGGTATTCTCATCGGTACCCGAACCGCTTTATTTACGCCCATCCCCAATTTAGGTCTAATTGTTTTAGATGAGGAGCATGATAGCTCCTTTAGGCAAACTGACGGCTTTCGTTATCATGCACGCGCACTTGCAATCATGCGTGGCCGTTTATGCCAATGCCCGGTAATCTTAGGCTCAGCTACCCCAAGTCTTGAAACTGTAGCTAATTTTGAGCGTGGTCTTTATCAAAAATTAGATCTCACTATACGCGCCGGTGGCGCCTTATTGCCGGATTTTAAGCTTATCGATTTGAGAGCTGAGCCTTTAAGCGATGGTCTTAAAGCCGGTATCTGCAAGAGCCTTGAAAATAAGATCGGTGAGGAAACGGTCAAGGGCAATCAGGTTTTATTATTTTTAAATCGTCGCGGTTATGCGCGCACTTTAGTCTGCCATCACTGTGGTCATATCTTTATCTGCCCACATTGCGACAATCCCCTGACGGTACATCGCGGTGATATGACCTTGCGTTGCCATGTCTGTGAATACATCACCCATCTGCCTTCACATTGTCCGCGCTGTCATAAAAGCTCTGGTCTTTTAGAAAGCGGTTTTGGTACTGAACAAATCGAGGCTTTTTTAAAGCTACGCTATCCTGATGTCGGTATTGAGCGCATCGATAGAGACAATATTAAAAATAAAATCGAGCTTGAAGAGCATTTAGAGCGCTTTAAGAAAAAGAAAAGTTTGATCCTCTTAGGCACACAGATGATTGCTAAGGGCCATGATTTCCCTGATGTCACCTTAGCTGGCATCTTAGATATGGATTCGAGCCTCTTTTCTGATGATTTTCGCTCACGCGAGGATTGTGCACAACTATTATTACAAGTCTCAGGTCGCGCTGGACGCTCACAGAAGAAAGGTGAAGTCTTTATTCAAACGCACTATCCTGACGATGAGCTTATCAATAAACTCATCTCCCCTGAGATTAGATATTGGCAGATTGCTCAATATCTCCTAAAAGAGCGCGAGCATAAACAATTACCACCTCTGACCTATATGGCCTTTTTACTCTCTAATAGCACCGATCGCGCTCGGGCCCATGCCTTTTTAATTGAGCTTAACTCAAAGCTAAAAAAACAGCTCCAACATTATCCTAATCTAAATTTAAGTCCCGTACTCTCTGATAAAATGGAGAAAAGACAAAATCGCTATCATTTCCATATCCTTGTCAGTGCTATCGATCGCAAGATCCTCTCTGACTTTCTCGATATGACCTCAGCTTTAGTCGCCACCACCGTCCTCAGCGCCGACACCCGTTTTGCCATTGAGGTCGATCCTCTCACTATGTACTAATAGCGATTTGTGATATCTTTATAAGTTTAAAAAAATCATTCCTCAGCCGCTCAATGCGGCCTTATGCCGTCCTAAGCGGTTTTGCGGAGAAAATTTATGAAACAGCATATCAACGATCTTATCTGTCAAAGTGTCAGCGCCATTGATACTGAAAATACTATCGATCCTGCAATCTTAAGCAGAATCAAAACCGAGCGCTGCAAGGATCGCGCCCATGGTGATTTTGCCTCTAATGCCGCCATGATGTTAGCTAAAAGCTTAAAGAAGTCCCCTCGCGATGTCGCCACTGCTTTAATTGAGAATATGCCTAAAGATGAGCGCATCTCCCGTGTCGAAATTGCAGGTCCTGGCTTTATCAATTTCTTTGTCAATCAGAACTTTATCGCCAAAAATTTAGAAAACATGGCCGCCGATCCGCGCTTAGGTGTTAAAAGTTGCGCACATAAGAGCAATATCGTTGTCGATTATTCTGCACCTAATGTCGCTAAAGAAATGGCCGTACACCACATCCGCTCTACCGTAATCGGTGATGCCTGCGTCCGCGTTTTAGAGTTCTTAGGCAATAATGTCATCCGTGCCAATCACATCGGTGACTGGGGTACTCAATTTGGTATGCTCATCGCTTATTTAGAGAAAGCCGAAAATGAGCAGGGCTCTGGCATGGATCTGAGCGACTTTGAAGCCTTCTATCGTATGGCTAAAAAATGCTATGACGAGGATGCCGTCTTTGCCGAAAAAGCTCGTAATTATGTAGTTAAGCTGCAAGGTGGCGATCCTTACTGCCGCGCTATGTGGAAAAAACTCGTCAATATGACCATGGAGCAAAATCAAAAACTCTATGATCGTTTAGATGTAACCTTAACTGACAAGGACATCATGGGCGAGAGCTTATATAACGATATGTTACCGGTGCTCGTACAGGATCTCATCGATAGAGGCATTGCAGTTGAAGATAATGGCGCTATCGTTGTCTATCTGCCGCAGTTTAAAAATCAAGAGGGTAATCCTTTAGGAAATATTATCCGTAAGCGTGATGGCGGTTATCTCTATACCACCACCGATATTGCCTGCATTAAATATCGTATCGACACCTTACATGCCGATCGCATTCTCTACTTCACCGACTCCCGTCAGCAACAGCATCACGAGATTACTTGGGCTATCTGCCGCAAAGCCGGTTATGTCCCGGAGAATGTCAAATTAGAGCACTGCCCGTTTGGCATGATGTTAGGTAAGGATGGTAAGCCCTTTAAGACTAGAAGTGGTGACACCGTTAAATTACGCGATCTTTTAAATGAAGCTGAAAATCGTGTTGCAAAGATGCTTGAAGATCGTGGTTCACCTTTACAGGGTGAAGAGCGCGAGCAGGTCATCCATAATATCGCTATCGGTGCCGTTAAATATGCCGATCTCTCAAAAAATCGCAATACCGATTATATCTTCGACTGGGATTTAATGCTGGCCTTTGAAGGCAATACTGCCCCGTACTTACAGTACGCTTATAGCAGAATCTGCTCTATTTTCAGAAAGGCCAAAGTTCAAAGCGGTAATATCATCATCACCGACGGTGTTGAGGAAGAGCTTGCCGGCAAGCTCTTAGCCTTCCCGGAGGCGGTTGAAAGTGTAGGCGCTAAGAGCATGCCTAACCTTTTATGTAATTACCTTTATGAGCTGTCAAATCAGTTTATGCGCTTTTACGAGCACTGCCCGGTCCTTAAGGATGAGGTTCCTGAGGAGGTTAAACGCAGCCGCTTAGCGCTTTGCGATTTGACCGCCAAGGTGCTTAAGCAAGGCCTCGGCCTCTTAGGCATCAATGTCATGGAACAGATGTAGAGTGGAAATTTTTATCTTTGTAATCAAACAGCGTCTTTATAAATTTTTCTGGCACTTATATTTACGTATAGTGTTTTTTGAACCTAAGCAGCTAAGTTTCCTGCTTAGGTATCTACCTAAGGTAGATTTACAAAGATATTTTCCGCCTAAGGCTGACAATCCCCAAGACGAAAGAAAACGCCGACTACTTATAGCTAAAAATAGCAGCATTTTTGTTTTAGGATTGTCATCCTTTATGACAGTAGTGGGTTATCCCTACTTTGCCGATCAGGTCAAAGTCATAGAAAAGAGCGATAGCTATTTCTACCTACCTGACCACTATGCTGACAATCATATTCCCCCTCTGCGCAATTATGAGCTTTACGACAATAGTGAGCTTTCTTTAACCTTTAATGAAAATCTGCAGCCTTACGAAAAGGATCTCGCCATTACCCTGCCTCGGACTTTCGATCCGCAAAAACTGCCCTTACGCTACAGTAAGGTTAACTATCTGCCAAATCCCCTCGATTTTAGTAGCTTTGAAGAAGGTGATTTTTCCCCAAACTTAAGACCTGAAAATATTCCCTATGCTCCAGATAATGAAGAAAAATTACCTGAAAATTACGTATATTGCGGTAACTTTAGCTTTGAAGTTTTAGCCTTGAGCTTGAAAAAGCGTCTTGCACCCCACATTTATAAGAAATCACAAGTGCTTCCCTATAAGGATAGCTTTTATATAAAAATCGGACCATTTTTCAAACGCGATGAAGCTAAGGTGTTAGCCTCTACTTTGAGATTAAATCAATATACCCCTTCTTGCCTTGTCGCTATTTACTAGGAGCAATCAATGACCACCATAGTCTCAGTAAGACGTAACAATGTCGTTGCCGTAGGTGGCGACGGTCAGGTTACCATGGGTCAGACCACCATTTTAAAAGGCAATGCCATCAAAGTCAGAAAGGTATTTCATGATCGTGTGATTGCAGGCTTTGCCGGCTCCACTGCCGATGCGTTTACGCTGCTCGATTTATTTGAACAAAAGCTTGAGGAACATCAGGGTATTTTAGAGCGCGCTTGTATAACCTTAGCTAAATTATGGCGCTCTGATAGAGCTCTGCGTAAGCTTGAAGCTATTTTGATCGTCGCTGACAAAACAGCATCCTTCCTCATTACCGGTACTGGCGATGTCGTCCGTATGGATGATGATATTCTCGCTACTGGTTCAGGTGGCAATTATGCCCTCGCAGCCGCTCGTGCTCTGTGCGAAAACACCGATCTCTCCGCTGAAGAAATCGTCAAGAAATCCCTGCAGATTGCCTCCGATATCTGTGTTTACACCAACGGCAATCATGTAATTGAAACTATTAAATACTAGAAAAAGATTATGACAGAACTTACTCCCCGCGAAATTGTCTCTGAGCTCGATCGCTTTATCATCGGCCAGAAAAGTGCCAAAAAAGCTGTTGCTATTGCCCTGCGTAACCGCTGGCGCCGTATGCAACTTGATAAGGATATGCGCTCTGAGGTTGTCCCGAAGAATATTTTAATGATTGGCCCTACCGGTGTCGGTAAAACCGAAATCGCCCGCCGCTTAGCTAAGCTTGCCCACGCCCCCTTCGTTAAGGTTGAAGCTACTAAGTACACTGAGGTCGGTTATGTCGGTAAGGATGTAGAGTCCATCATCCGCGAATTGATGGAAATCTCTGTCAAGATGGTTCGTGAAGAAGCCTTCAAGCGCAATCGCGTCAAGGCTGAAGATGCCGCAGAAGAGCGTATTTTAGATGCTTTACTGCCAGCTCCTAGTGCCTCAGCTGAGGAGAAGAACTCCAGCCAAGCTCGTCAATTATTCCGCAAAAAGCTCCGTGAAGGTCAGCTTGATGATAAGGAAATTGAGATCAATGTGCAGGAAAAGAGCCCGATGGTCAATATCATCGGTGGCGGCAATCCGGCCATGGAGGACATGAACAATCAGTTACAGTCCTTATTTGATAATCTCAGCGCTAATCGTCAGTCTTCAAAGAAGATGAAGATCTCTGAGGCCTTAAAGCTTATCATCGAAGAAGAAGCTCAAAAACTGACTAATCCTGATGATATTAAAGCTCAGGCCGTCTCCTTAGCTGAAAATAACGGCATAGTCTTTATCGACGAAATCGATAAGATCTGCCAAGAAGGTCAAGATCGCGGCAATGTTTCCCGTCAAGGCGTACAGCGCGATCTCTTACCTCTGATTGAAGGCTCTACTGTCAGCACTAAATATGGTATGGTCAAAACCGATCATATTCTCTTTATTGCCTCCGGTGCCTTCCAGATGTCTAAGCCTTCTGATTTAATTCCGGAGTTACAAGGCCGTCTGCCTATCCGGGTTGAATTACAGCCTCTCTCTGTCGATGACTTTGAGCGCATCCTCAAAGAGCCGCACAATAGCCTCACTGTTCAATACGAGCACCTCCTAGCCACTGAAAACGTCAAAATCAGCTTTGATGACAGTGCCATTCGCCGTATTGCTGAAGATGCCTATCGTGTCAACGAGACTACCGAGAATATCGGCGCTCGCCGTTTACACACCCTGATGGAAAAACTCCTTGATGATATTTCCTTCACTGCACCTGATAATCCGGGTACTACCTTAGTTATCGATGCTGAATATGTAGATAAGCACTTAGATGTTCTCGTCAAAAACGAAGATCTAAGCCGTTATATTCTCTAATGACAGATAATTTCAGCCCCCGGCACCGGCAATTGCTTGAAGAGTTAGCTAAACTCACGCAATTGTCAGAGCAGGTAGCGCAAAAGCTTGCCTATACCCAGAGGTCGCTTGCGGCCTCTGAACGTGAACTTACGCAATTACATCAGCAGGTTTTAAACCTCAAACAGGAAAACCTCCACTTGCGTGAAACTATGCAAGCGTGGAAGCGTCAGCTTGAAGAGACTTTACAGAATTTAGAATTACCACATTAAAAAAAGCGGGATTTCCCGCTTTTTTCATCTCTAATCTTGATGATGCGTATGTCCTATACGCAAAGAAATAAAGAGCACTATACCTAAGAGCGTAGCTATTGCAAGCGCTGTGATATAGGAAATGGGTCTTTCAGCTAAAGGAATAATAAAGATACCACCATGCGGCGCACATAAGCCACAGCTATACCACATCGAGATTGCGCCGGCTGTAGCCGAGCTTACAATACAGGCAATACGCATACGCGTAGGCGCATAGACTAAATAAGGTAAAACACCTTCGGTGATAAAGAATAAGCCCTTAATCATAGTAGCAAAGGCGATATTCTTTTCATGACGAGTAAAGAGGGGCCGCGCAATCATTGCGGCAATACCGGCACTCAAAGGAGGCACCATACCTCCGGCCATCACCGAGGCCATGATCCCGCTTCCAGGCCCACTTTCAGGTAAGCAATCGGCTAATAAGAGGACACCACAGGCATAGGCTATCTTATTACAAGGTCCGCCCATATCCGCCGACATCATGCCACCTAAAATCGCCCCAATCAGCACTAAAATTATCTTAGGTGAGGCAACGAGATAATAATCTATCTGCGAATTGATAAAGGACGCCGGCAGATTAGTAATAAATTGCGCAATGATTGTCGTACCGATAGCTCCCACTAAGGGATAGACCAAAAGCGCAAACATCGCATCATGTCCCTTTAAAAACCTCTGTCCAAAGGCCGCTGACACACACGCGACACCACCACCGACAAAGCCATTGATGACCGCACCGATAACACCGGCATCGGCCATATCGGCCATAACACCACCGGTAAATCCGGCCACAAGAGCCATACGCCCTGAAATTGAAAAAGCGATAAAGGCGCTTAATACAGGGAATAATAAAGTACCGATACTATAACCGATACTATCTAAAAACAGACCTAAATTAGTTGACGCTAAAATATCCTGACGCGCCACCGCCGAGAGAATACCGGCCGTAGCTGCAAGCGGCATGATATAGGTAAGGCCACTCATCAAATGCCGATACAAGCGCATGGAAAACGAGGTGCTCTCGGTCATGCTTCCGGGTGAATAGACCGGGCAATTAGGATCTAAGGCCTTAGCTATCAATTCATCAGGCTTGCGAATACCACTGACCACACCGGTACGGACTAAGGGTTTTCCGATAAAACGATCCATCTCGACCATGCGATCAGCGGCCACAATTACCGCCTTAGCATTGGCAATATCCTCAGGTAAGAGGCGATTGCGATTACCGGCAGCACCATCGGCCTCAACCTTAATGGTAAAACCCATCTCTTTAGCACAATGCTCAATGGCCTCAGCGGCCATATAGGTATGCGATAGACCTGCCGGACAGGCGGTAACGGCTACGAGATCATAATGAGGTTGCTCGTTTTTATGAGCCTTATCTTCAGCTTCCTGAGTTTTTACCTCTTCTTTATGGGCAATCTCAATGCCTTCAGCTTTATCTATATAAGCTAAAAATTCTTCCACCGAATGCGAGGCAATCAGAGATTTTCTAAAATTTTCATCAATGAGCAGACTAGAGAGACGGGCTAAAACATCGATATGGGCATCTGAAGCTTGTTGAGGAGAGGCTATGAGGAAGAATAGATAGGCCTCTTTGCCATCTAAACTATCAAAATCCACACCGGCAGGGACCACCATGGCCGCAAGGCCCGGTTTAGCTACTCCGGCACTTTTAGCATGCGGAATGGCTACACCTTCACCTAAACCAGTTGAGCCCTGAGCTTCACGCGCAAATACTCCTTCGCGAAAGAGCTTAGAATCTAAAATACAATCCGTACGCGACAGCATGTCCACGAGGGTATTGATCGCCTCTTCCTTATTTTTAGGCGTCGCCTCTAGGCAAATAGCCTGTGGATTTAGCAAATCACGAATACGCATAACACATCCTTAAACCTGTTTGACATCGATTATCGGGCATAAAGGCTCGATCGGAGTGGTCATTTCACTTAAAGTCTGATCCATGACTAAGGACGGCATCTGCTGAGTCGGACGACCCACTACACGTGCCGGTACACCTACAACTGTAGTATGTGCCGGGACATCGCGCAAGACTACCGAGCCTGCACCTACAATCGCACCTTCGCCGATATGAATATTGCCTAAGACTTTAGCGCCAGCTCCAATCATGACACCGCGACCGACCTTAGGATGGCGGTCGCCCTGTTCCTTACCGGTACCGCCTAGGGTAACATCATGCAATAAGGAGACAGTGTCAGCTACTACCGCCGTTTCACCGATAACAATGCCTGAGGCATGATCAAGCATAATGCCACGGCCAATAGTGGCTGCGGGATGAATATCTACCGTAAACTGACTTGAAATACGGCTTTGAATAAAGGCGGCTAATTCATGGCGCCCTTTTTTATATAACCAATTAGAAACACGCCATGACTCTAAAACCTTAGGGCCTTTTAAAAATAAATAGATTTCACACAGAGATGACGAGGCCGGATCGCGGTTTTTTACCGCGGTAATATCGCTGACCGCGCAATCTAAAAGATCGGGACAATCAGCATAAGCCTGAGCACAGACCTGAAATAACTCCGATCTTCCCACCTCTGCACAAGATAGCGACTGTGCAATCATACGGCCTAAGCTATGAGCTAAACCCGAGCTATGTAAAATGGCTTGATCTAAAAAAGATCTCAACATCGGCTCTCTTTTATAGATCTCCTGCGCCTCTGCCTTTAACTCATCAAAAAATTGTTCCACGCTTACACTTGGAGCTGCCATAAAAACCTCGTTTACTCTCTATACTCAATTATGACACTAATCCTTAAAAACCACATCTGCATAGGTTTCAGGAATATCCGGCTCCATATGGATAGTAATTTCCGATTCTGGGAAGAGTTTTTCAAGTTTACTTTCAACCTCATTGACAAGGCGATGGGCCTGACAGACCTTCATACAACCGCGCAAGACCACATGACATTGAATAAAGACCTTAGGTCCAGCTCTATGGGTCTTTAGATCGTGCATGGAAATGACGCCGGGCACAGAGGTAATGGTCTTGGTAATCTCAAGCATCTCAGGGCCACTTAGAGATTTATCTAAAAGCGTATCTACAGCATGACTACCGATACTCCAAGCCCCCTTTAAAATAAAGAGACCGATGAGCGCGGCAAATAAACCATCCGCCCAGAGAAAACCTTGCTGGCTTAAAATTAAAGCTAAAAGTACACCTAAATTTAAGACAATGTCCGAAAGATAATGGAAGCGATCGGCACCGATAGCCTCGCTTTGAGTGCGCTTGAAAACAAAGGACTGAAAAAGCACTAAGGCTAAAGTCAGCACCATAGCGATAATACTGACATAGATAGCCAGATCTACATGGGCCACTACCTGCGGATTTTCAAAGCGATTGATGCCATGCAAAATCAATAAGACCGCTGAACCACCGATAAAGGCAGCCTGTGCTAGTGAGGCTAAAGATTGCGACTTATAATGACCATAACGATGATCGCGATCAGGCGGGGTGAGTGAATAGCGCAAAGCCAATAAATTGATAAAGGAGGCTAAGGCATCGAACATAGAATCGGTAAGTGAGGCAAAAATACTAGTTGAGCCACTATAAAACCAAATGATGGCCTTAACCGCAATGAGGGTAGTAGCCGTCGCTACCGAGGCTAAACCGGCGAGCATGACCAAACGGCGATAAGTTTGAGGTGATTTCACCTCATCTGCTTTTACATTGATATTCTCTGTCATTTTTCTTTAAGCTTATGATGATCTAAGTTTGAATATAATACCAATTCTTTAGCGGTAGACTAAGGCTAATAAGTCTTTATTTGCAAAAACAACTCAAAGCTATAACGGCTTTTCAAGATAGCACCTATAATGAGATTAGATTTGCACATAGAAGGGAAAGAGATATGCTTTTAAATAGAGTACTGCGGGCACTTTTTTACTGGCCCTTTCGACTAACCACCACCTGCGTGCCTATTCCTTATGAGCCTCTTAAACATATAAAAATCGATCACAAGCGCCCCATATGCTATATGACGGTATCCTCCTCCATAGGAAACCTCATGTGTATTGAGCGTCTGACGCAAAAACTCGGTTTGCCATCCCCCTTTGAACCCCTAGTGGTCAACGGTAAAACCTATAAGCGTCTGTGTTATTTACGCCGCCCAGGCTTCTTTTCAAGTAAAGCGGCTAAAAGCTGTCATATCACGCCTATCTTAAATTCTTGGTTTGACCTTTCTATGCAAAAAGGCCAAGAGGTACAGATCCTCCCTATTACCGTGCTTTGGTCGCGCAATCCCGGTTATGAGGGTAAGGCCCTGCGTGGCGTTAACTCCGCTACCCCTTCTTTACGCAAATTCCTCATGCTGACCTTTGCCGGTCGCGATAACTGTACCATTATCGATGATCCTATCGATGCGCTTACCTTCAAGCAACGCGTCAAAGCCCGCAATAAAAAGCATTTGATGCACCGTGTCATCAAGCTTTCCTTCTTAAAGAAAGCGCGCTCCATTATCGGTAAACCCTTGCCTAATCGACAGATGGTTATCGATGAACTCGTCAAACGTCCGGCGGTTCTTAAAGCAATTGAAGAAGAGGGGCTTAAAACTGGTAAAAGCGCTGAGGAATTACAAAATCAAGCCCGCGCTATCTATAACGTCATGGTCGCCGATACCCGTTATTCCTTACTTAAGTTTTTAAATTCTTTAATTACCTTAGTGTGGAATCGCATCTATCACGGTCAAACCATTATTGGAGCCGATCGCGTCCGCGCTTTGGTACAGACAGGACATGAGATCATCTATATTCCCTGCCATCGCAGTCATATGGATTATATTCTCCTCTCCTTTGTGATCTTCCATGAAGGTCTGCCTATCCCGCAGGTAGCCTCGGGCGACAATCTTAACTTCTTCCCTGTAGGTCAGCTTATCAAGCGCTGTGGATCTTACTTTATCCGTCGCAAGATGAAGGGCGATAATTTCTATATTGCCCTCTTCAATGAATATCTGTCCTTACTCTTTGAGCGCGGTTATGCCACCGAATTCTTTATCGAAGGTGGTCGCTCCCGTACTGGACGCACTTTACCGCCTAAAACTGGCATGGTGGCCATGACCATTCAGGCACAGTTGCGTGGCTTAGAACGTCCTATCGCTTTTGTGCCGACCTATTTAGGTTATGAGCATGTCTCTGAAGTCGGTACCTATATGCGCGAGCTTGATGGCCAGAAAAAAGCCAAAGAAAGCGCCAAACAGCTTTTAGGTATCTTCAAGCGCTTCCGCTATTATGGCCGCGGTTATGTCACCTTTGGTGAGCCTGTAGTCGTCACCCGCTTTTTAAATCAAAACGTCCCGAATTGGCGTAATGATATCGATCCTACCGGCTTAAAGCGTCCTGAGTGGTTACATGAAACCGTCAATCAGCTTGCCCGCCGCCTGATCGTCAATCTCAATGACGCCGCTACTATCAACGGCATCAATCTCTGTGCCCTCGCGATCATGAATGTCCCGGATCATGCTATGAGCATGGGACAGTTACGTAAATGTTTAAATCTCTATCTCACCCTCTTACATGTAGATGAGGCTCGCCATAAATCCATTCCGAAAGATCCTCCAGAGATCTTAATTCAACAGGCCGTCGAACTTAATAAATTTAAGCTCTACGATGTCGGTGAGGATATGAAGTTTGTACGACCAAGCCACGGCCAATCGCTACAGCTGACCTATTTCCAGAATAATATCGTCCATCTCTTTGCCCTACCGGCCTTGCTTGCCAATATTATTCTGCGTAACGGCCATATCAAACATGAAGATGTACGTGCCCATGCGCGCTCTTTATTCTATTTCTTACGCCATGAGCTCTTTGCTCCCGATGAGGAAGATAAGCTTGATGAACTTATCGATAAGTATTTAGAGACCTTCTTGCATCAAGGCTATATCACTAAGAATGTCGACATGATCTATGTTTCAGGTGATGGTTATACTGAGTTCTTTATTCTCTCGCGCTGTATCTATCATAACCTCATCCGTTATCTAGTCGCCGAAACCGCGCTTGAACATACTGAAGATGGCACCATTGACGTTAAGACCTTTATCGACAACTGCCTCAATTATGCTAAGCGCCTGCCGTGGGAGGTTACTAATAACTCCCCGGAATTTGCCGATCCGATCTTATTTAAGATCATGTGTGAGACTCTAAAGCGCCATCAATACATTACGCTCAATGCGGAAAATAAGATCAGCGTCAATCACGTCAAACTGCAGAAACTAGCTAATGCTTGTAAACCGCTGTTAGGCGCGCGCGATGTAAGGCTTCTCAATAGTGGCAAAAATCTTATCCAAGCCCCTACCGATGACTAAAAAAGCTTAGAAGATAATTTTCTCCTAGTCCTAAGACTAGGAGATTTTTTTAACTTCCCGACACTGTCATCGGGGGTAATAATAGAGAGCCGGTTTTAATCTTATAGCGCGGATCGATATCCGTGGCCATAGCCTGAAGATTTAAGAACATATCCTTAAGATTGCCGGCAATGGTGATCTCAGAGACCGCATGCACACGCTTACCATTTTTAAAATAATATCCAGAAGCACCGCGGGAATAATTACCGCTGATAAGATCGATACCCTGTCCCATGAGACTATCGATAACCAAGCCTTCACCGACCTTATCGAGCATCTGCTCAAAGCTCATAGTATTTTCGCCAAAGTCGATAAACCAATTGTAGATACCCCCGCTATGGCCATTAGAGGGCATTGAGAGCTTACGCCCTGAATAGGTGGACAGTAAATACTCCTTTAAGATACCCGAGGAAATAATTTGTAAAGGCTTAACTGCTACCCCCTCATTATCATAGGAAGCAGAACCAAAGGCTTTCTTTAAAGTCGGATCTTCTTTAATCGAGACAAATTCAGGCACAATCACTTGATTGAGGCTATCGCATAAGAAAGAAGTCTTACGATATAAAACGCCTCCTGCTATAGCACTTGCTAAAGTCTGCCACAAAGAAACCGCCGCGCCCTTAGTAAAGATGACATTATAAGTGCCAGTAGGCACACTCTGAGGCTTAAGTTTACCTAAGGTATGCTCTAAAGCCTCAGCGATAATCTTATCGTCAGCATAGAGATCACTTTCCTCTCTGGCGACACTATAACCACTACCACGCTCCATATGGCCATCGCTCTCACCTAAGAGCGTCAAGCCCTTATAGAAGGAGCTTGCTGATTTAGCATGGCAAAAACCCTGTGAGTTAGCGAGGACATTGGTATAGACGCAAGAAGAATAAGAAGCGCCATCAGAGGCCTTAATGGCTGCAGGTAAAGATGCTACCGCCTGTTTTTCTAAAGCTACAGCTTTAGTAGCTGCCATTTCCGGATCGGCATCAGGTTCAAAAAGCAAATTGAGATCGGGAAATTCAGTACACTGCAACTCTTTATCGCATAAACCGCAATCAGGATCCTCATCGGCATAAGAGGCAATATTGATAGCTGAGACAATACACTGCTTGATAGCTTCTTTACTTAAATCATTAGTCGAAGCACTACCACGGCGTTTATTGCAAAAAACCGTAATATCCATGCCGTTATCGCGGTTAAATTCGATATTTTCAATATCACAATCACGGCTTGAAACATTTAGACCAGTAGCTCCGCCAATAGCGATCTCAGCCTCATCGGCACCATTTTTGAGGGCCTCGGCGATAGCAAAGGAGGCTGACTCCTCTAATTGGCTTTCAAAAGCGTGAATTTTTGCATTAAAATTGCTCATCTTATCATCCTCGAAATATTTGCCATAATATAGCAAACATCGACTAAGGTTGAAAAAAAATCCTCAGGTCCAACGTTTTTATACAATACTATTATGCAAATCAATAAAAATCTGCTCATCAAAAAATTTAGAACCTATATGCTTCTTATCTCCATCAGCTTAGGTTTATTGATATTTTTTGCTTTCCACTATCTGCCTGTTTTACATCCCCTGAAAGCTCCGGCTAAAAGCTTTGCCCACAATGGCTTACCTTGCCTTATCTTTATCATGCTCTTTTGCGCTTTTTGCAAAGTCAGTTGGCGCGAGATGAAACCTAAACTCTGGCATTTTTATTTAGCTCTCATTCAAGCCGGTGTCAGCCTCATCGTAGCTTTATATATAGCTTATAACCCCGACTCTGAATACACCTTGACCTGTGAAAGCATCATCGTCTGCTTTATCACCCCTACCGCCGCCTCTGCGGCTGTATTAGCAGGCAAATTAGGCGGTAATGAGTCCTCCCTTACCACCTATACTCTTATCAGTAACTTTACTGCAGCTATTGCCATTCCTTTGATTTTCCCTTTATTTTCCGATGTGGTACAAGGCTCGTTCTTAGATCAATTCTTAGTGCTTTTACACAAAGTTTTCCCGGTAATTGTGCTTCCTTTGCTCTTAGCTTTTGTAGTCAGAGCCTGTGTCAAACCCTTACATAAAATCATCGTGACTAAATTTAAGGATTTAGGTTTTTACCTATGGGGCTTTACCCTCATGGTTATCTCCTGCCGCACCTTTGCTAATATCTTCAACTCGCAAGAAGAAGCCTCTTATCTATGGCTTTTAGCCTTTGTCGGTCTCTTATGTACGGCCATACAATTTTCCTTAGGCAAGCTTCTAGGTCACTTAGAACATCAGCGTATCTCCGCAGGTCAAGGCTTAGGTCAGAAAAATATGGTCTTTGGTTTGTGGATAGCTCTCACCTATCTCTCCCCTACCGCCGCGATTGCTCCTGGCTGTTATATCCTGTGGCAAAATGCCGTCAATGCCTATCAGATGTGGTTGCGTGAGCGCAATTTAGAGAAATGGGAAAAAGCAGGCGTAGCGCCTTATCAGGAATAGTCAAAGCTTTTAAAGCTTTACATTTTAATCTCAAAAAAAAGGCCCCATTACGGGGCCTAAAAACAATCAAGTTATTAGAGAAGTTTTTGTAAATCAGCTTCGGTAGTATCGTCGCCGATAGCGATGAACTCAGTACCGGTGAGTTTGGCAAATAAAGCGATATCCTCACGGGTTAAAGCGGTAGAAACTACGCTGTGGTGAGCACCACCAGCATAGCACCAAGCGGCAGTACCGATATTGAAATTAGGCTTATGACGGTACATGATGCGTGCAACCGGCAGATTTGGCATCGGCTTAGGCTGCTTTACGAGCTCAATATCAGCACAGATGATGCGATAGTGAGTACCCATATCAACCATAGTGACCTGAATACCATCACCCTCAACACCGTCGAAGATTAAGCGGGCCGGATCTTCCTTACCACCGATACCTAAAGGCAGCACGTCGATCTCAGGCTTAGTAGCTGCAAAGTTTACCGGAACCTCTAACATGTGGGAGGCTAATTCTAATTCCTGACCCTCAGTTAAATCATAGGTATAATCCTCAATAAAGCCGGTAGCACCCTGACGCCCCTCAGCCATCTTCATTAAGACCGCAGAGAAAGCGGAAATCTTATAATCACCCTCAGGACCAAAGCCAATGCCCTTGCCCATGAGATTCTGAGCGGCAAGACCTGGTAATTGACGCAGACCATATAAATCCTGGAAGGTATCAGCAAAAGCACCTAAGAATTTCTCTAACCCCACCTCATAACGAGCCTGCTCTTTGACAGCCTCTAAATTAGTGGTCTTCATAGTGTATTTAGAGGTGTACTCAGCCATCTTAGTGTCGATCTCAGCCTCAGTAACGGCATTGATTTCCTTAACTAAATCACCGATAGCGAAATAATTGCATTCCCAACCGTACTGGATCTGAGACTGTACGCGATCGCCGTCAGTAACAGCAACCTCACGCATATTATTACCAAAGGAGGCAACCTTCAGATGCTTAGAGAAGTTTAAGGCGCGAGCTACATCTAAGAACTTGGAAATCTCAGTAATGACGTGCTCATGCTCGTAGAAACCTGCTACAACCTTGTGAGGAATACGCATACGAGCGAGGATGAAACCGTACTCGCGATCACCGTGAGCGGCCTGATTTAAGTTCATGAAGTCCATATCGATGGTAGCATACGGGAGCTTCTCATTAGCCTGAGTGTGTAAATGTAATAAAGGCTTTCTTAATTCCTGTAAGCCCTTGATCCACATCTTAGCCGGAGAGAAGGTATGCATCCAAGTCATAACCGCGATACACTCATCATCACAGCTAGCCTTACGCATATCTTCAATGCAGGTCTCAGAGTTGATAACGGTTGGTAATAATACAACTTCAACGCCCTTTAGGTGCTCGTTAAAGAAAGCAGTCATCTTAGCGGCATCAGCAGCAACCTGCTTTAAGCACTCTTCGCCATAAAGATCCTGAGAACCTACAACAAAATATAACTTATTCATCTTATATTCCTTTTGTGAAGATGCCCCTGCCCGCAGGCAGGGGGTTAAATTATTTGATTACAGAGATAGACTTACGATCAGCAAACAGAGCTACGAACATGAGGAAGATTACACCCTGAATTAACTGCATCATCTGCGTGGTAAAGCCAATCATGGTTAAGCCGGAACTTAGGACTACATAGAGTAAAGAACCGACTACACAGTTACCAAAACGGGCCATAGCACCACCGGAAATCGGCATACCACCTAAAACTAAGGCGATAAGGATCTGAGTCTCTAACTGATTACCACCTGAAGAAGTTACAGAACCAACCTTAATGGCGCTGATAAAGGCGGCAAAACCGGTAATGGCACCTGCTAATACATAAACTAAGAACTTAACTCTATCCGTACGGATACCAGAGAACATGGCAGCCTTTTCACCAGCACCGATAGCTCTAAGGTAGATACCAAACTTGGTATAAACGAAGAAGATATAACCAATAGCAATAACGATAGCAGTGCAGACAACCTTGAAGGTGGTGCTATCGATAGAAACTAAGCTAGCAGAACCTGCAACTGGAGAGTTGGTGGTTAAGAACTTAATCAAGCCACGGAAGAGGAACATCGTACAAATAGTCACAATGAACGATTTAATCTTGCGGTTGACATAGAAATAACCGTTGATCGCACCGATGAGAGCACCGGTAACAACACCACCGACAATAGCTAACGGAATATTGTAATGAGATAAATAACAGCAGACGATGGCGGACAAACCTAAGATTGAACCTTGAGAGAAGTCCAAGCCACCCATAGTCATAATGAAGAACACACCCATAGAGGCAATCATGGTCACATAGACCTGTGACATGGCCAATGGCAGGTGCTTAATCAATCTGCCGTGAGTTAAGAAGTTAAATAAAATGAAAATTAAAACTAAACCGACAATCGGAAGCAGTGAACGGATTAGTCTCATTCTGTGCAGAGATTTTAACTCTTGCTCTTTATTCTTTTCAGTAATTGCGTCTGACATAATGCGTCTTCCCCCATTAAACCATCATGGAAATCAGGCTGTTTTCATTAAGCTCACGAGAACGCGGGAGCTCGCCCTTAATCGCGCCGTCTTTCATGATAATGATGCGGTCGCACATACCAATAAGTTCCATCAACTCCTCGGAAATCATGATGATGGACTTGCCGTCCTTACGCATCTGATCCATAAGCTGATAGATATCCTGTTTTACCTTAATATCGATACCACGGGTCGGACTATCTAAAACCACGATATCAGAGCCCTTACCGATCCAACGTGCTAAGACTACCTTTTGCTTATTACCACCGGATAATTCAGAGACGAACTGATCGGTATTGACCATCTTCACTGACATTTCCTTAGCAAATTCGCCAGCAAATTTCTTGATCTTAGACCAGCTTAGGAACTTAGTCTTACCTACGGTTAAATCATCTAAAGACGGTAAAACGATATTGTCGCGAATACTCTGATTTAAAACGATAGACTCGTTATCACGATCTTTAGAGGTATAGGCTACTGAGTGCTTAATAGCAGTGGGAATATCGTTAAGCTCAGTACCATCTGCAAGTACTACCTGACCTTCACGATCATAACTAGCACCGAAAATGGCTTTACCGATCTCGTGCATACCCGACTCAGACAGACCACCAAAGCCTAAGATTTCGCCACGGTGTAAATCGAAGCTGACATCATGGATGAGGCCGGGTACAGTAACGTTCTTAACGGAAAGCACAACTTCATCTGAAACCTTCTCGCCATAATCGTTACGATAATACTTACCGGTAACCTCACGACCTACCATCAGGCGCTTCAGATCGTCCTCAGTTACATCCTTACTCTTAACAGTATCGATGTACTCACCGTCACGTAAAATGGTGATGGTATCGGACTTATCTAAAATTTCCGGTAAATCATGGGAAATGAAGATAACGGTATTGCCTTCATCACGAATACGATTCATGTGCTTGTACAGCTCTTCACGGCCTTCCTGAGAGAGGGCAGTGGTAGTCTCATCGATAACTACAATCTTCGGATGGAAATAAGTAGCCTTAACGATCTCAATAAGCTTACGATCCTCAAAGTTGTACTCATCGACTAGGACATGAGCTTTAATATAATCAAAGCCGTATTCATGTAATAAACGATTAGCCTCAGCGTTCATGGCCTTAGTATTACGGAAACCGCCGGTAATGAAGCGATCTTCGTGACCTAAGAAGATATTCTCAGCAACAGTTAAACCTGACAGCGTACCTAATTCCTGAACAATGATGGAAATGCCGTGATTATTAGCATCAACCTGATTTTTAGAGTGAACTTCAACACCGTCTAAGATGAACTTACCAGTTTCCATAGGATAAATACCAGTAAGCATATTAGTCATAGTGGACTTACCTGAGCCGTTCTCACCGATAAGGGCGTGAACCTCACCTTTATTGATATCAAAGGAGATATTGTCAAGCGCACGGGTAATACCGAAGTGCTTGCTGATATTTCTAACTTGTAATCTTACTTCGCTCATTTTTTACCCCTTATTTAACAATCTCACCCTTGGTGACCTTAGTGGTGAAGGTGATGATGACGAGCAAGGCTAAACCGGTGATCACGTCCTGAATAGCGGTAGGAGCGCCTAAGGAAATGAAGCCGAAGAAGATAATGTTGACGATGAACTCACCTAAGATGATAGCCTGTAACGGAATACCGTATTTCATGAAAGCAAGACCGAAGAAGC
>ENA-OWPF01001057-OWPF01001057.1-human-gut-metagenome-genome-assembly--contig:-NODE-1057-length-26607-cov-32.413566_pt1 | contig 26607 bp, 17 predicted proteins | sample MGYA00248261_ERZ651840 | MGnify/ENA primary metagenome ERZ651840 (study PRJEB26924, sample SAMEA4378268) | human gut metagenome | biome: human gut; feature: human-associated habitat; material: faeces... | reverse complement strand
AGCTCTGTAATAGTGATTATCCTTAAATCCAAAAACTCTTAAATCAGTAGTAGTATATTCTCCTGGAAAAAATAGAAGAACCTTTGTTTCATTAAAGATAACTTGTAAATTATTTAGAAGAGCGTGTGTTCTAACAAGTGGGAAAATCTTCCCTACTCCTGTTATAATTACAAAGTTTTTATCCTTTGATTTTTCTTTAAAATAATTACATATAACTTCCATATTAAAACTTTTTTTAAGTTTTTCATAAAGAATTTTTGTTCCTCTTCTCTCCTCCATTTTGAAAACAGATTCAAATATTCCATCATTATTTAAACTCTCTATCAATAATTCAAATAAATCTATCTCAATAGCTTTTAATCTAACATCATCTTTAAGAGCAGGAAGAAGTAGATTTTTTATATTGTCTCTCATACTTAGTTCATCTTCTGGCTGATAATCAAAAATATAAAAAGGGACTTCATTTGCTAAGCCTCTATTATTATAGAATTCATCACTTTTTATTTTAGTTACCAACTCTCTAAATCTAAGATTTATATTTCTTTTATTCATTTAAAAATCTCCATTAGTATAACATAATTTCTAATATTTGTTTATTTCCATTTGTTTTAATTTCATCAATAACATCAGCGTCAACAATAGGTTTTATAATTTTATAAGAACCGTCTTTTTCTTTTTTTAAAAATCCAGCTTCTATCAAAAAAGCTTTTATTTTAGTTATCATCTTTTTTTTACTAGCTTCAGACCAATTATTTACTTTTTCTGACTGCTCCTCTTTAGAGATAATAAACTCTCTAAAATCTTTTTCATAAACATTGTAATCAAAATTATAGTATTTATTTTTAATAACTTCATCCATAAACTCTGCTATTAACCTTTCAACAGAGAGTATTGAATAAAGATTGATAAAAGAACTACTTTCTATATTTTTTTCTATTAAAAATTTTTTTAAATTAGGAGATAAAATAGCTACTCTTTTACTAATTGACTTAAATTTTTTAACAAAATTATTTTCACTAGTAGCTTCTAAAGAATCAAATTCTTTCAATTTTTCTTTTAAATTTTCAAAATTTAAGTTTAAATTTATAATTAGTTTACACGTATTTTTTATCTCTTTTAGATAGAAATTTTCTTCTGGAATTACTCTATACTCCATTTATACTCCTTTTTAGATAAAGCCTAAGGCTTTTTGTACTGCATCTATTGGGTCTTGGTAGAAAATAAGTTGAACATCTCCTAATATATCTGGTGGGAGAGTAGCCATATCTTTAGCATTTAAAAGAGGGATAAGAGCCTTTTTTGCTCCAGCTTCCCTAGCTACTTCTAAAGAATCAGCAAGATTAGGTACACCTATGACACTACCTGAAAGAGCCATATCTCCTAAAATAACAGTCTGAGATAGTACCTGTCTATTGAGAGCATTAGAACACATAGCAATAAAACCTCCCAATGTTAAACCTTCTGTAACTCCAGAATTTTTCTCATCAATAACTGAAAGATAAAACTCTTTTTCAGATATATTAATAGCTCCACTTATTCTTTTTGAATTTATTTTTAAATAGTTAAATGCATTTTCAAATGTTTTTCTATATTTATTATCAAATACCGTAACTTTTCCTTTACCAGCAGAGATTTGCCCTTCTATTTTATAAAGACTTTTTATTCCAGTGTTTGATAGAGAGATTGTATATAGAGAACCAACTTTTAAAGGTCCCTCTGGTATTAATTTCCCTCCACCTTGTTCTCTCAAACTTACATATTTTTCCTCTCCACTATCTAAATTAATATATGAGAAATTAGTAGCAAAAAACTCCATTCCTGCCATTTTCTTTAACTGTTCTTTTATTCTTCTTCTATATTCCAAAGCTCTAATCAGTATTTCTTCTATCTCTTCTTTAGTAAAAATACCATCTGGATAGATAAGCTTGACAAGAGCTGATACAGTTTTTCTAACAGCTATGGTATCTCTTTGATTTAAATCTCTACCTAATGAAAAATATTTATCAAAAGCATCTCCATATGAAGTCTTTCTAAGCTCTCTAAAAATTTCAGCCATATAATCGACTATTAATCCAAAATCTTTAGTAAAACAATTAGGAGATAATTTGGGAATTTCCCAACCAGGTACATAACTATGCATTCTATCAAAGAAAGCAGAATCGTTATTCATCTCTGGAGGAAAATCTACTAATAGATGTGAAGTTTTAACTAAAACATCTACTCCTTGATTGATGTTTCCAACAAATACCATAGAAGCATTAGCATTTTTCTCCTCTTTTCCTCTAGCAAAAGATCCACTAGCCATGAAATCTTTCATTATCTGTATTCCGTCTTTATCTTTAAATTTTATTCCAGCTATCTCATCAAAAGCTACTACGTCCCAATAACCAACTAATCCTATCTGTTTTCTAGCCATATTATAGAAAAGATTAGCTACTGTTGTTTGTCCTCCAGATAAAAGGATGGAGTTAGGACTAATCTCTTTATATATATATGATTTTCCTGTTCCTCTTGGTCCTAGCTCACATAAATTATAGTTATTTTCTACTAATGGAGCCATTCTTGTCAAAAGATGCCAAGTAGCTTCATTATCAAAAGCTTCTGGTTCCATTCCAGTAGACCTCAAAAGAAAAGATATCCACTGTTTCTGAGTAAAAGCTTTTCTAGCTTGAAAAACTTCTTCCATATCTAGACTAGCTATCTGTATAGGAGTAAGTTTATTTAATTTGAAAGGAGAATCTCCAATGTTAAGTTCATCAAACTGGTAACTTAAAGTTATGATACACCAAATTCCACCACTTAAAAGTTTTTCATATCTTTTTATATAGCTTCCATCTATCTCTATATTACCTACACCAAGATTTGAAAGTTCTCCTTCATATCTATCTTTTTTTTCATTTAATTTTACGCTTACTTTATCAATTATGTTATAAGTCCCATACTCTTTTATTTTTGATTTAACTTTTTCAGCTTCATCAGGACGTACATAGTTTTCAGCTAGTATTTTTTTTACTTTGTCCATTCCTATCTCTATATTTTCATTATCAGTCTGATTACAATACATTCCTAAAAGATATTCTAAAACATAGATAGGAACATTGGCTCCACCTTTAATCTTGGCTACTAAGTCCTTTCTTACTATCTTTCCATCAAAAACTCTTTCTGCTATCTCATCTATTATATCCATAATCTCTCTCCTAAATTTTTAAAAATCAAAAGCAGATATAATTCCTATTTTTACTTCATATTCTTTAGAATCTAAAATATCTCCACTTTCTATATCCATAACTTTCAAAGTAACTTTATGATGTTCTCCACTGAGAGTAAGTCTAAAATCATGTTGATAATTCTCTTCTGGAGAGTTTAATCTTATCTTAACTTCATTACTAACTCTAATATCTCCATCATATAATGCAACTAAAATATCTCTTTCTATAATTTTATTTTTACTATTTATTCCATCTAATTGATAAACTGAAAACTTTGTCAGATTAGAGGTTATTTTTCCTGTACTCTCTTTTATTCTTACTTTAACTTTAGAAGCTTTTTTAGAGTTTGCTCCACTTTTATACTGTATTAAAGGAACTATCATCTCTTGTGGACTTATTCCACCATGTACAAATTGTAATCCACTTCCACTGGTTTTAATTCTTTGTTTTTTTTCTGGAAATACACCAAAATATCCATTTAGATTTAAAGTAACACAACCTCTTTCTTCAACATCAACTTTAGATAGAGCATATCTTTTTCCTATAACCTCATAATTATTTTGAATTTTATTTAATTCTAATTTGTTATACTCTTCTATATCTTTTCTTTCACATAAAAATCCATGGTCACTAGTAATATATATATTAACTACTCCTAAACTAGATAAATTTTTTGATAGAGCAATAATATCTTCTATTGCCATATTACAAGCTTCAAAGGTCTGATGTTCACTTTTTCCCTCATCTCCTATTGAGTCTATCATATCATGATATATATATATAACTTTTTTACCTTTGATATACTCCTCTTGTTCTGCTCTATTTAAATTTTTGAAATTTTTAAATTGTATAGCAGAAGAATCTTTGTTCTTAATTTTTAATATTCTATCCCTATTTTCTGTTGTGGCAGTATTTATTCCCTTTATAGAGAATGTTTTCGTAAGAGGATTATTTACTCTTTCTATATCAGGAAGTAAATTTGTCATACCTACTGAAGTAATACTAGGTAAATCAGTAAGCATAGATTTTAAAATAATCTCTTTAGCTGTTGCTTCTTTTTTCAGTCTTTCGCAAATCTCTTCTCCAATTTCAAATCTAAGGGCATCAGATACAATTACAGCTACCCTAGTATCACTATTTTCTATATAATTTTTATAGAAGTCTTTTTGATATGGAAGAGATGTATTGAGAGATAAAACATCTGACCATACAGAAAGTAATCTGTCTAAATAATCTTTTTCATAAAAATAAGATACTCTATCTTTTAATTCATCTAAAATATCAAAACTTTCTTTGGTTTTAACCTTATCATAATAGAAGAAAAACTTTCTATAAAGAGTGTCTATGATATAGTAACTATTAGTATAATCTTCATAGACATCTTTCATATTAGTTCTATCTTTGATTATTAAAACATCTTTAAATTTTAAAATATCAGTTAAAACAAGAAGTAAATTATAATAATCTAAATATTTTTCTTGCCAAAGGGTAGTATCAATTCTAATCTTTATAATTTTTTGATACTTATCATAGTTTTGAGTTTCTGAATATAAATTTTCAGCTATATATTTAATAATAATCTTATCATATATTTCAAAAGCAGTTCCCTGTACTAATTCTTCTGGATTTAACTCTTTTATTCTGTCAAAAATTCCAATCTCATCTCCAAGAGTATTAAACATCTCTTTTATCTTATCTTCAGTAATTTTATTTTGTAAAAGTGAGGAGATAAAAATATAAATCTCATTACTCTTTCCTAAATAATATTTTTCTAAATTAATGTGAGGTTTAATTTGTAACTCTCTATAAAAATATACCACCAATAATACTCTTAAGAAGATATCAAAATTATCTACCTCTAAGTTAAATTTTTCTTTTATCTCCTCATATAAAAATTTATCATCTAACCACTTTTCTATTAGTGATAATTTTTCTGGATTTAATAAAAGAGCTTTTAAAATTTCAAGTATATCGAAACTTTTAGCCCCAGAGATAACAGCTAAAATTCCTAATCTTAACTCTCTTTCACTAAGTGATTCTGGTCTTTCTAAAATTTTAGAAAGTTTTTCCCTTCTCTCCTTACTTCCAAAAAAATCTAAATGCTCTTTTACACATTGAATTATAGAATAATTAGTTCTATCTAGTTTTAATTCTTCAACTATCATTGCAGATTTATCAGCTTCAAAAAATTCAGAATATTTTTCTATATCTATTAAAAAATTCTCTCTATCACTTGGTCTAGGGAATGGACTATAAATTAGAAAGTTCGATTCTGTATCTAGACATTCTAAAGTATATTTTGTAAAAAATATATTTGTATCTATAATCTCTCCCTTTCTATTCTGTTCTTTTTTGAGAATGATAACCTTAGCATTAGAAAGCTCTAAACTTTCAACAATCTCTTTAAAATTACTTTGAGAATCATACCAGAAAATAATATGCCTTTTCTTAGGATATTCACTTACTAGATTAAATCTATATTCTAATAACTCACTTATCTTATCTTTTTCCATTTAAAATACCCTTTCTAAATTATTATCTAATATTTATTATACCATATAAATATTAGCTTGAACATAAGTTAAATTGAAAAACCCCGTAGGGTATGATGTTTCTACCTTGCTTAAGTACAGAATAAAAGCCCCAATAAAAAATTAGGGCTAATATTTCTAAGCTTAATAAACATCATTTAAATTCCATACGGGTTTAATAATTTAATTATAACAAATAATAATATAAAAGTCAATGAAGTTACGTAACTTTAACTATACTTTATAGTACTAATCTGTTATAATAAAAAGTGAAAAATATAGCGAGGGAGAAGAGAGATATGAAAGATTTAAGCATTAATGAAATATTTCAAAAGGATATTACAAGAAAGATAAATGGAGTAGTAAAAGCTGACCAAAATGAAGAGGAGATAGTTATAACAGAATTAAGTGAATATGTTGTAACTGGAGAGTTAAGAAAGCACTTTCAAAAATTTTTTGATAGATATGTTAACTCTTTAAATTTTCCTACTGAGGATATGGGAGTATGGATATCTGGATTCTATGGGTCAGGAAAATCTCACTTCTTGAAGATGATAGGACGTATTTTAGAAAATAAAGAGTATAGAGGAAAAAGAGTTACAGATTTTTTTAGAGAGAAGATAGATGACGCTATTCTTATGGGAAATATAGAGAAAGCTTCACAAACTCCTACTGATGTAATTCTTTTTAATGTGGATAATGTAAGTGACCAAGATACTTATCAAAATAAAGATAGTATAGCAGTAGCTTTTATGAAGAACTTTAATGGATATTTTGGTTTTTCTAAAGATAATCTTAAGATAGCAGAGTTTGAAAGACAACTTTGGGAAGATGGAAAGTTTGAAGAGTTTAAAGAGTTATTTGAAGATTATACAGAAAAAACTTGGAAAGATGGAAAAAGAAATATAGATTTCTATGATAAGGACTTTATAGATGTAGTAGAAGAGTTGGATATAATGAGTTCTGAGGGGGCTACTAGATGGCTAGAAAGAGATGATAAAATATCTGTTAGTCCAGAAACTTTTGCTGATACATTGGAGCATTATTTAAAATTAAAGGGAGATAAACATAGAATTGTATTTCTTGTAGATGAGATAGGGCAATATATAGGAGATAACTCTCAACTAATGTTAAATCTACAAACTTTAGTAGAAGTATTAGGAGTAAGATTTCAAGGTAGAGTTTGGGTGGGAGTAACTTCTCAACAAGATTTAGGAACTATACTTGTAGGGGGAGAGCATAGGAGAAATGACTTCTCTAAGATACAAGATAGATTTAAGACAATGCTTTCTCTATCAAGTGGAAATATAGATGAGGTTATTAAAAAAAGATTACTAAAGAAAAAAGATGTGGATAGAGAGGACTTAGAAAAACTTTATGAGGAAAATCGTATCAACATAAGTAATATTATAAGCTTTGATAAGGGAGGAATGACACTTCCACTATATAAAGATAGTGAAGACTTTTCTCAAACTTATCCATTTGTAGGATATCAATTTAGTCTATTACAAAAAGTATTTGAAAAAGTAAGAGAGATGGGATTTTCTGGACAACATATGTCAAGGGGAGAACGTTCTCTTCTTAGCTCTTTCCAAGAAGCTGGAATAAAAATAAAAGATAGAGAGGTAGGAACTCTAGTACCTTTTAACTATTTCTTTGAGTCTATTGAGCAATTTTTAGAAGATGTTGCAAAAAGACCATTTATTTTAGCTAAAAATGAAAGAGGAGTAGATGATTTTGAATTAGAAGTTTTAAAATTATTATTCCTATTAAAAGGTATAAAAGGAGTAGAGAGTAGTATAAATAATCTTGTAAGCTTGATGATAGACTCTATTGATTGTGATAGAATTAGCTTAGAGAAGAAGATAAAAAATGCTCTTGTAAAATTAGAAAGAGAAGTGCTTATTCAAAAAGATGGAGAAGCCTACTATTTCTTAACTAATGAGGAACAAGATATAAATAAAGAGATAAATCAAGAACAAGTGGATTTAAACGAGATTTTAAAACAGGTAGACTCATATATATTTAATGAGATATTTATAAAAAACTCTATCACTTCAGAGGAAACAGGAGAGAAATATAGTTTCAGTAGAATGGTAGATGAGTACAATACAAGTAAAAAGGGAGAGCAACTAGATATACATATATTTACTCCTAGATGTGATAATTATGATAAAAAGAATATTAATATGATAGGAGCTAGAGGTTTAGAGTATGAGTTAATAGTGAGATTACCTGAAGAGGTAGAAGAAACTCTAAAAGAGATAAAAAGATACTTACAAGTAGATTCATATATTAAAAGAAAAAACCTTGAGAATACAAGAGATAGCATAGGACAAATACTAGCACAAAGACAAAAGGAAAATCAAAATAGATTTAAAAGAATAAAAAGTGGAATAGAAGAAGCTCTTTTAGATGCAGATATATTTGTCAATGGGCAACAGATAGCTATTACCAAAGCCAATGATGGAGCAAAGGTTATAGAGTTAGCTTTAAAAGAGGGAGCTAAATTTAGATTTAAGTCAAATAATTTATTAAAACAACCTTATGATGAAAGTAGAATAAAATCTCTACTATCATATAGTTATGATAAAAATATGAGTTTTTTTGATTTGAATAGGGACTTAGAAAATAATCCTAATAAAGAAGCTATTGCTGAAGTAAAAAGAAAGATAAATAATGACATAAGAAAAGGTGCAATAACTACTTTAAAAGATTTAGTAGATTATTTTGGAAAAGCTCCATATGGTTGGGGAACTTTCTCTGTAAATGGATTAGTAGTGGAGCTATGGTTACATAGATTGATAGATTTAGAGGAATCAAAAATAAAGATAACTGAGAGTGAGAGAGTAAAAGAGCTACTTACTAAATCACAAACTAGAAATTTAGAGAGAGTAGTAGTTGTATTAAAAGAAGAGATAGATATAGAGATAATAAAAAAAGTAAATAATATATTAAAGAAATATTTTGGCTCTAGTGCTGAGATAGGTGCTGATTCTCCAAAAGAGGAGCTAATAAAATTTTTAGAGGTAAAAAAGGTAAAGGCTCAAGGAGATTTAAAATTATGTCAGAGTAATGGATATCCTGGAGAGAAAGAGTTAAAAGAGTGGATAGAGTTATTAGGGGAAATTCTTGGAATAAAGGAAAAGAAAACAGAGAAATTTCTAAAAGAGTTTTTAGATTATGAAGAGGATTTTGGAGATTATTATGAACAGCAGTCAGCTTTTGAAGAGTTTTTAGGTGGAACTAAGAGGGAGAAGTTTGACAGTGTAAAAGAAGAGATAGCTGAGATAGAGAGTAATCTAGGATATTTAGGGAAATTAAAAGAGAGTGAAGCTTATAAATCTCTTTTAGAGATAATTCAAGATAGAAAAACTTTCTCAAGAATAAGAGAGATAGATGGATTTAAAAATGATTTGGAGATAGAAAGAAAGAAAATAATTGAAGATGAAAAAGCTGTCTTAATTTCTAAAGCTAAGAAAAATAAAAAAGAGTTAGAGGAGCTATTAAAAACAAGAGAGGCTCTACTAGATAAAATAGAGAGTAAACTAGAAGCATTTATAGAAAAAGTAGAAAAGATTGACAAGATAGAAAGAGTTATGTCAGAAACAAGAGAGTTGGAAAATATAGTAGATGATGTATATTCTAGTTATAGAAAATGTATAAAAGATGAAGTGGAATATATAAAAAATGAGGTATTGAAAACTCTACAAGATAAGGCTGATAGTGAAGAGCTAGAAAGAGAGATAGAGAAAAGTTATAACTCTTTAAAATCAGAGATAGAGATTAGAAATATAACTGAGCTTGAAGAGATAATAGTTGTAGCTGACAAGGAGAGAGAGCAGTTTATAGCACAAGCAAATGGAAAGGCTAAAAGAAAAGAGAGAGTTCAAATCAATAGAATAAGAGTAACTCAAAAATATAATATTGAGAGCGAGGAAGAGGTAAATAGATATATAGATGAGTTAGAACAGGAATTAGAAAAATTAAAAACTGATATGCTTAAAGCTATAAAGGAAAATAAGATAGTAGATATAAAATAGTTGAGGTGTGGTATGGATAAGGGTAGCTTAAAGATTTTTGCCATAGAAGCTAGAAGAGATTTGATGGAAAAAGTAAAAGCTAGATTAGATTTTTTAGGGATAACTTCTAAGGAACCAAATAAAAAAGGACTAAACTTTTTAAGTGGAAATGTTTTAGAAATTGGAGATAATAGATACAAAAAGAGTAGTTATGATGACTTGGTAAAAAAATACGAAAGTATAGGATATGAGCAACTTATAGAGGAGTCTGCTTATATCTGGTTTAATAGACTTGTAGCTCTAGCATATATGGAAGCCAATGGTTATATAGATGAAAAGATGATATTTAGTAATGGTAGTAAGATAGAATCTGGAATAATAGATGATTACTATGAAGCTGATTTCTTTGAAAATATGGAAGAAGAAGACCAAGAGAGATTACATAACTTGAGAGATAGAAATAAGACTGAAGATATGTACACTATGCTTATAGAGGAAAAGTGTAATGAACTTCATAAGATTATGCCTTTTATGTTTGATAAAAAGGGAGGGTATTCTGATATACTCTTCCCTGCTGGACTTTTTACATCAAACTCTGTGTTGGTAAGATTAAGAGAGGAGTTTGAAAAAGCAAAGGAGAAGAATGAAGAGGGAGAAGAGACTATCCCTGTTGAGATAATTGGTTGGCTATATCAATATTATAACCAAGATAAGAGAGAAGTTATATATGATGGAAGCTTAAAAAAAGCAAAAATAACTAAAGATTATATAGCTCCAGCTACACAACTATTTACACCTCACTGGATAGTAAAATATATGGCTGAAAACTCTCTTGGAAAATTAGCTATTGAAAATTTAAAGGTAAGTCCAGAGTTAAAGAGAAATTGGAAATACTATATAGATAATGAAATAGATAACAATATTGAAAGATTAAATGTAGAGGATATAAAGATAATTGACCCATCAATGGGTAGTGGACATATATTGACTTACTGTTTTGATATGCTATATGAAATCTATGAGGACTTAGGTTGGAGTAGAAAAGATGCTGTACTATCTATCTTAAAAAATAATCTATATGGTTTGGAGATAGATAAGAGAGCTGGACAGTTAGCTTCTTTTGCTATAATGATGAAGGGGAGAGAGAAATTCCCAAGATTACTCAAAGTCTGGGACGATTCAGAAGATAAACTGAATACCCTTTGGATAGATGAGAGTAACGAGGTATCTGAAGAGGTAAGAAAATTAATCTATTCTAATTCATTGAAAAATTTGGAGATACTATTAGATAACTTTATAGATGCTAAAGAGTATGGAAGTATATTGAAATTAGAAAAGCTTGATAATTCTAAGCTAGAGGAAGAGTTGGAGAAGTTAATAGAGGCTTATAAGAAGCAGGGGCAACTTACTCTTACTACAAATTCTAGAGATTTTGACTTAGAGTGTAGAAAGATAGAGAAGTTTATTCAGCAACAAAAAATAATGTCAGACAGTTATGATATAGCTATAACTAACCCACCTTATATGGGAAATGGAAGAATGAATGATAAATTAAAAAAATATATAAATAATTATTATCCAGATGTTAAGAGTGATTTATTTGCTGTATTTTTTATAAAATGTTGTGAAATGACAAAAGAAAAAGGTCATTTAGGATTTATGTCCCCATTTGTATGGATGTTTATAAAATCTTATGAAGAGTTGAGAAGAGTTTTTATTGAAGAAAAAACTATAACAAGTTTAGTTCAATTAGAATATTCTGGTTTTGAAGATGCTACTGTTCCTATATGTACTTTTACATTAGAAAATTGCCTAACTACTAATAAAAATGGAGAGTATATTAGATTATCAGATTTTAAAGGAGCTAAAAAACAGCCTATTAAAACACTTGAAGCAATAGAAAATAAAAATTGTGATTGGAGATATCAAATAAATCAAAAAGAGTTTGAAAAAATACAAGGAAGTCCAATAGCTTATTGGGTAAGTGATAAGATAAGAGAGGCTTTTGAAAAAAATAAAAAGTTAGGAGATATAGGAGAAGCAAAACAAGGGCTTGCTACTGCTGATAATGATAGATTTTTAAGATTATGGAATGAGGTTAATTATAACAAAGTAGGTTTTGGAATGACTAATTCTGATGAAGCTTTGGAAAGTATGAAAAAATGGTTTCCATTTAATAAAGGTGGGGAATTTAGAAAATGGTTTGGAAATCAAGAATATATAATTAATTGGGAAAATAATGGCTATGAAATTAAAAGTTTTAAAAATGCTGTTATACGAAATCCAAATTACTATTTCAAAATAGGAGCTACCTGGACAGCAATTACAAGTAGTAAATTTAGTGTAAGATTTCAATCAAGTGGAATGATTTTTTCTAATGCAAGAATGACTGTTTTTGCTGATGAAGATATATTATTTTTGATACTAGCTTATCTCAATTCTAAAATTAATATAATATTTTTGAAGACTATATCTCAAACATTGAACTTTAATGCTGGAGATATAAATAATGTTCCCTTCAAAAAAATAATTGATAAAAATATTATAAACATAGTCCAACAAAATATAGATATAGCCAAAGAGGAATGGGATTCTCATGAAACTTCTTGGGATTTTGAAACTCTATATTTAGCTAAGGGAGATAGTATTGAGTCAGCTTACAATGACTACTGTAACCATTGGAGAGATAACTTTGTAACTATGCACAAGAATGAAGAGGAGCTAAATAAAATCTTTATAGATATTTATGAGCTTAATGATGAGATGGATAACTTTGTATCTTTTGAAGATATAACTTTACTTAAAAAAGAAGCAGAGGTAGAAGAGATTTTAATTCCAGCTCAACATATAGCTGATATAGAAGAAAAAGAGAAAACAAGTGAGGGTTACCTATATAATAGAGGGGTAAAACTTGAGTTTGATAAATTAGAGTTGGTTAAACAATTCTTATCCTATGCAGTAGGTTGTATAATGGGAAGATACTCCATTGATAAAAAAGGACTTATCATAGCTAATAGTGATGATGTTCTTGAAACTGATAAAAGCAGTATTTATATAAAAGATGAGAATCGAGAGATAAGACACCATATAGAAAATCCTAGATTTATTCCTGACAGTTATGGAATAATACCTATTACTTCTGAAAAAGTTTTTGATAACGACATTGTTACAAAAGTTATAGAGTTTGTAGAAGCTCTTTATGGTAAGGAAAATTTAGAAAAAAACTTAGAGTTTATCTGTAATGCCTTAGGGAGAAAAGGGGACGAAAAATACGACACTACTCTTAGAAATTACTTTATAAAAGATTTCTATACTGACCATTTACAAAGATATCAAAAAAGACCTATCTACTGGTTGATGAATAGTGGTAAGAAAAATGGTTTCTCTGCTCTAATATATTTACATAGATATGAGAAAAATAGTGTAGCTAGAGTGAGAACTGAATATCTACTTCCTTATCAAGATAAGCTAGAGAATTTAAGAGCTTACTATGAGAGAATAACTTTTGATGATGATGCTTCTGCTAAAGAAAAGAAACAAGCTGAAAAATCTCTAAAAGAGTTAGATGCAATGTTGAAAGAGCTAAAAGATTATGCTAATGAGGTTAAACATATTTCTGAATTGAAAATTGACCTTGATTTAGATGATGGAGTTAAGGTTAATTATGAGAAATTTGGTAAGGTGTTGAAGAAAATATAAGTATATGGAGGAATGAAAGAAATGACTAATAATTTAAATGATGAAAATAATTTAACGTTAGAATTAAAAGAAATATTTCAAATTGTTATTAATTGGCTTCATTTTGCTGAAGCTAAAAATGGAGCTGCTTTGGCAGTTTTAACAGGAGTAATTTTTTCTTTTTATAATTTTGATATCGAAATGCCCGTTATTTTATATTTGGTTTTATATTTTTTATTATTTATAGGTTTTTTATCATCTTTACTTTCATTTTATCCAAATATAACAAATACATATTTTCTAAGCAACATAACTAAAGTATTTTTTTATTTAGCTGAGTTTCCAAAACAACCAAATAAAAATAATAAACCAATTGATAACCTTAAAGAAATAAAATCTTTTTATGGAGATATTGCTCAAAATTATGATGATAGTGAATATGAAAAATATTTAAAAAATCTATATGTAGATTACTTTTCTTCTGAAAAGGTTAATAAAACTGATATGCCTATTTTTTCTATATTAGATAAAGAATATGGTAAAGAAATTATTATATTATCAAAAATTACAGTTCAAAAATATAAATTCTTCAAATTGACTTTAAAATCTTTAATTTTATTTATAACTATTTTTATTATAGTTTTAGGAACAAATAAAATTTTTGAAAAAGAATATTATATAGTAATAAGTAATAATTCTATTATTAGAGAAACTCCAAGTACAAAAGGGGTAAATTTATTTAAACTTAATAAAAATACTTGTGTTGAAAAAATAGGAAGTCATAATGAATGGTTAAATATAAAAGTCAATGAACAAGAAGGTTGGATACATAAGTCATTAATAGAAAAAAAATAAGAGGAGAACCATCTCCTCTTATTTTATAAAAACTCCAAACATATCTTCTCCTAAAATTCTACCATGCCCTATTATTTTTACTTTCATATAATGATGTCCTTTATATTTTGTCATTTGTCTACAATGATAAAAATTTTTATTTAAACACGGAGTTTCAAAAGCAAGATTTTTTTCATTAAGAGTAGCTTCTACCCCTCTATTATTAACTTCCCATATAACATTCGTTATTAAATTTTTTAAATATGGATTGATTATTTTTAGCTCAAAAAACAAGTCTAAATCTTTTTCTAAAGCAGTTGAATTACGATTATACTCATATAGAATATCGTTTATATTATAAAAACATCTAACTTCAAAATCTTGAAACGGAGCAAAAGAATAACGAACTGGTAAATATGGATTTTGAGGTAATTGTTGAAAATATCCAAGATATTTTTCCCAATTAAATTCCCACATTTTATATTTAAATTCTTTATGCTTTAAAATAAATTCTTCTTCAATACATAATCCATTCTCTTGTCTTTTCTTTATTCGATAAAATTCTTCGGGCAAATCTAATTCTGTCCTTATATTTTCTCCAATCATAATACTATTAGCTCTAGCTTTATGCTGTAATTTAGCTGCTAAATCTGTATGAATACTTGTTGTTGTAATTTCATGACAATTTTCTATTCCATATTTTGACCACAATACATCTTCATTATCTCCAAAATCTATTCCTGTTCTAATATCAATTTTAGGATAACCAACTTTATCAAATACAGGTGATATAACATTTTTAAAAATAAATTGTAATATAGAGGCTGCATTTAAAGCTTCTATAATAGCTTCTTCCTTTTTTTTATTTTTTCTTCCAAAAAAAGCAAAAATTGCATCTCCTTGTAATCTATGAATATGTCCATCAAAAACTTGAAATATACTAATAGCAGTAGTTAAAATTCTATTTTTGATTTCTCTTACTTCATCTAAAGAAAGTCCTTTTATAGTAGCCAATTTTGTAGAACCCTTAATATCTACAAATATACTAACAATATAATGCTTTTCTGTTTCATTAGTATCTTTTAAATGTTTAAAATCAGGATGATCTCCAATTTCTTCTGGATATTTAGGTTTTCTATTAAAATATTTTCTAAGTTCTCGTTTTAAATTAAAACTTTCTTTTTCTTCTGAACTAATAGATTCACATGCACTATATGTGTTTAAATATTTAGTGTATTTACTATCATTTTTAAGTAATAATTCTTTTTTCATTTTTTCAGTTAAGATATTATTTGAAATTTTTTCAAATATATTTAAATTATTAGTCATATTTTCTCCTTTTTCTCTAGATTACTTTACCTATTATTTTAAAATCTCTTTTATAAAAAGCCATTCCTACAAGAAGAATTTTCTTTATCCCTCTTTCTTTTAATTCTACTTCATATTTTTTATCTTCTATTTGCTTAAGAGCTTCTTTACACTCTTTTTCTAAGTTTTCTTTCTCTTTTGGAGCTTTAAACTCTATTATTAATCCTAACTTATTTTTATCTTTTGGCTCTAATAAGATATCATATCTTCCTCTTCCACTCTCTCTATTGGAATGGATAAAGTATTCTCTTCTGAGAGCTAATATCATTCCTAAGATAAATACATGGTAATATCCCTCACTTGCATTAGCTGAAAAATCAAAACAACTAGTATTTATTAGTAATATATTTTCTAACTCATAGGAAAAATCTTCTAAATTTCCATCTAAAAGATATTTGAGAAGATTATCAAAGTTATCTTTACCACCTAGGAAAGATTTTATAAAATCTCTCTCAAAGAAAGAGTGTACCTCTTCATTAGGAATTTTTAAACTATATTTATCATAGTCTATCTCTTTTACAGGTGTCAGATAACCAGAGTTAGCTAATAGATACCAAATTTGCTCAGAATTTCTTAGTTCATTAAAATTTGAGTAGACATCAATAGTTTTTTCTATTATTTCCCCTTGAAATAATTTAGACAAATCATTAAATATAGAGTTCCCTGCTTCTCTTAAAACTTTATTAATAAGAGTATTACTAGAAGTATTTACCCAGTAAGGCATAATTTTCTTCCTATCTAAATAACTTGTTATACTAAATGGATTGTAGACTCTAGTTCCTCCAAAATTATATCCATTATACCAAGTCTGTATCTCATCTAGTCTATATTCTATTTCATAATCTTTTAGAGCTTCTTCTACTTCTTCTTCTGTAAGTCCAAAGTATTGAGAAAAATTTTCATCTAAAATAGAGTTTACCTTTATATTATTTAATCCAGAAAAGATATTTTCCTTAGATATTCTCATTATCCCTGTAAGGACAGCTTTTTTCAATGAAGGGTTACCTTTTAACACACTTCCATACATACTGATAAAAAAATTCTTTATCTCATCATAGTAACCATACTCATAAGCAGATATTATTGGAGTATCATACTCATCTAGTAATAGTATTACTTCCTCATTATAGAATTCTTTTAAATATCTACTAAGATTTAATAAAGAGTTACTTAAGTTACTTTCATCTTTCATCAGCCAAATATTATCAAAATCCATTAAATCACTTGGATTTAAATTTTCTCTTAGATAATTAAAGCTATTATAAAGCCCTTTTATAAGATTACCTATTTTTATAAACATTTTTTCAACTGTATCTTCTTTAATATCCTTAAAAGAAAGAAAGATAACAGGATATTTTCCTCTCTCTTCAAAGGTAGGAGAGTTTTCAATATATAGACCATTAAATAATTTCTTATTCTTATCTCTATCATTTATATCATAAAAATATTTTAGCATAGACATATTAAGAGTTTTACCAAATCTTCTTGGTCTTGTTATCAACTGAACTTTTGAAATATCTTTGACTATATCCTCAATGAATTTTGTCTTATCAACATAGAAGCCATTCATCTCTATCAATTCTTTAAAATCATCTATTCCAATTCCAATAGGTTTCATCTCTCTCTCCTTTCTCATCTTTAATTATATTATATCATATTTTTTCAAAAAATAAAAAAAGAAAGCCACCTAGTCCATATAGGCAGCCTCCCAAGGGTTGTTAATTTATTATAACAAATATATATTCCTTTGTCAATATTAGAAGTTGTGAGATAGTGTCAAGCTAAACATATCATAGTAGTATTCTCTATTCCAAAAACTACTATACCCTAAGCTTACTAAGAAATCAGGATCTAGATAATATCCAAGTTTTATATTAAATATCCCTGCATCTCTTCCCACTTCTAATCCTTTTATTTTTTCTCCATTGTTAAGTCTGATGCTCTCTCTATTAGGAAAATCGTAGTTCCATTCTCCAGAAGCAGTTAGTAAAAATTTCTCTCTAAATTCTTGAGCATAAGTTACTCCTAAAGCTCCACTTCCAACTCTATCATCATTATCTTTTATATTATTATGAGCTTTCATAGTATATTGATTCCAATCTAAAGAGATATAAGGATAGATGATAGCTTTCTCTCCAAGAGAATACATATATCCTCCCTCTGCTCCTAATGAATAATCTTTAGTACGATATCTATAAGTTTCATAACTATTTTTACTTTCAGTATAACCAGCTTTTCCGATTATTAACCAGTTGTCTATATTTTTCCCTACATAGTAATCTATACCATAAGTTCTCACTCTAGCATCTTCATCACTATAATTCATTTTAGATTTAAGATATCCAACACTTACTCCAACATATATATCTGGATTAGAAATTAGATTACTATTTGTCCCCATCATAAATCCCTTTGTTTTTACATCATATTTAGATGAGGAATTATCGTAACTATTTTCTAACTCTCCTATGTATTCAAGATATTGATTACTGTTACTATAACCAGCTCTACCAAATTTTTTAAATATTATATTTTTTCTAAATTGTTCTTTACCTCTATTACTTAGAATTTTACTATGTATCTCTCCCATATTATTAAAATTTTCTTGTGCTAAAAGGAGAGAAGAGGATAAAAGAAAAATTATTCCTAGATATTTTTTCATAATCTACCTCTAGTTTCTTTTCTTTCCAAAAATTCTTAATAGATAAAGGAATAGGTTGATAAAGTCTAAGTATAGATTTAAAGCTCCTATTATTCCCATCTTTTCTACCATCTCTTCATCACTACCAGCAATGTTGTAGGCAATATATTTTATTCTATTGATATCAAAAGCTATTAGTCCAGAAAAAATTACTACTCCAAGTATAGTTCCTACCCAATAAAGCATAGGTGCTTTAATAAAGATATTGATAAGTGAGATTATAATTATAGTAATTAATCCTGTCATTAAAAATTTGCTATACTTTGTTAAGTCCTCTTTTGTAGTATAACCATATACCCCAATTACTATAAACATTATAGTTGTAACTCCTAAAGTATATAGTATAGATATGGGATGGAATACAAAGGCTAGACTAGAAAATAGTATTCCATTCATCAAAGCATAAACATAAAATAAAAATCTAGCAGTAACAGATGACATCTTATTAATTCCTAAACTTAAGAAAAATACAAGAGCAACCTCAGCTAAAGCTATCAATTTAAAATATCTAGCTAGAGTATAAACTAACTCTGAATTAAAGAAAAATACATAGATAGGAACTAAAGTAGTAATAAATAATCCTCCTATCATATTTAACATAACTTTTCTTACAAAGGCATTGCTCACTTCAGTGCTTATGTTAGACACATCTCTTTCAAAATAATCATTGTAATTCATTTTATCAGCTCCTTTTTTAACTAATAATTATTTGTGATAATTTGTAATTTCATATTATAAAGCCATTTTATATATAGCTAAAACATCTTCTTTATATAGTTTTTTCATACTTCCCAATGCTCCAAACATTGTAGCTTGTTCTGCCATCTTATCTAATTTACTTTCATCTATTCCCACTTCTTTAAGGGTACTTGGAATACCTAATGAAGAGAAAAACTCTCTTGTTTTATTAATAGCTTTATTTGCTATTTCCATATTATTTTCTCCATCTAAGTTCCATACATTTTTACCATACTCTACAAATCTATGTACATTCTCTTCTGATAATACATATTTCATCCAATATGGTGTAAGTATTCCTAATCCCACTCCATGTGTTATATCATAAAAAGCACTTAGCTCATGTTCCATTCCATGTGTAGCCCAATCAGTAGATACTTTTCCATATGTTACCATTCCATTTAGAGCAAGAGAACTTGTCCACATAAGATTGGCTCTAGCTTCATAATCATCTAATTTATTGTAAGCTATAGGTCCATATTCAATAATAGTTTTCATCATAGCTTCCATTAAACGATTTTGTAGATATCCTTCTTGGTCTGGAGTGAAATATTGTTCAAATAGATGACTCAATATATCTACTACTCCAGCAGCAGTATGATATTGATTTACAGTAAAAGTATATTCAGGGTCTAATATAGAGAATACAGGTCTTAATAAATCATGTCCTATTGCTAATTTTTGATTAGTATGCATATTTGAGATAACTGAGTTTCCATTCATCTCACTACCAGTAGCAGCTAATGTAAGAATAGATGCCACAGGTAAAGCAGATGTTAATGTATTTAATTTTTGTTCTACATATAAATCTTGCCACACATCTCCATAATAATTAGCTTGAGCAGCAATAGCTTTAGAGCAATCTATTACACTTCCTCCTCCCATAGCAATAATAAGATTTATTCCCATCTTTCTACAAAGCTCTGCTCCTGCATATACAGAGTCTATTCTAGGGTTCGGATCTATATTAGGCAACTCATAGATATGAATTCCAGATTTTTTTAAACTTTCTACTACAACATCAAAAAGTCCACTCTTCTTAACACTTCCTTTTCCATAAACTAGAAGTACTTTATCTCCATATCTCTTGGCTTCTTTTCCAACTTCATTTACCTTTCCTCTTCCAAATAGAACCTTAGTTGGAATATTGTAATTAAAATTTTTCATTTTAATCCCTCCCTTTTATAATGTTCATATATTTTTATTTTAATCTTTTACTCTTGTAAAAGCTAAGTCTACAATTTTTACTCCATCTACACCAGCACTAGTAATTCCACCAGCATATCCAGCTCCCTCTCCTATTGGATATAGTCCATATACATTGACAGACATACCTTTTATATCTCTTATAATTCTTACAGGGGCAGAAGTCCTAGTTTCTGGTGCTATAAGGTTGGCATTTCTTGAAATAAACATAGGATTTTTACTCCAATATTCAAAGGCAGATTTCATATTATCTACTATTACTTCTGGGAAAAAATCATTTAGATTATATGAAGTCTTTTTCATCTCATAACTACTCTCTATCTCATAAGTAGTTTTTTTATTGTTCATAAAATCTAAAACTCCTTGATATAGAGCCCCATACCCTTGCCCTAACTCATAAGTTTTTCTCTCCAATTTTTCTTGAAACTCCATTCCAGCAAATAGATGGCTACCAAAATCATTTTCCTTTACTCCTACTACAATGGCTGAATTGGAAAATCTTCCATCTCTTTGAGAATAACTCATACCATTTACAAGAGAGGTATTAAGCTCTGATGAAGCATTGACTATAACTCCTCCTGGACACATACAGAAAGAGAATACCCCTCTCTCCTCAGCTCTGTTATTATAAGTTACACTATAAGTAGCTGAACCTAATAACTCATTATCAGCAAATTTTCCATATTGCATTTTATCTATATCGCATCTAGGGTGTTCTATTCTAGCTCCAATAGCAAAAGGCTTACTTTCCATCTGTACTCCATTTTTATGTAACATTCTATATGTATCTCTAGCTGAGTGTCCAATGGCAAGTATTACAGAGTTAAAGCTATGATACTCCTTTTCTCCTGTGGAATTTATTATATCAATTCCTGATATCTTTCCATTTTTTATATGGATATTTTCTAATCTATGATTAAAGAAAAATTTTCCACCAAGAGATTTTATCTTCTCTCTTAAATTTTTTACAACTATCTTTAAAATATCAGTACCTACATGTGGCTTATAGTCCCATAAAATATTTGATGGAGCTCCACACTCTACCAATGTTTCAAAAATCTTATCCATATATTCACTTTTTATTCTTGTATTTAGCTTTCCATCAGAGTAAGTTCCTGCTCCTCCCTCTCCAAATTGTATATTTGAGTTAGGGTTAAGGATAGAGTTTTTAACAAAGTTTTCAGTTGTGATATCTCTTTTATCTACCTCTTCTCCTCTTTCAAAAACAATAGGTATAAATCCATATTCAGCAAGCCTAAGAGCAGCAAAAAGTCCAGCTGGACCAGCTCCTATTACAGCTACCTCTTTATCAATAGATAAGATAGGTTCTCTAGTTGCTTTTTCTATATCTTTTGCTAGAGAGATATTTTTTAAAGTTGTAATATCCACTGGAGTTTTTAATTCTACTTCTAAATTATATATAAGCTTGATATCAGATTTTTTCCTACTATCAATAGACCTTTTACTCCAAATAATACTTTTGATATTATTTCTCTTTACTCCTCTTTTCTCTATCTCTTTTATTATCTCTTTATCTTGATTTCTCTCTAAAGAAACAATAATGTTATTTACATTTATTCTCAAAATTTCACCTCTATAAATTAGTTAAGTATTATCCTCTAGTTTTATATGTAAAATTATATCACAAATTTATAGAAAAATAAAAGAAAAACCTGTATTACACAGGTTTTTTCAAAAATTTTTATTTAATTTTATCAGCTAGAAGTTTTCCAACTTTAAATTTTACAGCTTTCTTAGCAGGTACTTTTATAATTTCTTTGCTTTGAGGACTTCTAACTTCTCTAGCTGCTCTCTCTACTACTTCCCATTTACCCCAACCTACAAAAGTAACTTCATCTCCTTTAACTAGAGATTCTTCTACACTTTCTAAGAAAAGGTTAATATTTTTTTCAGCTTCTTTTTTAGTTAAATTTCCTTTTTCAGCATATAACTCAATAAACTCTTTTTTTGTCATAACAATCCCTCCTGTTGTACTGCTGTTATTGTTACTATTATATATACTACCAAAATTGGAATTTGTAAATAGTTTTTAAAAAATAATTTTAAAATTTGCTGAAGCTTCATTTACCTCTTCGTCAGTTATACCTAAATATCTTTGAGTAACAGAAACAGAAGAGTGATTAAGAAGTTTCCTTACTAGTTCAATATTACATTGGCTATCTAAATATTGAATGTGGGCATATGTCTTTCTAAAGCTATGTGTAGATATATCACTAGCTCCTAAGATAAAAGATATTTTCTGTATATACTTTTGTACCCATCTTACTTTAATTGTAAACATTCTATCATTATGTCCCAATTTCTTTTTATCACAATACTCTTCCACTTTATTTATAATTTCTGTATTAATTTTTCTATGTTGAATTTTTCCTGTTTTTTGCTCTTTTAGATGTATAAAATTATTATTAAAATTTTTCTTTTTCAGGATTAATACATCCCCTATTCTCAGGCCAGTATTTAGTTGAATAAGAAAAATAAGATAAATCTGTTTGTTAGGACGTATAACTATATTATTGCTACAATATCCATTTTTTACATAAAAAAAATTTCCTGAAGTTCTTCTCTAGTTAGTGCTCTTGTTGTCATAATTGTTTCCTCCATATATAATTATATTTTTTCTTTGTATATAATATTATACCTCAAATTTCAAATTTTTAAAGTTTTTTCTCTATTGAAAAAATATAAAGATTTGTTATAATTAGATTATGACTATATATTTCAAAATGGGAGGATAAAAACTATGCTTATTATTAAAAATGGAACGATCTTAGATGTAAAAAATTCTCAACTTGTATATGGAGATATATCTATCTTAGATGGAAAGATTAAAGGAATAGAAAAAAATATTGAAACAGGAGAAGAGGATACAGTAATAGATGCTCAAGGAAAAATTGTAGCTCCTGGATTTATAGATGCTCATTGTCATCTAGGACTTATGGGAGATAGTGTTGGTTTTGAAAATGATGATGTAAATGAAAAATCAGAACCTATCACTCCTCATCTAAGAGCCATAGATGCTCTTGATCCTATGGATAGAGTTTTTGAAGAGGCTTATCAAGGAGGAATTACCTCTGTGGCAACAGGACCAGGAAGTGCCAATGTAATAGGAGGACAATTTGCTGCTGTAAAAACTTTTGGTAAGAGAATAGATAAGATGATAATAAAAGAGCCTATTGCTATGAAATGTGCCTTTGGAGAAAACCCAAAAAGATTTTATGGAACAAAGGGAAAAATGCCTACAACAAGAATGGGAACAGCTGGACTTTTAAGAGAAACTCTTTTTAAAGCTAAAGAGTATCTTAGAAAAATAGAGTTAGCTGGAGATGATGAGAGCAAAAAACCAAACTTCGATATGAAATTAGAAGCTCTTATCCCAGTATTAAAAAAAGAGATTCCACTAAAAGCTCATGCTCATAAAGCAAATGATATATTCACAGCTATTAGAATAGCTAAGGAGTTTGATGTAAGAATGACTCTTGACCACTCTACTGATGCTAGAGCAATAGTAGATGAGTTAGCAGAAGAAAAATTTGATATGATAGTTGGACCAAGTCTTGGACATAGAACAAAGGTAGAGTTATTTAATAAATCATTTAAAACAGCTGGAGTTTTAAATAAAGCTGGAATAAGAATAGCTATTACAACTGATAGCCCTGTTATCCCTTTACAACACCTACCACTTTGTGCTGGACTTGCTGTAAAAGATGGATTAGATAAATGGGAAGCTTTCAAAGCTATCTCTATTTATCCAGCAGAGATACTTGGTCTTGAAGATAGAATCGGTTCTATTGATGTTGGAAAAGATGCAGATATAGTTATCTGGTCTAAATCTCCATTAGAATTAGATGCTAATGTAGAGTATACTATTATAGATGGAAAAATAGCTTATAGAAAATAATCTCTATAAGCTATCAGCTAAAAATTCAATTTATAATCTACTGAAAAAGTTATACGGGAGTCATCTTGAGTAGAGTTGTTTTTTTCATAAGCATCTTTATTTACTTGATATATTAAATCAAGTGAGATGTCATCATACTCTACTCCTCCCCCTATACCATAATACATTCCACTTTGATTTCTTCTTTCTATATACTCTTCATTTCCTTCATACTCTCCTATTGCATATCCAAGATTTAGTTTTAAATACTTGGTGCTCTCTTCATCACTGGAAACTTTATATTTTCCAGTGGCATATACAGGAGTATGACTCCATATATCAGAATTTTTATTTTCATATTGAGAATCATAGTACTCTGTATTTTTATAGGCTACCCCGACTCCAAATTCAAGGTTGTCTATAATTTTATCAGAGGTAATCTCCTTTGATGTAATTTGTCCTCCATATATCTCCTCACTTTTATCAGAAAAACTATATTTATCTAAGGTTTTCTTTATATCTATAAAAAAATCTGGTTGAGATGTATCTGTTGGAGAAAGTGTAAAAAATTCCCTTTCCTTTTCAACATTGTTATCTGGAAGAGGAGAATTTTTAGCATTATTAATAATCTGTTTAAGCTGCTCTTCAGTAATAATAGTTACACTATTTTTTTCTATTACCTCTTTAACATTTTCACTATCTTTTACATGTATTACTTCATCTATTTTTTCATTTTTCTTATTTTTTTCTTCTGCTTCAGGTATCATCTTACTGTTTTTTTCTTTTATATTCTCTGATTTTATTTTAGTTATCTCAAATTTTTCAGTTACTATATTCTTTTTTATATTTTCATTTTCTAAAGGTATAACCTCTCTAAATTCCCCATATAGATTTTTTATAAACAACATACTAAGAAACATAATAATTTTTTTTACCATATTCCCACCTACTGTAATTTAGTTTGTTTTCCATAATTTGATTATAGCATTTTTTTGTGAAATATTATATAATAAATAGGAATATCTTTAAGGAGGATAGATTTGTGAGTATCAATAACATAATTATTTATATAATGGTATTCTTTATGTTGATAGGAGCCATTGATAGAATTTTTAATAACCGTTTTGGTTATGGTAAAAAATTTGAAGATGGAATAATGACAATGGGGACATTAGCTTTAGCAATGTTAGGTATCATATCTTTTTCCCCTGTTATATCTTCATTTTTAAAGCCTATTATCTCTCCATTTTATAGAATAATAGGTGCTGACCCAGCTATGTTTGCTGGAACAATATTAGCTAGTGATATGGGAGGATATATATTATCACAAGAGTTAGCTCTTACTCATGATAGTGCTATGTTTTCTGGATTATTTTTAAGTGCTACTATGGGGACTACACTTTCATTCTCTATTCCTGTAGCTTTGGGAATAGTGGATAGAGCTGATGAGAAGTATATATCTAAAGGAATATTAGCAGGAATCTCAACCATTCCATTAGGTTGCTTTGTAGGTGGAGTTATAGCTGGTTTTCAAATAAAATTACTGTTTTTAAATCTTATTCCAATTATAGCTTTTACTTTTTTAATATGCTGGGCATTATTAAAATTTCCAAAAGAGATAGCTAAAGGATTTTTTCTTTTTGGAAAATTTATGTTTATATTGACTACTATTGGATTAGCTTTACAAATATTAGAAACACTAACAGGAGTAGTTGTGATAAAAGGTATGCTTCCTATAATGGAGGGAGTAAAGACAGTAGGAAGTATAGCTATTACACTAGCTGGTGCTTTTCCTATGTTGTATTTTGTAACTACTGTATTTACAAAACCATTGACAGCCATTGGAAAGATGTTTAGAATAAATGAAAAATCAACAGCTGGACTTATAGCTTGCTTAGCTCATAATATTCCAATGTTTAATATATTAAAAGAGATGGACGAGAGAGGAAAACTTTTAAATATAGCTTTTTCTGTAAGTGGAGCTTTTGTTTTAGGAAGTCATTTAGGATTTACAGCTGGAATAGATAAAGATTTAGTTTTTCCTGTAATTATTACAAAACTTGTAGGAGGAGTATCCTCTATGTTTGTAGCTAACTATATTTATAATAAAGAATTTAAACATAAAAAACCTTTAAATTAAATTTATTGATTAAAGAATAAACAATTTGGGAGTATAAAGTTATCAAAATTTTAAATATACCGTTGACAATTCTAAAATAGTATGATACGATAATAATGTAGAACAATGACAGTTTGTTTCTAATACCCATAGTTCACAGACGTGAACGCAACCCATATGACCCTAACTTACCCAAGGTTAGGGTTTCCCTATTTTTTGGAAAAAATCATCTAAAAAAATAGTGGCTATTGCAAATTCTTAAATTGAAATCAAAAAATAAAAATATTTAATAATATAAAAGGA
>ENA-OWPF01001053-OWPF01001053.1-human-gut-metagenome-genome-assembly--contig:-NODE-1053-length-26686-cov-5.691074_pt1 | contig 26686 bp, 24 predicted proteins | sample MGYA00248261_ERZ651840 | MGnify/ENA primary metagenome ERZ651840 (study PRJEB26924, sample SAMEA4378268) | human gut metagenome | biome: human gut; feature: human-associated habitat; material: faeces... | reverse complement strand
TTATATCAGGAGCTTCTTGTACAACTAACTGTTTAGCACCAATGGCTAAAACATTAAACGATGTATTTGGATTACAAAAAGGATTCATGACTACAATACATGCATACACTAATGACCAAAATACATTAGATGGACCTCATGGAAAAGGTGACTTAAGAAGAGCTAGAGCTGCTGCTTCTAACATAGTTCCTAACACTACAGGAGCTGCAAAAGCTATAGGTTTAGTTATACCTGAATTAAAAGGTAAATTAGACGGAGGAGCTCAAAGAGTTCCAGTTATAACTGGTTCTTTAACTGAATTAGTTTGTACATTAGACAAAAAAGTTACAGTAGAAGAAATAAACGCTGCTATGAAAGCTGCTGCTAACGAATCTTTCGGATACACTGAAGAGCAATTAGTTTCTTCTGATATAGTAGGAATGAACTTCGGATCATTATTCGATGCAACTCAAACAAGAGTTATGGAAGTAAACGGAGAGCAATTAGTTAAAGTTGTTTCTTGGTACGATAACGAAATGTCTTATACAGCTCAATTAATAAGAACATTAGGATACTTCGCTAACTTAGCTAAGTAATTTCATATAAGTCCGAGTTTGTAGCACTTTGCTACAAATTACGGACTTTTTTAAGAGTAGATATATTAAATAAAAAGTATTATGAATTATACCATTAGGGTTTCTTTTTGAGAGGAGAGATAACGATGTCAATGCTTAACAAAAAAACAATAGAAGATATAAATGTAAACGGAAAAAAAGTTTTAGTAAGATGTGATTTCAACGTTCCATTAAAAGATGGTGTTATAACAGATGAAAATAGATTAAATGGAGCACTTCCAACTATAAAATACTTAATAGAAAATGGAGCGAAAGTTATATTATGCTCTCATTTAGGAAAACCAAAAGGGGAAGCTAAACCAGAATTATCTTTAGCACCAGTTGCAAAAAGATTATCTGAAATGTTAAACAAAGAAGTAGTATTTGCTGCAGATGATAATGTTGTTGGAGAAAATGCAAAAGCAGCTATAGAAAAAATGGAAAATGGAGATGTAGTTTTACTACAAAATACAAGATATAGAAAAGAAGAAACTAAAAATGAAGAAAACTTCTCTAAAGAATTAGCTTCACTTGCTGATGTATATGTAAATGATGCATTCGGAACAGCTCATAGAGCACACTGTTCAACAGTTGGAGCAGGAGAATTCTTAGAAGAAAGAGCTTGTGGATATTTAATACAAAAAGAATTAAAGTTCTTAGGGGAAGCAGTTGAAAATCCTGTTAGACCTTTCACAGCAATATTAGGGGGAGCAAAGGTATCGGACAAAATAGCTGTTATAGAACAATTATTAGAAAAAGTAGACAACCTAATAATAGGTGGAGGAATGGCATATACATTCTTAAAAGCTCAAGGATATGAAATAGGAACTTCTTTAGTTGAAGAAGAAAAAGTAGAATACGCTAAAGAAATGATGGAAAAAGCAAAAGCTAAAGGTGTTAAATTATTATTACCTATAGACAATGCTGTTGCTGATAAATTTGCAGATGTTGCACCTGTTATAACAGAAGATGCTAATATACCAGAAGGATTTATGGGACTAGATATAGGACCTAAAACAATAGAAGAATATGTAAACACTGTAAACGCTTCTAAAACAATAGTATGGAATGGACCAATGGGAGTATTTGAATTTGAAAACTTCGCAAATGGTACATTAGCTGTTGCTAAAGCTATGGCTGCATTAACTGATGCTACTACTGTAATAGGTGGTGGAGATAGTGCTGCTGCTGTAAACCAATTAGGATTTGGAGATAAAATGACTCATGTATCAACTGGTGGAGGAGCTTCTTTAGAATTCTTAGAAGGTAAAGAATTACCAGGTATAGTAGCTTTAGATAACAAATAAATTTGTAAATTACTATAAAGTACTTTAAAGTACAATATATTTAGATAAATTTGACCACAGTTTAGCTTTACAAAAGTAAAGCTACCTTAAAATAAAATAATTAAGTCAAGAGAAATCTGATTATCAGATTTCTCTAAGATTTAATTTTATTGGGAGGAATATTAATGAGAAAACCAATAATAGCAGGTAACTGGAAAATGCACAAAACTATAGCGGAAGCTTTAGAATTTGTGAATGAAGTTAAAGATAGAGTAAACAATGATAAAGTAGAAGCTGTTATATGTGCGCCTTTTACATTATTAAAAGATTTAAAACAAGCAACAAAAGGCACTAACATAAAGATAGGTGCTCAAAATATGCACTTTGAAGAAAAAGGGGCTTTCACTGGTGAAATATCACCACTTATGTTAAAAGAATTAGATATGGACTATGTAGTAATAGGACATTCTGAAAGAAGACAATACTTCAATGAAACTGATGAAACTGTAAACAAAAAAGTTTTAAAAGCATTAGAAGTTGGAATAGATCCAATATTATGTGTTGGTGAAACTTTAGAAGAAAGAGAAGCAGGAAACACTAAGGATGTTTGTAAAGTTCAAGTTGAAAAAGCTTTAGAAAATGTATCTAAAGAAGATTTAGCTAAGGTGGTTATAGCTTACGAACCAGTATGGGCTATAGGAACTGGAAAAACTGCTACATCTGAAGATGCTAACGATGTTATAGCTTACATAAGAGAAGTTGTAGCTAATCTTTATGGTGAGTTAGCAAATGAAGTTAGAATCCAATACGGAGGAAGTGTTAAACCTTCAAACGTAGCTGAAATAATGAATCAAAGTGATATAGACGGAGCTTTAGTAGGTGGAGCTAGTTTAGAAGCTAATGATTATGTAGAGCTTGTTAATTTCTAAGGAGAGACATATATGAAAAAACCAGTCGCTTTAATAATAATGGATGGATTTGGAGAAAGCAAAAATACTGATGGTAATGCTATAGCATCTTCAAATACACCTAATTTAGATAAAATAATGAATGAATATCCTCATACATTAATCCAAGCTAGTGGACTTGATGTAGGTCTTCCAGATGGACAAATGGGTAACTCAGAAGTTGGTCATACTAACATTGGTGCAGGAAGAATAGTATATCAAGATTTAACTAGAGTTAGTAAAGCTATAGAAGATGGAGATTTCTTCACAAATGAAGTTTTACTAAAAGCTATGGAAAATGCAAAAGAACATTCTCTTCACTTAATGGGATTACTATCTAATGGTGGAGTGCACTCTCACATAGACCATTTAAAAGCTTTAGTGAAAATGGCTAAAGAAAATGGTGTAGAAAATGTATTTGTACATGCATTTACAGATGGAAGAGACGTAGATCCAAGAAGTGCTTTAGAATTTATCGAAGATGTAGAAAACTATATGAAAGAAGTTGGAGTTGGTAAAATAGCTTCAGTTTCTGGTAGATACTACGCTATGGATAGAGATAAAAGATGGGAAAGAGTTCAGCTTGCATATGATGCAATGGTTAATGGAAAAGGAAATACTGCAACTTCTGCTAAGGAAGCAATAGAAAAATCTTATGCTGATGATAAGAATGACGAATTCGTTGTTCCTACAGTTATAGTTGAAGATGGGAAACCATTAGGACTAATAAAAGAAGGTGATTCTATAGTATTTGGTAACTTTAGACCAGATAGAGCTAGAGAAATAACTAGAGCTATAGTTGATACTGATTTTGCAGGATTTGAAAGACCAAACATGAATACATTCTTCGTATGTTTAACTACATATGATGTAACTATAAAAAATGTAAATGTAGCATTTAAACCACAAAGTTTAGAAAATACATTAGGTGAATATTTATCATCAAAAGGAAAGAGCCAATTAAGAGCTGCTGAAACTGAAAAGTATGCTCACGTTACATTCTTCTTTAATGGTGGAGTAGAAGAAGCAAATGATGGCGAAGATAGATTATTAGTTCCATCTCCAAAGGTTGCAACTTATGACTTACAACCAGAGATGAGTGCTTATGAATTAACAGATAAATTATTATCTAAAATAGATGAAGATAGATATGATTTAATAGTAGTAAACTATGCTAACCCTGATATGGTAGGGCATACAGGTGTTATGGAAGCAGCTGTAAAGGCTGTAGAAGCTGTTGATACTTGCGTAGGAAAAGTAGTAGATAAAATACTTTCTAAAGGTGGAGCTGCAATAATAACTGCTGACCACGGTAACGCAGAGTATATGTGGGATGCAAATACAGAGTCAACTGTAACAGCTCACTCAACTAATCCAGTGCCATTTATGGTAGTAGGGGAAGAATTAAAAGATGCAAAATTAAAAGAAGATGGTAGGTTATCAGATATTGCACCTACAATCTTAGATATGATGAATTTAGAGAAACCAGAACAAATGACTGGTCACTCTTTAATAAAATAAATTTTATAAAAACTATAAATTACAGAAAAATTCAAAATTTACCCATCAAATAAATTTTAATATGATGTAATTTAATATACAAATTGGAGAGGAGATATACATATGTCAGTTATAGAATTAGTATATGCAAGAGAAGTATTAGATTCAAGAGGAAACCCAACAGTAGAGGTTGAAGTAGCATTAGAAAGTGGAGCAGTAGGAAGAGCTATAGTTCCATCAGGAGCTTCTACAGGAGCTTTCGAAGCAGTTGAATTAAGAGATGGTGACAAAGGAAGATACATAGGAAAAGGTGTAGAAAAAGCTGTTGCTAACGTGAATGAAATAATAGCTCCAGAATTAGAAGGAATGGATGCTTTCGATCAACCTGCAATAGATGCTTTAATGATAGAATTAGATGGAACACACAATAAAGGTAAATTAGGGGCTAATGCTATATTAGGTGTTTCTATGGCTGTTGCTAGAGCTGCTGCTGAAGAATTAGGATTACCATTATTCCAATACATAGGTGGAGTTAACGCTAAGCAATTACCAGTTCCAATGATGAATATATTAAACGGTGGAGAACATGCTGATAACAGTGTTGACGTTCAAGAGTTCATGATATTACCAGTAGGAGCTAAGTCATTCAGAGAAGGATTAAGAATGGGTGCAGAAGTATTCCACTCATTAAAGAAAGTTCTTTCAGAAAGAGGATTAGCTTGTGGTGTAGGTGACGAAGGTGGATTCGCTCCAAACTTAGGATCAAACAGAGAAGCTTTAGAATTAATAGTTGAAGCTATAGAAAAAGCTGGATACAAGCCAGGAGATGACGTAAGATTAGGTCTTGACGTTGCTGCTACAGAAATGTACGATAAAGAAACTAAACTTTATGATTTAAAACACGAAGGTAAAAAATTAACTGCTGAACAAATGGTTGATTTATACGAAGAGTGGGTTAACAACTTCCCAATAGTAACAATAGAAGACGGTTTAGATGAAGAAGACTGGGATGGATGGAAAGTATTAACTGATAGATTAGGAAAGAAAGTACAATTAGTTGGAGACGACTTATTCGTTACTAACACAGAAAGATTAGAAAGAGGAATAGAAGCAGGTGTTGCTAACTCTATATTAATAAAAGTTAACCAAATAGGTACAATAACTGAAACTTTAGATGCTATAGAAATGGCTAAGAGAGCAGGATACACTGCAGTTATATCTCATAGATCAGGAGAAACAGAAGATACAACTATAGCTGACTTAGCAGTAGCTGTAAACGCTGGACAAATAAAAACTGGTGCTCCATCAAGAACAGATAGAGTAGCTAAGTACAACCAATTATTAAGAATAGAAGAAATGGTTGGAGAGCAAGCTAGATACTGTGGAATGAAGTCTTTCTACAACTTAAAGAAAGAATCTGTTCTTGTAAAATAAATTAATTACAAATTTAATATTATTTAAAAATAAATTTTGAAAAATGGTCCCTATACAGTATATTTGTATAGGGATTATTTGTATATTACACTGTTGTTAAGATATTGAATAGAAGGTTAATTTTAGACTACATACCTTGAATTGACTACATTAGTGTGATATATTAAAGTATAAAGCAATTTTATAAATAAAATAGTAGGAGGTGGACATATGAACATAAGTAATATACTAATGGGAGTACAAGTTGTACTAGCAATAGTTCTTATATTAAGTATAATGCCACAAGATACAAAGAGTGCTGTTCCATCACAATATGGTGGTGAAGGAAACCAAAGCTACTTCAAACCAAAAGGAAAAGAAGCTTTTCTTGGAAGAGTAACAAAAATAGCTGCAGTATTATTCTTTATAAATGCAATAGCTATGCTTTTAGTTAAATAATTGGCCATTATTTAACTTATATATTTTTAAGAATTAAATTTAATTTTTAAAAGGACAACCACGTATATACGTGGTTGTTTTTTGTATTATAAAATATAACTAAAGTGAAATTACTATTGTAAAATTTACCAAACAATCTTATTGGTGTATAATGATAAGAAGGTAGGAATAATATAGTAATAAGAAATAATCAAAATTATACTAGATAAATTCAAATTGCTAAGCTTGAATCAAATATATATGAAATATTTCGTTAATATATAGTTTAAGTAAAGCGAAATTTTATCATAAAAGATAGGAGGATAACAAATGTTACCTGGACTTAAAGAACGCTTATTAGGTCTAATAAATGACCCAGCATATACACCTTTAAAAAAGGAAGAATTAGCCTTAATATTTGACATACATCCAACAGAGATGCCAATGTTTTATAACTTCTTAGAGGAATTAGAAGAAGACGGATATATAGGGAAAACTAAAAAAGGAAAAATAGCGTCACCGAAATCAATGGGATACTTTGTAGGTAAATTCGTGGCTCATAGAAAAGGATTTGGATTTGTTGAGTCAGATGAGGAATACACACAAGACTTATTTATACCAGCAGCAGATGTAAATGGAGCTATGCACAATGATAGAGTTGTAGCAGAAATAACTAAACCTGCAACTGATGAAAGAAGAGCAGAAGGTGCAATAATAAAAGTACTTGAAAGAGAAATAACAAAGGTGGTTGGTGAATTTCAATCAAACAAAACTTTTGGATTCGTAATAGCTGATGAAAAGAAATTCAATCAAGATATATATATACCTAAAAAATATTTCAGTGGTGCAAAAGACGGAGATAAAGTTGTTGTTCAAATAACTGTATGGCCACAAGCTGGAAGAAAGCCAGAAGGTAAAATAATAGAAGTATTAGGACCAAAAGGCGAAAAGGAAGTTGAAATACTTTCTATAATAAGAGCACATGGACTTCCAGAAGAATTCCCTAAAAAGGTATTAGAAGAAGCTCAAAAAGTAGCAGTACCAATACCGCAAGAAGAAATTGATAGAAGATTAGATATAAGAGATTTAAATATATTTACTATAGATGGTGAAGATGCAAAAGACTTAGATGATGCTATATCTATAGAAAGATTATCTAACGGAAACTTCAAATTAGGTGTTCACATTGCTGACGTTACACACTATGTACACGAAAAAAGTAAATTAGATAAAGAAGCTTTAAAAAGAGCAACATCTGTTTACTTAGTAGACACAGTAATTCCAATGTTACCTAAAACTCTTTCAAATGGAGTTTGTAGTTTAAATCCTCATGAAGACAAACTTACATTATCAGTATTTATGGAAATAGATAGAAAAGGTAATGTAAAACAATATGATATAAAAGAAACAATAATAAACTCTAAAGCTAGAATGACTTATACAGAAGTATCAGACATACTAGAACATGATGATGAAGAATTAAAAGCTAAATACTCTCATGTAGTAGAAGAATTTAAAATTGCAGAAGTTTTAGCAAAAATATTAATGGAAAGAAGAAATAGAAGAGGAGCTATAGATTTTGACTTCCCAGAAGCTAAAATAATATTAACTCCAGAAGGTAAAGTTTCTGATATAAAAGAATATGAAAGAAGAATATCAAACAGAATAATAGAAGAATTCATGCTTATAACAAATGAAACAGTAGCAGAACATTACTTCTGGTTAAATATACCGTTTGTTTATAGAATACATGAAACTCCATCACCTGAAAAAATGCAAGAACTAGGAAAATTTGTATCTACATTTGGATATACTATAAAAGGTGACTTAGAAGAAGTTCATCCAAAAGCACTACAATCAATAATAAGTGCAATAAAAGGAAAAAGAGAAGAAGAAGCTATAAGTACAATAATGTTACGTTCATTAAAACAAGCTAGATATTCACCAGAATGTAGCGGACATTTTGGATTAGCAGCACAATACTATAGCCATTTTACTTCTCCAATAAGAAGATATCCTGACCTTCAAATACACAGAATAATGAAGGAACATTTAAATAATAAAATAAATAAGAAAAGACAAGAACAACTTGTAAACATAGTAGATTATGCATCAACTCAATCATCAGAAAGAGAAAGAGCAGCAGACTTAGCTGAAAGAGATGTTAAAGACTATTACAAAGCAGTTTATATGGAAGATAAAGTTGGAGAAGAATTTGACGGTGTTGTATCAAGTGTAACTTCATTTGGTATGTTTATAGAATTACCTAATACTGTTGAAGGATTATCTAGACTTGCAAATATGGGTGATGACTATTATATTTATGACGAAATGACATATACTATAATAGGAGAAAGAACAAGAAAGACATATAGAATAGGTGACCCTGTTAGAATAAAAGTTGCTAATGTAAATGTAGATTTAAGAGAAATAGACTTTAAGATACTTTACAAATTAGAAGATAGACCACAAAATGAAGGTGAACAGCAAGAGCAACCTTTTGATGATATAGAAGAGTAGTAAATATAAGGTGTCGGTTTTCCCGACACCCTGTATTAAACTAGCAACCTTGACTAATAAGTATATATATGGTATATTTTTACTAATAGGATATATACTAAATAAGAATTTAAAGTAAGAAGGTGAACGTATGGCAGGAACTAAAACATTAGCTACAAATAGAAAAGCAAGACATGAGTACTTTATAGAAGAAACTTATGAATGTGGTATAGAATTAAAAGGGACAGAGGTAAAATCAATCAGACAAGGAAAAGTAAACTTAACTGATGGATATGCATCTGTAGATAATAGCGAAGTATTTATAAAACAAGTTCATATAAGCCCATACGAGCAAGGAAATAGATTTAATGTTGACCCTTTAAGAGTAAGAAAATTATTACTTCATAAGCATGAAATAAGAAAGCTTATAGGGGCTACAACTGTTAAAGGATACTCATTAATTCCTTTAAGTATGTATCTTAAAAATGGTAAGGTAAAAGTAGAATTAGCTTTAGCAAAAGGTAAAAAGTTACACGACAAACGTCAAGACTTAGCTAAAAAAGATGCTCAAAGAACTATAGAAAGAGAACTTAGGGGAAAATACTAAATAATCCACTAAATAACATTTGATTTTAATGCTAAAAAGTATTAATATATAAATACAACGAACAACTTAATATAAATGGTGAATAAAAAAGTTTGCGAAAACAGTCCAAGGACTTTAAACTTACCACGGGGGCGTAAAGGTTTCGACGTGGGTTTGGAACTTGGGGCTGCGTGTCGTGTTACTCTGGGTCACGTAAAAACTGGGGAACTTAAAATAAACGCAAACGATAATTACGCTTTAGCAGCTTAATAATGCTGCTCGACCCGCCTCGCCCTCCTGCCGGCTAGGCCTGGTCGTCATTTATGCAGGGAACTACTTTTGGGGTGTCTCGACCAAAAGCGGACTAATTGGGACTGGTCAAGCACATAGCCTGCCGCTGGGCGATGTGTGAGACGAGATTTTAGTACAGTTGGCTACACACGTAGATGCAACGAGGAAAAGACTTGCGGACAGGGGTTCGACTCCCCTCGTCTCCACCATTGAAATCCACGAAAAACCGTATTAATTACGGTTTTTTTAATTTACAAAATAGAAACAAGGAGAAAAATAATGGCTATATATAACACTAGTTCAGACTCTTCAAATACTGCAGTAAGAGCATTTTTAACTAAAGTAGGAGAGTATTACTGGGGTGAAAGTTTTAATACTGGAAGTGGAAAAGGTAAGCAAGTTTGGAATGATATAAAGAAGTATTTTGATAATACATGCGCTTACTGTGGTTCTGATGATAAATTACAAATTGAACATTTACTTATGTTTAATAGAAGTGAATGTGGGTTACACCACCCTGGTAATGTAGTTCCTTGTTGTAATAAGTGTAACAAAAGAACTAAAAAAGCTGATGGAACCTATAATTCTTGGATAGAACACCTTGTAAATGTCTGTCCTAAAAAAGATATTGAAAAAAATAAATTAAAAATAGAATATCATATTTATAATAGCAAGTATAAATATCCTAAACTAACAGATGAAGAAGTAAAATCAATAAAAGTTATATCAAATAGTCTATATGAAAATATAAAAATAGAAATAGAGAAATCACTAAGATTATATAAAGAATTAGATGAATCATTTGTTAAACAATTTGAATAAAGTAATAATTATAAAAATTAAGAAATTAACTAAAAATTTATAAAAAATTGAATAACAATTTATATTGTGTGACTATACAGATTTACAAAGGTAAGAAATTAATATAAAATTAATACCAGATAATTTATAGTATACAAGATTTTATGTATAAATATAATAGAAATAGTTAGATACAAATGACTATTATTTGACTATATATGCTAATACAATTGAGGTGAACAGATGAAAAAATTAAAGGTACTAGATTTGTTTTGTGGATGTGGTGGTATAAGCTTAGGTTTTGAATTAGCGGGGTATGAAATATTTGGAGGTATAGATGTAAATCAAGATGCAGTAAATACATTTCAACATAATTTCCCGAATTCACAAGCTAAGTGCATTGATTTATCAACAATAAACAATGATGATATACCTAATATATTTAGAAATATACAAGAAGTAGATATAATAATAGGAGGTCCTCCTTGTCAAGGATTCTCAGCGGCAAATAGGTATAAGAAAGAAGAAGATGATCCAAGGAATAAATTATTTTTTGAATATATGAAGTTTGTTGAAATCGTAAGACCGAAAGCAGTATTAATAGAAAATGTAAAAGGTATTTTAACTAGTAATAATGGATATGCAAAAGAAAAAATATACAGTATATTCAAAGAACTAGGGTATTCTATAAATTCTAAGGTATTAAGTGCAAGTGACTATGGAGTTCCTCAAAGAAGAGAACGAGCATTTTTTGTTGCGTTAAAAAATGGAATTGAATTTGATTTTGATAGTTTACAAAAGATGGAAGGAATAGTAACTGTTAAAGAAGCTATAGGTGAGTTATACAATTTAAAAGAGGGGAAAGAAGTATACTCATTAGAAGAACCACCGCAAACTGAATATCAAAAATACTTGAGAAATCAAAATAGCACAATAAAGAATCACCTTATAAAGTATCCAGCGCAAAAGGTTCAGGACAGAATTGCATGTGTACCACAAGGTGGAAACTGGAAAGATATACCATTAGAATTGTTTGAAAATCAAAGAAGTAATAGACATTCATCTGCATATAAAAGATTAAATGAAATAGATTGTTCTGTGACTATTGATACTGGAAATGCACATAGTAACTATTTCCATCCGTTATATAATAGGATACCAACTGTTAGAGAAGCTGCTAGACTACAGTCATTTAATGATCAATTTGAATTTTTAGGATCTAGAACTAGCCAATATAGACAAGTAGGTAATGCAGTTCCGCCGTTACTAGCAAAAGCAATAGCAAAAGGTATAATGGAGGTTTTAGATAATGAGTAATAAACCAAAGATAATAGACTTATTTTGTGGTCTAGGAGGATTTAGTCAAGGATTTGAAAAAGCAGGATTTGAAAGTGTTTTAGCTATAGATATATGGAAAGATGCTATAGAAACATATAATTATAATCGTGAAAATAAAATAGCAAAGAATATGGATATAAAGCTATTAGATACAAAAATGATAAAAGAAATAACTTTAAAACATCATATTACAGGAATAATAGGAGGTCCTCCATGCCAAGGATTTAGTACAGTTGGGACTAGAAATGTAGAAGATGAGAGGAATTATTTATATTTAGAATATTATAGAGTTGTAAAAGAAGTCATGCCAGATTTCTTTATAATAGAGAATGTAAAGGGTTTACTTACTTTAAATAAAGGTATGTTCTATAATGATATAAAAGAAAGATTTGGTGCTTTAGGATATACTATAGAAGCCAAAGTATTAGATGCATCAGATTATAATGTTCCGCAAAAGAGATTAAGAGTATTTTTTGTAGGATTAAGAAATGGAAAAAAATTCGAGTTTCCAGAGCCTTTGGGATATAAAATATCGACTAAAGAAGCATTAGGAGATTTACCTTCATTAGATAGGTTAAGTAATACAGAAGAAAATTTATATTACAATGATGTTGAATTAACGGAATTCCAAAAAAGTATTAGAAATAATAGTACTGAGATATATAATCATGAACCAACTAAACATACGGAGCAAACAATAAATATAATATCTATGATAAAAGATGGAGGCAGTATTAAAGATTTACCAGAAGAGTATTGGAATATAAGAAAGTATAACAAAGCATTCCAGAGAATGAATAGTGAAGAACCTTCACATACAGTAGATACAGGCCATAGAAATTATTTCCATTACGAAGAAAATAGAGTTCCTTCAGTAAGAGAGTGTTGTAGATTACAATCGATACCAGATGATTTTATTATAACAGGTTCAAAAACTAGTCAATACAAGCAAGTAGGAAACTGTGTTCCTGTAAATTTAGCATTTAATTTAGCGCTTCAAATTAAGAAATATTTAGATTAAAATGGTATTATATAATACCATTTTTTTTTGAGATTAGTAATATTATTAAAGTTATAAAATTAAAAGAATATACAATTATGATATATATTCTTTACAAATGGAAGCAGATATAAAAATATTTATAGTATGAAACTGTTTTGATATATATAATGGATCTTAATATAAGAGGAGAGAATAGTATGAAACTAGAAGGATGTTCAAATTCAGGATTTAGCTTAACTGAAGTAAGAAAAAGCCAAATATTGGAGTTATATCAGTGGGTAAATAGTAACATAGAATATGAAAAAACATATAAGCAAATTCAAGAAGATATAGAAAATTCATGTAAGCACTTAGATGCCTCAAAAGTGAGAATGTTAGTTCCTTTTCTAAGAAAAATGGGGTATATTAGTAATTATGGTTTTGAACAAAAAAATAGTATAATTAAGTTGGTAAATTTTTTTACAATAGAAGGAAAAGTTTTTATTGAATATTTGAAGTTAGGACAAATAATATCTTTACTAGATCAAGAAGATATTTCAAATGAGATGAAAAGGATAGATGAATTATTTAGTATGATAAGTATGTTAAATTTAATATTTAATGGAGAAGAAATTTATTTAGATGTTATTAAATTTTTAAAAAAATATAGGCATATGGATAAAAATGAGTTCTTTATAATGACTACATTACAAAATCAATATGAATGTGAAGAATATATACAAATGTTAGATAAGTATATAAAACAATACAGGAATGGAGAAATTGGCCAATTAGAAATAGTGAAACATCAAAATTCATTTAATTATGTTAAAAGTTTATTAATAGAGACAAGTTTAATAGTACAAGATAGAAGCATATTAAGTCTAAATAAAAAGCATGATAACTTATTAAATCTTTTATAAATAAGGAGGGATTATGATGAATGAATATACGAATAAGCTAGATATTGCAAAGGAAAAAATAATAAATGATGTTTGTAATCAGTTAGATATAGTAAAGACTATGTTGAAAAAAGATGAGGTTAACAAATCTTGTGATTTTAATAAAAAATTAAATTTAGCTTATAATAGAATAATATTTGGAGCACCTGGTACTGGTAAAAGTTACAGGTTAAAAAAAGATATACAGTCAAATAAATTAGATAAACTTTTTAGAAGGGTAACATTTTATCCTAATTATACATACTCTCAATTTGTAGGATCATATAAGCCAGTGGGCAAAACTATAGTAGAAAATAATATTGAAAGAGAAGTAGTTACATATGAATTTGTACCAGGTCCTTTTTTAAATGTGCTAATAGAGGCATTAAAAGATGAAAAAAACGAAATACCACATATTTTGATTATAGAAGAAATTAATAGAGCAAATCCAGCAGGAGTTTTTGGCGATGTATTCCAGCTTTTAGATAGAGATTTAAATGGAGACAGTACATATAAGATAAGTATGTCTAATGAAATGAAAAAATATGTATGTAAAGAATTAAATAAAAATATTGAAGAGCTATATATACCTAGCAATATGTATATATGGGCAACGATGAATAGTGCAGACCAAGGTGTATATCCGATGGATTCTGCATTTAAAAGAAGATGGTCATTTGAATATATTGGAATAGATGAAAATCAGGAGTTTTTAAAGGGGAGTAATTGTGAATTTATAAAATTAAAAAATGAATCAGGTGGATATACAAAATATGAATGGAATACAGTAAGAACAGAAATTAATAGAAAGTTGAAAGATATCAAAGTTAATGAAGATAAGCTATTAGGACCATTTTTCTTAAATGAATCAGAAATTATGAAGAGTGAACAAAGTAATATTGAATTTGATAATATTTTTAAAAGTAAAGTATTAATGTACCTGTATGAAGATATATTAAAGCATAAAAAATCAGATTTTTTTAGTATTGAAGTACAAAATTTTTCGGATATAATCAAAGCATACGATTCAGGAGATGTATTTAATTTTAAAATTGAATCTTATAGAGAAATAGAATATGATTTAGAAGAAAGTTCTAATTACTCTATAGCGAGTGAAGAAGAAAGTCCTTTCGAAATAAAGGAGTAATTAAAAATGATAATATTAAAAGAACTTCAGATTTACTCAGAGGAAGATTTAGGAATAAAATTAAAAGTAAATAATACAATATTAAATGAAATTATACAAGAATTTCAAAAAAAAAAGATAATAAAGTACAATTCTAAAAATCAAATACAATTTGTATATATTGGAATAATTATAATAAGGGAAGAAATTATATTTGTATTACCAAAATATACTGAATGTATGAATGAAGATGAAAAAAAGATAGTATTAAAAAATATAATAAGATTATTAAATGATTTTAGTGAAAGAGAAAATTTAAATAATAGTGATATTGAACACATAGATTTTGAAAAAGAATCTTTAGAAAATAATTTAATATCTATAATTAGTTTTCTAATAGATGATTATATTGAATATGGAATTTATAAAAATGAGATAGATTATATTGAGTTGAACGGGAATGGTGATATAAATTGGGATATAACAATAGATCAAATAGATCCTATTGTTATAGATAGTCAATGGATTTATACCGATTTATTTACTAATATGAGCAAAGTAGACAATAACAAGTTTATTACTTTGTTACATGGTAAAATAATAAATGATTGTATAAGATTCTTGAATCAAACTGGATTAGATGAGATTCTAGGATATGAGTTAACTTATGTCGAGAATACTATAGATGAGTTAGATGAATTAGATATAATAAATAATGAAATTAATAAAGAACTTATAGTTCAATTTAATGATAGAAAAAGAAGAGTATTGTATGCAATTCAAGCTTATATTGAAAGAAGGGCTGAAGTAAACAACACTAATTTACAATTATATGGAACTAGGAATTTTAAGTGGGTATGGGAAGTAATATGTGCTTATATATTTAATAATCAGTTTATAAGTCAGGGTAAAATAAGTAAATATGAATTATTTGGAATTAATGCACCTAGATGGAATATAAATAATTATAGTAATTCAGAAGTTAAATACAAAAATGAGATTGAAATGAAAAAAAATAGATTAACACCTGATATATTATCAGTGGTTAATATTAATAATACGAAATATTTATTAGTTCTAGATGCAAAGTATTACAAATTAAGCGTAAGTAATGATAAAGTAAATGGAAATCCAGGTATTGAAGATATATCTAAACAATATTTATATCAACTTTCTTTGAAGGAATATATTGAAGAGAATAAAATACAAAAAGTGTTTAATATATTTTTACTACCAAATTATTCAAAAACGTATTTGCAAGGTAATGTTAATTTAGATTTTATGAAGCCTTATTGCGATGATGGTATAAAATTAGTACAATTAGATGTAAATGAAGTTATTGATCTATATTGTAAAAGTAAAAGATATAACGTAGAAGAATTTATTGAAATGATACAGGGGTAGTATATCAGTCTGAATGTAAGCTATATTTGGGATAATATACAAAATCTCAATAATAATTATAAACTTACATGAAGATAAATTGAGTAACTATATTTATAAGAAGAGTAGTGTAAGATTGATATCAAAAAACTGTATATTATGTGGAAGAAATTTAAATTCGATAAATATATTAGAAACGGAACTTAATGAAGAAATTAATGAATATCAATGTAAATATTGTGAATTATACTATACTGAATTTGAAAGTGATTTAATAAGTGAAAATATTGAAGAAATAATAATATAAATAACAAAATATAAATAATATTATATGTAAATCGTTTTTAATTAAACTATAAATATATATTATATTCTTGATCTATATTAAATAGATACCCTACTAGATAGGAATATAAAAACTAATACATTGAGATGTTGGTATAAATACCAACATCTCTTTTTTAGTGCAAAAAATTAAAAGGAGGAAGTTAATATGATTAACTTATGGAAGAAAGAAGATTTAAACTCATTATCAGAATATCCAAAGGAAGTCGTTGAAAATGTGGATAACGTTATCACTATTTTAAATGAATCCTATGGAGATAATAGAAAATTAACATACGATGGTGGATATGTATGTGTAATTCAGGATATTGAAGAAGTAGAGTATTTAAAAGTAAATGTATTAAAGGGGTTAGTAGAAGAGTTTAGTGACGTAATATATGAAGATAATGTTGATAAATACAGTTCAACATTATACTTATTATCTAGTGATTACTCAATTACTGTAATTACAAAAAATGAAGCTACAGATAAGTTATTAAATGACAATTAAATATAAGTATACATAGATTTTATATAGAAAGGAATGATTAAATGACACCAATAGATTTATTTATACTAGGAGCAGGATGTGGGATAGCACTATATTTTAAAGCAAAAGATAGATCAAATAAATAATTTAGGAGAATATAAGTATGGGATGGTTTTTAGCAGGAGTTACAGCAGGAGTAGCAATAGCAGTAATAATTGAATCAGATTTAGTTTATGCTTAATTAATACGAAATAATTGGAGGAAATACTAATGGAAGCAAAAAAGAAAATACCAGCTAAAAGAGTTGATATTGTATCTCTTAAAGTAGTTAAAGAAAGTAGTGTTCTATATGAAACTAGAAAGATAACTAATCCTTATGATGCTTATAAATTAGTAAAAAGTTTCTTAATAGATAGTGATAGAGAGAAGTTTATAGTAGTCTGTTTGGATACAAAGAATCAACCTATTAACATGCAAGTAGTAAGTATAGGCAGTTTAAATTCAGCTATAGTTCACCCAAGAGAAGTATTTAAGGTAGCTATGTTAAGTAATGCATCAAGCATAATATGTTTTCATAATCATCCGTCAGGTAATATAGATCCAAGTGTAGAGGATGAAAATATAACAAGAAGGTTAAAAGAGTGTGGTGAAATATTAGGTATAGGATTAGTTGACCATATAATAGTAGGTGATAGAGATAGGTACTTTAGTTTCAAAGAAAATAACAAGATATAAGAAGTCTTAGCTTAAAAATAGAAGCTAAGACTTTTTATATGTTCCAATTTAAATAACTGGGGCTAAAAGGTGAAAAAAGCTAGTTCCCTAAAAGCCCTAGAAATTTAACTAAGTATAAGTTAGGAGTATAAATATGATTAATATAGAAAATAAGTTCATGACAATAGGAGTAAAAGAAAATATAAGTCTAGATGTACAGTTATTTATGTGGAATGAAATAGAATAAAGAATTAATGCAGGAAAGCAAGTAGATTACTTACAAGTATTTAATATAAGTGTTATTGATGAAGTACGAGGGATAGTTAAAATAGAGCATACTCAAGAAGTACCAGAATATAAAAAGACATTAATAATAAAAAGTAAATGTGTGAAAAGTAATCTAAAAGTATTTGTAACATTTGAATCTGAATATGCAACGATGATGTTAGCCTCTGAATACTGATTTAAAGGAGTTAATGATATGAGTTATGAGTTAAAAGAAGAAGTATCTTTTAATATAGATAAAGAGTTATGGTTAGGGAATTTGAGATTTGACTTTTACGATAGTAAAGAAACACTTTGTAATAAATTCTTTCCATCAGATTTAATATATGAATTAGATAGACAGGAAGTAATATCTTTAAAGAAGATACAAGAAGAAGTTAATCTAATACAGTTTAATATGATAAAAAATTATAATAACCTTGTCTCATTATGTGGTGGACAAGGTTATTCTTTTGAGAAAGTTTTATATATAGATATGGAAGAAGCTAATTATGCTATTAAGCTAATACCTACAACTGACAGTTACAATTATTTATACATATACAGAAAAGGAGATAAATAATGGCTAAGAAGGAAGAGTTATTTGAAAAGGAAACTAGATATTGTAAGATAATAAAAAGTGTTACAGTAGTCGATAAAGATGAAACTTTTGCATTAGAAAAAATCTATATTAAATCGCTAGATAGATATGAGATACGATTATGTTTATACAAGGATTGCCTAGACAGGCCAAATAAATTGATTCCAAGACCAGTAGATATCGATTCAAAACTATTTAGAGATTTAATAATACTAGCTATTAAGTCAGGAGTATTAGATAAGGAATTTCTAGAAGGAATAAATTAATTACAATTATATATAGTTATAATTAATTTTAATTAATTGGAAAATAAACATTTTAGTAATATAATATATTTACATTATAATCAGGAGAGTGAATATTATGAACATATGTGTAGATAGAATGGTAAAAGAAATTGTAGATGATGAATTAGAATATAAAAAATATAAATTAAGTTGGGAAGCTAAGAAGATATATGACTCATTATTACCAGATATATATTATAAATATAATATTAAGGGAGAATGTGTTAAAAATAGTAGTACAAAGTATTATACTATAGGGGAAGTAATGAATGAGTATATATATGGAAGGAAATATTTTGATATATATTACGAAGATAATAGTAAAAATATATAAAACTATGTTCTTAATGAAGAGCGTGATAAATCCAGGATATACAAGCAAATAGCTAATATATTTAAAATACCAAGTAAACAATTCGAGGGAGCCAAAATAAAAAAGTGTGATATTAGTAATATATTAATACTTTTAAAGTATAATCAACACCCTGTAGCAAAGAGTATTAGAAATAACAGTTTAACGCAACTTAAGTTTGATGAGATTAAAAAATATGTAGAACTAATAAAAGAAGAAAGACAAAAGATAGATAGAGAAAATGAAGAACAATTAGAATACCTATTAGAAAGAACATTTAATACAAAGTTATATAGTCATATAGGAAACACAATACATTATCTTAAAGAAATAATGACTTCAGATTTAGCTACATTAACTAATATAGATGATATTAATTTAAGATTAGAATATGTAAACTTATATAAAAAATTATTTAATGAATTTACTATTAAATGGAGGGAAGAAGTAAATATACTTAATAATATTAATGATATAGTAGTAAAAGAAATGAATGTATGTAATATTGATTCTATATTAAATGGAGAAGATTTAAAAGTATCACTAGAAGGAGACTATAAATCTATAGATAAATATAAGGAAATATTCGATATTAAAAAACTAAATGCAGAGTTTTCAAAACAAACATTTAAAGAAATAATGATTGCAACACAAGATAATAACAATAGAATTAAAAATATTGATAAAGAACAATGATGGTGAGGAAGGCTTTTTAATAAGTCTTCTTTTTTTTTATTAGCATTGGAAAAAATGTGAATCAGATTTTTTCCAATAGAGAAAGAAATAAAAAATATTATAGAATGTAATTGCAAGAGTGATAAATAAAAAATCGTCAATATCGTCAATAACGGCGATATTAATAATATTAAAAAAGGGAGATGATAAAAAAATATGGAATCTTATCAACTTAATATATTGGATACTTTATCAATACTAAAAAAAGATGGTGTAGTTAACATTATGTATATGAATAGTGATAATAAAGTTAAAGCTATAAGGTATGATGATAAAGAGATACTTTTAAAAGATCTAGCTAAGTATGATGGTAAATATAATATTTACTTAACTCTTAATCAAATTCGTACAGAATTGGATATAGGAGATTTAAACAGACCTCCTAAAGGTAGAAAATCTATATCTGATAAAGAAATAGAGAAATATCTGTTTATACTAATAGACTTAGATCCTGAAAGAAAATCAAAAACATCATCTACTAATGATGAACATAATGCAGCTAAGGAAATGTTAGAAGATATAAAAAAATATTTAATTAGTATGGGTCTTGATGGATTTATTACTGCAAGTAGTGGAAATGGATATCACATACTTTTGAGAGTCGATATAGACAATAATGTCGATAATATAAAAACTGTAAAGGAGTTCCTAAAGTCATTAGATAGTAAGTTTTCAAATGATAAGGTTAAGGTAGATACCTCTACATATAATCCAGCTAGATTGACTAGGTTTTATGGAACAATGACCTGTAAAGGTATTGATACAGAGGATAGGCCACATAGAAGATCAGCAATTATTGATATAGGTAATCCTAATAAACATTCGTCAATAGATGATTTACAAAGGATAATAAATGACTTAGGCTATAGTAGCAAAATAAAAAGACAGAATATTATGAATATAAAACCTGTTAAAAAAGAAAATAATGGATTATCCTTAGAGGAATGTTTAATAAATGTTGGAATCAATATATCTCATAAAAAAATTGGGGACGACCAAATAATATATGTGCTAGAAAGATGTCCATTTAAAGAGCATCACACTGACAAATCAGCTTATGTTATTGAATATAATAATGGAAATATACATGCTGGTTGCCATCATGACTCATGTAGTGAAAATAATTGGAACACATTAAAAGAGTTATATGGAATAAATTATAGTGGTAAAAATACCGACAATATCGCCGAAAAGGATAAAACAAAAGAAACACAAGAAGAAATAATATTAGGAATTGCCGATAAATTGGATATATACAGAACTAATATGGATGAAGTGTATGTTAAGTTAAATATAAATAATCGAATAAGCCATTTAAATGTAGGAAGTGATAAATTTAAGCGTTGGATAACGTTAGAGTACTATAGTAAAACAAAAAGAATGCCTAGTACTGAAAATATAGGTAAAGCAGTAAACTTAATAAAAGCAAAAAGTATGCTACAAGATCAAGTTACCATTGGAAAAAGGTGTAGTGTTATAGATGAAAATATTTATTACGATTTAATGAATAACAAGGGAGAAGTAGTGAAGGTAAGTAAAGATGGATGGACGATAACTACTAATTCAGAATGCATATTTGATTCTAATACTAGTATGAAGGAGCAAGTAAGACCCATAGAATATGAGAGTCTAGATATATTAGATAAATACTTTAGATATAAGGACACGAATCATTTAATATTACAAAAAATAGCATTAGTATCTTTATTTATAGATAATATTCAAAGGCCAATATGTGTCTTACATGGAGAGAAAGGTTCAGCAAAAACAAGTACTATGAAATTAATTAGAAATATTGTTGATCCATCTAGTGTACCTACAACATCATTGCCTAGAACAGTTGATGATTTGGCAGTAACACTAAGCAATCAATACTTAATATGTTTTGATAATATAGATAGAATATCAAATGATATTAGTGATTTACTTTGCACAGCAGTTACAGGTGGTGGATATGCAAAGCGTAAATTATACACTGATTCAGAACAACAGGTAATGTATTTTAAAAAAGGTATAGTATTAAATGGAATAAATGTAGTAGCAACAAGACCAGATTTACTAGATAGATGTATATTATTCGAGCTAGAAAGAATACCTTCAAGTGAACGTATTGGAGAAAATGAACTAAATAAGAGGATAGAAGAAGATATGCCTAAAATTTTAGGAGCGATATTTACGATTATATCAAAAGCAATGAATAAATATAAAAGTATAAAGTTAAATGATTTAGGAAGATTAACCGATTTTACTAGATGGGGATATGCAATAGCAGAAGTATCTGGTATAGGAGGAGATGTATTTTTAAATGCCTATTTAAACAATCAAAATGATTCGAATTATGAAGCTATACAATCAAATCCAGTAGGAGAAGCAATAATTAAATTTATGGAATCTAATAGAAAGTGGGATGGTACAAGTACAGAGCTATTAAAAGAATTGATAAAGGTAGCTGAAGAAGAAAATATTAATGTAAGTAGCAGTGGATGGCCAAAAGCAGCTAATTCTTTAAGTAGAAGGTTAAATGAAATAAAGAGTAATTTACAGGATATAGGTATTAGTATACAAATAGTTAAAGGCAAAGAACGAAAAATAATTATATCAAAGCAAGACTAAATATAACAATAAAGATACCTGCTCATTATCAATTACAAATGATTATATATTGATAATGAGCAGAATGATAAAGAAATCAGAGGAGGAAGATTTATGTGTAATTATATAGCACCATTAGTTCAAAATAATTCAGGATTAAAGAAAGGATCAGTTGCAAACGTAATAATACGAGATGTTAGAATAATTAGAAATGCAAAGTGGGGAACAAAACAGGGTGTAACACTTTTAGAGTTTATATTTGAAACGCAATGTAATCATATTGTTGTAAAAAAGATACCTTACTCATTTGATGATAATAATGAGATACATGATATATATGAAGCGGCTACAGGCAAAAGTTTTGATGTTAAAAGAGGGTTTAAGGTAAGTGAAATATTAGATAAAACAATAGATGCTACTGTAGATAAATATATTTATAGAGGTTATGAAGGAACTACTCTTATTGATTTTAGATAAGATATTAACTTGTAATTTTAAAGTAATGCTAATATTGATAATAAAATAATTTGAAAAGGATGGTAAATAGATATGATAAGTAAAATAATGCAAGTATTAAATGGAGCAAAAAGAGATGGAAAAAATATATGCTTAGGTTCGGATGAGTATAAAGAGTTAGTTAAATCTTTAAATGCAATAGCACCACAGTTTGTAAATATGCTATTTGAAATGGGATATGTAAAATCTGACTTAGTAAAGATACAAGGTAATAGTTTTTATGGACTTAGAGCTAACTTAGAATTTAACAATGAGAATGTGTATGAGTTTCTAGAATACTTATCGCAGTTAGATATACAACCTAGTTTAGTATTTATAAATGGATTAGAATTAGATTTATTTTTCACACCGATAAGGAAGATAAATCTTGTATCTGATGGAGATTATTTAGAATTGGTATCTAGTTTTATAGAATATATAAAACAATATGATGAAATAGGATTAAAGTTTATTGGGTGGAATTTAGATTGTAAATATATGGTTGAATGTAATCCTAACAAAGAGAGAAATACTTCATTTAATAAAGAATTATTTGATTGTGGATTTACTATGTGGGAGTCAAGTAGAGATAGCAAGATAGTAATACCAGGTGAAGAAGAGATGATTAATTTATAAATAACATATTAATGAAGCGAATTAATTTATAGATAGATATTATATATAGGATGGATATGAGTATGATTAGATATCACAAGGTAGAGATTAAAAGGAAGGATTTATATTCAAAAGATTATAGTAGAATAAAGTATTCCAACAATATAGATGAAGATAGAAAAGTAAGTCATATAAAAAAAGGTATAGTAGATGTATTAGTAAAGATGATGGAAGATTCTAATTGTTAAATAAAGAGATAGTAGAAAACTACTATCTCTCATATGTAATTACTACACTTATAAAAACTAAAATAAATTAAATTGGAGGAGAAGTTTATGAATACTGAAATAACAAAAGAAAAGAGAAAAGAATTATTAGCATGGTTAAAAATACATGAAGAGTATACAAGAGAAAATACTATAGAAGAAGTAAATATTAACTTAGGTACAAATGGAAGCGATGTAATAATAACAACAAGTAAAAATATATTAAAACCACAGGGTAGAGTAAAAATAGAACTAGATATGTGGCTTAAAGGATGGTCAAATAAGTATACCAAAGAACAAGAGTTTGAAATATCATTCCCAATGATATATTTAGAGAATAATGGTATTTATAAAATGACATATTACAATAAACACTATAGCAGTAGTGAAATAAATAAGTCAAAGTTAGTTAATGAAATAATAGAACAAACAAAAGCTTTATTAAATAAAGAAAACTTAACGATAGATGATTTTTATGGAGTAAATGGTTATGCAGAAATAGTACATTACTTAGATAAACATGGTAAAAAGAATTGGGATTTAATTAATGTAAATATTTGTGAAGTAAATGAATCAAGAACATGTAAATATTATGATGAAGATAATAAAAAAATAATAGATAAAGAAATTTTTGATTTAAAGGTCGATGATACAGATAAGATAATAGAAGAATTAGAAATTGATACGACTACGTCCTTAGGAAAAAGTAAGATAAACATAGTTAGATTATTTAGTGAGAATAAGATAAATTTTGAATTTTTTATGTATAGAGGTTATAATTTTGAATCTATTGATGCACAGGTATATGTAGATTCAAGTAAGGACATGGTAAGAGCAATTAATGAATTGATAGAAGTGATGAGTATAAAACCTAAATTTATTGATTATATGGGTGAGATGGGAGTAATTAAATTTATACCAAATGAAAGATTTTATTTTAGAAAATGGGTTGATTATCTATTATTATTGATTTCATTTATAGAGTACTTGGAAAGTATAAGGATTGAAGGTGTTCATCTAGAGTTTGATTTTTCACCATTTGAAAATAAAGAATTTATAAAAGTAAATAATGACTTAGAAGTGAGAGAAAATGTTAAATTTACTAAAGATTTATTTAGTTATACAGACAGATAAAATTTTAAATAGTAAAGAAATCACTATTATTTAGTGATTTCTTTACTAAATTATAATCAAAAATAAATATATGAGATAACTAATACTTAATAAAATAGGGAGATGTAGAATATGAATAGAGCAGTAGTATACGCACGTTTTAGTTCAGATAATCAAAGGGACGAATCAATTGACGCTCAATTAAGAGCAATAAATGAATACGCAGATAAGAATAATATAAAAATAGTAAAGGTATTTGCAGATAGAGCTAAATCCGCAACATCAGATAAAAGACCAGAGTTTCAAAATATGATTAAGTTTTGTGAAGCTGATACAACAGGTATATCTATGGTAATAGTTCATAAGTTAGATAGGTTTTCTAGAGATAAGTATGATTCAGCAAAGTATAAACATAAGTTAAAGTGTAATGGAATTAGAGTAGTCAGTGTTTTAGAAAGGCTTGATGGATCTCCAGAATCTGTGATAATGGAATCTCTTTTAGAAGGGATGGCTGAATATTATTCTAAAAATTTAGGTCGTGAAGTTATGAAAGGGTTAAAAGAATCTGCCCTTAAGCATCAAACTCATTTAGGCGGAACACCTCCATTAGGGTATGATGTTGCACCTGATAAAACCTATATTATAAATGAAGAAGAAGCTCAAGCAGTAAGGATTATATTTGATAGATATGTTAATGGATATTCATATAGTCAAATAATAGATGAACTTAATGAGCTTGGCTATAGAACAAAGAGAGAAAATAAAAAGTTTGGAAAGAATAGTTTATACAGTATATTAACTAATGAAAAGTATACAGGTGTATATGTATTTAATAAAACACAAAGAAAAGGTGTAAATGGAAAAAGAAATGGTCATAAGATGAAAAGTGAAGATGAGATAATTAGGATAAATGGAGCAATGCCACAAATAATAGATAATGATTTATTTCAACAAGCACAAGAAATGATAAAGAGAAGAAAGAAAGCACCAGGAGCCCATAAAGCAACTACATTCTACCTTTTGACATCTTTGATTCGCTGTGGAGAGTGCGGATATAGTTATCAAGGCAATAAAAGAAAAGATAAATATGGGAATGACTACATTTCATATAGATGTGGATGTAGGAAACAAAAGAGAGATTGTAAGAATAAAGAGATAAAAAGAGATTATTTAGAAGAATTTGTTCTTACAGAGTTAGAAAAGCATATATTAAATGATGAAGCTATACCCGTATTAAGTAAGGCACTAAATGAAAGACTAAAAACTAAATCTAATGATAATCATGAAATGTTAACTAACCTTAGAAATAAACTAGAGAAAGTAAATAAGGAAATTGAAAATATACTTAATGCTATAATGAGTGGTATAGTAAATAATGTACTTAAAAATAAGTTGGATGAATTAGAGAAAGTAAAGCTAAATTTAGAATTAAAAATAAATGAAGTTATGACAGATTTACTGATAAATAACAAAAACGCTTACATCACATGGGGTGTAAGGATGGGAGATGGATTTCTTGATACGATTGGTGCGCCCGCTCCTATGAAAGAATTTATAGAGAATAAATCACGTTTGGAGCATGGGAAAAGAGTGATAGTCAGTAACTCCAAGCTGGATGAACGGGAGATTACTTTGTCATTCACCATAGAAGGAAGTTCCCAAATGGATTATCAGGCAAAGAAAAAATCTTTCTTTGAGGAACTATATAAGGGTA
>ENA-OWPF01001042-OWPF01001042.1-human-gut-metagenome-genome-assembly--contig:-NODE-1042-length-26865-cov-4.891757_pt1 | contig 26865 bp, 50 predicted proteins | sample MGYA00248261_ERZ651840 | MGnify/ENA primary metagenome ERZ651840 (study PRJEB26924, sample SAMEA4378268) | human gut metagenome | biome: human gut; feature: human-associated habitat; material: faeces... | reverse complement strand
TATCTGCAATTTACAGGGAAGTATAGATAAGGTTGCCGGACAGGTAGGTATGACCGGACAACAAGTTATTAACTCTATACAGAGCATGGGATGCCAGATTGGTAACCAGATCGCTTCATGTTGTTGCGATGTCCGTACGGCTATTGAACGTCAGGGATATGAAAGCCAGTTAGCTATCGTAAACCAGACCAATACCCTGACCGGAAATGCCAACACTCAATTCAATATTTTGGGTGCCAAGATTGACGCACAGACACAAATCATTAACGACAAATTCTGTCAGCTTGAAATGCGTGAAATGCAACACCGGATCGATGAATTGAGCCGGGAAAATAACCAATTGGCATTGTCTGCTTCACAGCAAGCACAGACCGCTAACATTGTTAGCCAGTTGAAAGCTCCGTGCCCCGTTCCGGCATACATTGTACAGAACCCGAATTGCTGTGCGACTCCGGTTGTTACCGTTGCCCAGGCTGCTGCTCCTTGTTCCGGTATAACTTACTAACAGGAAGGAGGCAGCTATGGTAGAAGTAATTGCAAGAGTTCCGGTGCCGAAATTAGACAGAGTAATCCCTGTTTTGACGACTACAGGCATAAATGAAGACGAAACTGCCGATTATGGCATTTGTCCGTGTCTGTATAAATCATTGCCTGACGAAGGGATTATCCTATTAAAAGTCCGTCATTCGGCAACAACGGCAACGCTTTCGGCAACTATCGTAGTGCCAACGTCACCTGTAAGAAGTACGGTTGTAACAGAAGGATCAACGATGGGAACAGTAAAAGTCCCTGTTGTAGACAATCACAACGCTCAAGCGACAGCCGGGGATGTAGTACCGTCAGGGGAAACAACAGAACATCTTGTTTATTATAACAAATGTTCAGGTGTTTTCCGGTTGCTTGGTGTAACTACGGCAACTACGGCACCTGCTCAAACGGCGGAAGCACAGGAGACAAAAAGCGTTGCTAAAACAGCAAAACAGAGTTAAAAAACCAGAAGAGAGGGGATAGCCCCTCCCTTCCTAAATTTAAAAAAATGTTTAAAGATTTGAAGAAAGGGAATGTTATCTATGTTTTAGATGCTTCCGAAAGTCCTAAATATTACAAGTCAATAGTATCTTCCGTATCAGAACCATTTTTTCCGCAGGTTCAGCCGGGACAACCTTATCCACAATTTCAGCAAAAACTAGTAAATGTGGTTGGGAATGTAAACGGTAACAACGAAAACTATCAGTCATTACCGGAGAACGCAGAAATTGTTACAGCTAACAGTTTGACTATTTCATGTTCTCCCGATCTGCTTTCAAAGCATGTTGAAAGCATGATGCGTAACAGTAATGAAGTGCTGGATAGTGTAGATAAGCACAGGGAAATTGTTGCAAGCTGTGAAGGAATCCTCAAGGAACTTAGCCCGGCATATGCACAGGTAAAAGAACAGGAAGATAAAATTAACGGACTTGAAAGAAAAATAGGTGGCTTAGAAGAAGGGATGGGAGAATTAAAAGACATGCTTAAACAAGCTCTTTCAAATTCGAATCAGAGTAAAAACCCTAAAAACGATAAATAATTATGGGATGGCAAATGTTTGTAGAAGGTCGTAAATCCCGGATGGGAGGACGCGACGAAGAAGAACTCGAAGAAATGCTGGAAGAAGCCTATGAAGAAGGATGCAAAAAGGGAGAGAAAAAAGGTTATCGAAAAGCTATGCGGGAAATGGGCGAAGATTTTGGAGAACGCGGCGGTTATTCCGGCGGCTCCGGAAGCGGATCTGGTAGTGGTTCCGGCGGTTATGGGAACCGTTATTTTGAAGACGAAGATTCCGAAGATGATTTCGGTATGAGACGCGGAGTGAAAGGCACAGGCCGTTACTCCAGGTACAGGAGATAATATGTCTCTATAGAGGGGTGGAATTCCCCTCATTTTAATTTGAAAATTCTTAAAAATAACATATATGCATAAAATGAGAATGGATGTTTACGATGATATGCCCGAAGGCATGAGAAAGTACCTAAGCAATTATGGCTGGCACTTTTCGAAGAATATGTGCGAATTTGCCATTAAAAATATGAAGAAAAAAGATCCTTCCACGGGCAAACTTACGCCGATTACCCCCTATACTAAAGAACAGGTTGATAATATGCTAAAGCAATATGGCATTGAACTGACAAACAAAGAAGGATATGACTATGTATTTGCGGCAAATATGGCTAAATCAGACTATCTCGGTTCCTCTATTTCAGATGAGCAGCATATCGCGAAATTTGTAAAAGATTATGTTGAAGATCCTGATGCCTATCCCGGACTCCCTTTTACCCGGTATTATGCCGATACAATTGGAAGCGGAACAGTTGTAATGTGGGAGGAAATGCTATAAGTATGGGAAACGGATTAAATTATATTTTGCGGATTTTAAAAGGGGAATCCCCAAAATCAGTAATAGAGAGTATGCCGGAGGAAGATTACGCTAAGTTTCAAGCAGTAGCAAGCAATCTGAAAGGAACAGGACTGAACCGGCAGCAACGCCGGAAAATTGAGAGGAAAATGAAAACAATCAAAAGATGATAGTAAAAGACCTGTATATAAAAAAGTATGACTGGAATCTGCGCATCTACTACGCAGTGACCTGCTATTATACCGACGAAATTATGCAGGGTCTTTTCGAAATTCATTGCCCGGAACGCACAATGAGGAAGGCATATAAAAATATGTCTGCCTGTCGACTGAATACTGGCCTGACTTATTCTAATCCCCGACTAAGAGAGACTATAATGGTCATCGGCATGTGGTCGCATCCTTCGGAATTCGATAACTCTCTTTCACATGAGCTACGTCATTTTACAGATCATGTGGCAAATACTTACAGACTGGAAAGTGGCGGCGAGGAAGTAGCTTACTTGACAGGAGATATCCGGAAGAAACTATTCCCAATTAATTCGATGTTTTTGTGTAACTGCAAAGACCATAAAGGAGACATTCAAAAAGAATTATATAGATGTAATTGTAAAATTTAAATCATATGTCCGATAAGTTCAACATACTAATAAATTTAGCCGACAACGCAGCAAGCAGTTATATAAGTGAGATAGCTCTATTTGCTTTAAGATGCCTATGAGGACGCGTAAATATTTAGTCGTGAACATATCGGAAGGTGTGTAAGGGGGGATTTTGTCCCCTCTTTTTAATCTCTTAAAAAGCAAGAACAATAAAGTTTTATTATGGAATTACAAAAAAGTAATTATCAATTTTGATAATTATTTTTTTTGTGTATCTTTGTAGGCAAATGATATAATAATGGATTTAAATTTTGAAGATGAAGCTCTTTGTGAGTTATATGAGTATGGCTCGACTACTTCTAAGAAATATAGGAAAATTCTAAACAAAGATGTCATAAAAAAGTATAAGAAAACGATAGATTATCTTTGTCTTGCTAATAAAAGATCAGATTGGTTCAAGTTTGCCGGATTGAATTATGAAGTGTTGAATGGGGCAAAAGTGGAATCTGTAAGAATTGATAAAACTTGGCGTTTATTATTCAAAAGTACCGAAGATGACAAGTTAATAATACAGAAAATATCATTAATTGAAATATCAAATCACTATGGAGACAATTAAAAATAAACAATATGTTCCTTTTGAAGCAACGCATGTAGGTGAACTTATCAAGGATGAGTTATCTGCTCGTGGGATGAAACAAAGCGACCTGTCTCTTCTTACTGGTATTCAGCGTTCTGTTTTATGCGACATTATAAAAGGGAAACGAGGAATTACACCAGAAATGTCCTTATTACTTGAAAAAGCATTTAATATGCCTGCTTATATATTTATGAATGCGCAGACAAATTATGAACTTGATTGTGCGCGTATAAGTGAAAGGGTAAAAGTTCAAACGCGAGCAATGGAAATATGGCGGATTATAACCACCTACGTATCTGTCATTCATTTTGAAAAAATCGGCCTGCTTGGAAAGGATATTTTGAAAAATATAGATACAATATTCTCAATATTTCAGGTTAAAACTATTGATGAACTTGTTTCTATCTATTCATGCGAAAAAGGATGTTCATATTTCAAGAAGTCAGAAAAATTAAAAACAAATCCTATAAATTTATTTTCTTGGAAATATTACTGTTATTATTTATCAAAAAAAGACACCTTAAATATTTTATTTGACCGGAAGAATATGGATAATATTAAGGAGGAATTAAACAAAGTATTTCTGGCTAACGTGCGGACTTGTGAAAAAATTAAAGAGGTTTTAAATAAGTATGGAGTAAAATTTTATATTGTTGAAAAATTTGACCAAACACCGGTTGATGGTTTTTCTTTTTGGTATGATGAAAATCCAACAATAGTTGTTACTTTAAGGAAGAAAAATATAGACAATTTGGCTTTTGCTTTATTTCATGAGATAGGGCACCTTGCAAAGCATATTGATCGTGCGAATAATGTAGGCCGGATAGATATAGCAAATGAAGAATATATTGATCCAATCGAAGAAGAAGCTAATGAATTTGCAAGAAATTCTTTTATATCAGACAAAGAATGGAAAAATTTCAGATTAAAAAAAATATCTCCTTATCAAGTCCATATCAATATAAAGGAATTGGCTGAAAAATTAAATATTAATCCGCAAATTTTATTTGGACGATATCAATATGAGACTGGATTTTATAAATTAAAAAGTAAGTTTGAGACTTCTATTAATTAGTATTAAATAGCGAGGCATAACCCCGCTATTATTTTACTTTTTTAGTTCTTCTTTGTGTTTTTGTTGTTTGTAAAATTTCTTAGCGTAATAATTTCTTAGTGTAGTAAATCCTACCCAATTCTCATTTGTTAGAGGTATCCAGAAATACAACATCATCGTATCATAAGAGGGTAGTTTGTCATATTTTCTGCAAGTTTTAAAATATTCTCCTTTTACAATATTTTCAACTGCTTCGAAGTAATTATTTGATTAATTTTTCCCGTAGCATTACCGCCCTCATAGCACCGAATCTCGCGACCTGTAGCTGTTCTTCCAAAAAAAGCTTTCTGAAAGGGTATTGTTCAGGATAGATATTATACTTAACTTCTCCTGACATATTTATATATCTGTGACCGTTAATTACGATTTGCAGATTTTCATTGTAGGTTATTACACCTGTGTAATTTGCTTTCAGTTCTGTCAGCTTATTGTATACTTTATCCGATATACTTTCCGGAACACAGTAGTAGAAATACTTAATAATACCGCTTTCATGGGCATGATCCTTCTTGAAATCTGCAAGGAAATCAGAGTAACTCCTCTTAATTTCTATTTCCGTGAGGTATCCGGACTTGGATAATACAAGCATATCACATTCGTGGAATAATGCTAATGTATCGCTTAGCCCATGCACATTAAATGCGACTATATTTCTTATGTAGTTAAAATTATCTGATTTTGCCAGAGCTATTTCAATTTCGTATAAACTTCTTTCTGTATCCATATATTAAAAATAAAGAGAGGCTTTCACCTCTCTGTTAAACTCATTAATTTTCAAAATAATTATTCGTTTTTACAAATTCACGCCATTCTGAATTTGTAAAAGAAGGATGTTTCGTTTTAGTCCACAAACCACCAATCAGTTCTTCCTGCACACAAAGGATTTTTTTCTTTTCAAGTTGATAGCCTGAAGCTCTAATTCTGACAGTCCTTGATAAGTAATAATATTCCCCAAGGACACATCTTCTTGCCTTTATCTTAAAAGGTTTAATCCCAAAATAAAATTCAAAAGCATGACACGCTGATACGTTATTTACTGAACATGATAATGAATATTCGTTTTGTCCACGTCCCTGATTATGATGTGACAAATAATCGTTTAATGTATTTGTAAGATAACTAGTGTTTGTTACCATATTTGATAAGTCATCTTTATGAAATTCCAAATGACTACATATAGCCAGTTTCATACTTTCCCAGCATGGATTATATCCCTGAAAAGAGTGAAGATTATGTGTATTCCTTATGTGCGTGAATAATATTCTTGCAGGACTTAATTTTACGGTTTTCATCTTTCTATAATTTTACCAAGTTTAATACAAAATACAGGATAGTCAGGCGCACCCCATTCAGGCTTGCCGGTTTCAATTGAAATTCCTTTTAATTCAAGTAGTATTGTGCGTTTGGTGTATCCATACCGAAATCTAACAAGAGTATAACCTTTGTTAGAATGGGCATTGCAGTCATTGTTCATCCCATGTTCTTCACACAAATCACAAAACGACCCATCCGTTCCAATAGAACATAATCTTTTTGCCCAGTATGGTTTAACTTCTCTGTATTCTTCTTTCTTTTCTCCTCTCTCAATCATCTCATACCAGCACGCTTTAAGAGGCAAATCGAGTATTCTTATTTCAGTAAATTCAAAATGTCTTTCCAAGACATGATTACAATTATGTGGAATATCAGGGATTGATTCTGATTTGAATATACGCCCACAATGATCGCATTTATAGTATTTCATAATGTGTCTTTAAAGTGTTCTATAAGTTCTGGTACAGATGCCTTGTAAATTTTTTGTTTTGCAAGCAGTGGATATCTAAAATTTCCTATACATTGTTGCCAATAACCATTTCCATCCGTAAACCACTGCATGTTATCCGAATCATCCCGGAGCGCAGCAATTGCGAGAAATAAATCTTCGTTCGTTCCGCAATCAATTATTTCTCCGGTACGTTCCTCTGTATCTGCCAAAAATTCACTCTCTTCTTCTTCGTCAACCCGATGCACATCACAGGATGTACTTGTAAATAACCACCCGTCATGATAATTACAACATGAGCATAACTGATGCCCTAAGACCTTTAACTTTTCCCTTAATTCCGGTGTATTTTTCCGGATAAAAACTTGCTGTGTAAAACTCATATCATTTAATTAAAATTAACCCAGAACATACTTCTACAGTCAAGACACTTGCAATTATGTCCGCTTGAAAAGAAACCTATTTCGTAATTATAGGAACTGCAATAGGGGCATCTACATAGTTTTATTGTGTTCATTCATTACCTCCTTTCCTAAAAGTTTGTTTTCGGCAAGCCAGCATATCATCCCATATACTGCCAATAATAAATCATTCTCGAATCTGATTTCGCCTTCATATTCTATAATCCAACTTCCATCATATTTTCTTCTAATAATAAGATTGAGGTGATTAAAAATAAACTTGGGCATCATTTCAGTTAACTCCTGTAAAGTGGGAGCTGAAATACTTTCGAATTTATGAGGTTCCTTAGTATAGATATTACACATTTCACGTGTACATAAAAAATCTTTACTAAGGAATTGTCTGTCATGTATCCAATATAACATCGTATCTTTAAACTCTACACCTAACTTTTTTAGATGTTGTATTTGTTCTATGGTTAAAACTTCGTCTTTCATTTTTGTTTGCGTTGTTTTCTACTTAACTTTTTTTTGCCGGCTCCATTTTTTATTGGTTTAGAATGATAGGGTGTAATATTAGCCTCGTATTTTATTTCACATCTATTTATTTTTTTAGATTTCTGTCTTTTTAATTTACTCTTAAGTTCATGTATTGTTTGTTCCATAGCGGATGCAGCTAACAAGGAAGTCGTATAATCAGGCAAAATTTCCATTTATTTTAATTTTAAATGGTTAAAAAATAATTTATAGTGATCTCTAAGAGAGGTGACAACATACATCTGCTCTTTTTTGCTTAAACTTTCCCAACTTACAGGGTAATCATCTATAAAAAACTGAATTCCGGATTGCTGAGACTCAATTTCAATTTTTATTGTTAAATTACGCATACGTTCGGTTCTATAAATTCAACATTATATTTTTCACACCAGTATTCAAAAGGTTTCTTTTCAAAATGCCAGTAATATAGGTCGAATGCCCCTATATCATATACATACTTGTTATCCCATATCTTTATTTTTGTACTTAAAGTACATTTTACATATTTTTTGTCATTAGGGTTGGGGCAGTAAAATATTATAATTTTATTACCTTCATCAAGCAACTCCTTGAGCCGCTTGTAATCTTTACTTGTTTCGTAAGGAATCATTGTTATTTTACTTATTCAGATGGTGGTTTATTTTAATTTTTAGATACACCTTCAAACACATCATCCTCAATTTTCATACCCAGTTGGATGGAAATATTTTAATGTAATTGAAAAACTTGAATAACTTCATATCATCCTCTCCACACCGATCTATAATCAGCTTTAGCGTTTGATATAACCGATCGGAATCATTCCCGTAAAACTCCTGCGTTTCTATGCTGCATGTCCGGACATACTGTTTTAACTTTCTGCAATGTGCGAGAAGTAAGTTAAATTCCCGTTTTGCCTCACGTTTAAACTCACAATTATTCGCCTTAAGAAGTTCGTTAGCTTCCATAAAGGCACTTTCGAGTATATCTACTAGTAGAAAAGCAATATTGCTCTGTATGTTAGCTTGGTTCTTGCTTGTTTTCATTTTAATCTTCTTTCAATCAATTCTCTCAATTTAAAATCATGTTCCTTTTCTTTCTGAATGTCGGATAATCTCCTCTCTGTATCGGCCTGACTGTTTTTCTCATCATTACATATGCAAAAAGCCGTTCTTTCTTCGTTGTATTGAGCAACCCAGTTATAGATGACATTACCATCGATCCGGTCGTAAACTTTGCCGTATCGGCCTTTTTTGGCGTTATTAAAGCACAATTTGAAGTCTTCGATTTTGAGATAGTAGAAGTCTTCAACAATTAGCTTAATGGTGTCTACAAGCTGATTTTGCCCCATTGTTTTTCCAACTGAAAAGAAATCAATTAAATCATTGATAAGTATTGTCAACACTGCATACAATCTAGCTTCTCCACATTCTTTTTTGAAAACAGCAAGTTCAGGCGTAATACTGTTTACAGCATCTTCAACTGTCCGGGGACTGAGTACCGCGTAATATTGCAAGGGCCATTTCGTTAAGATTAGCACGCTCTGCTCTTTTGTTTTCGGCATCATTTCGGGCGGAAGAGTAATTATATCTTCCGGTGTTTTGCGTATTGTTTGCAGGTAGTTGTCTGTTTCCATTCCAATTTTCTCTAAAAATTAATTCATCATTCCACGACTTGTTGTTGAGAAAAGTTTCCGGATTCTTCCGGTATTGCTTATCCGGCTGGCATTGCTTGTATTTCGGAATATAACTCATAGTTAATTCCCGCTCTTCGTCGGAAAGTTTTAACCATTTTTTGATGAGCGATTCTTTCTTGCCAACTTTTTTGTCGTAAGCATCCCAAAATTCTTCAAAAGAATAATTCGGCTCTTTTTCTTTTTTCGCGGAACTTTTTTCTTTTTCTTTTTTTGGCTGTTTAGATTCATTATCCGGAATTTCATTTTCCGAATTATCGTACATATCCCCTGGGGGAATATAAGGGGGAATATTATATTTTTCTCTTTCTTTTCTTTCTTTATATTCTTTATTTTGGTTTGTCACTGGTTTGTCACTGGTTTGCCACTGGTTTGTCACTGGTTTGTCACTGGTTTGTGAAACGTTGTAATATTCATAATTACAAAGCTTTATTATGGTTTGTCCGGCGGTTTGTCGCTGGTTTATCATTCCATTGACTTGTAGATAATTCAAAAAATTAATCACTTTTGTACTTCCCCACATCCACCTTTCTTCCAGGAATCTACGACTTGCAATGATCTCACCTCTTTGGACTTCTATCACCCGGTTTCTCAGTATTTGCTTCGAGTCTTCAAATCTTGCCATGAAAATAAGATCAAGCCAAGCTTCGGAACGGGAGTACTGACGGGGTTCTTTCCAGAGGGGGTTTTTAAAAAACTTTCTGCTTAATTTTATAAATCCCTGATCGTCCATAGTTATATCTTATCTGATTTTTGTCTATTGCACTTTCTGCACAATACTGTAAGGTTATTAAATACTGTTTTCCCTCCTTGAGAATATGGTATTATGTGATCTATTTGTAAATTTTCATGACTACCACATTTTTGACAGGTATAATTGAATTTATCCAAAACTAATGATCTTAATTTTTTAGAAGCAAATCTTGGAGATGTATTGTAATTCAACCACTCGTTCCATATATCAAGAAAATCTTCATCTTTGTAGTCTGGATAATTCTGTATAGCCCACAAAGAAAAAGGATATAATTCTCCAGTTGATTCATTTATTAAGTCGCAATAAACATCGTCAAGGATTTTTTCAAGAAACCATTGTATAAACCTTAATTGCTTATATTCAGTGGATGTTTCAACATAGTCTTTAAAAAATGTTGTATCACAATTCTTCATTTTTATAATTTTTTATTTGCTCTATGTAATTCATTTTTTACTCCTTGTTTTCTTTTTCTGCAAAAACTCTTTTAATAACCTTTGCCTAAATTGTTCAGCAAGTACAACATCCTTTGCTGTCAATCCCATGGTTTTTGCAATATTCCCGTTATCCATGAGGCTATCGATAGCTTGTTTTAGAATAACGTTTACTGCTTCAATAGCTTTTACTGTTGTTTTGATTTTTATTTCCATCATTCAAATCGTTAAAGCTTTAAATAAATATCAAATGTCCGCAACGCTTATTTGGGTAAATCGCAAACTTTTCTCCGGCTGTAATCTTGATAATATGCCACTTGTGGCACTTCTCACAAAAAATCTTCTTATTCATATCGTTTCGTTCAATTTGTTAAATATTAGAATTTGTATCTTCCGGTATCTCATCGATATTGAAGAATACCATCTTAGCGTTAGTGCTTTCCTTTGCTTCTGCCCGATACTTTTCAATATCTTCGACTACTTTATCCGGACGTCGCTTTGTCCGTTTATCATTCTGTTCGATGATCAGGATTTCTTTAATTTTAGATTTCATATTTAACACACTTAATTTTTCTGATTAAACAATTTTGCTGCGGAACAACCGAAAACGAGCAATCAACCAGATTGTACTTCCAAGACTTGTAATGCCGACACGTTTCGCAGTCTGTGTATTCCGACGGATCGGGAAGGTGCGAGAACGGATTAACCGGTTTGGAAATAATCGGTTGTTGCTTCGGCTTGAGTGAGCGCATAGGTTATTTTATTAATTCTAGAGGAGTGAACATTCTTTCAAATAAATGATTGCATTCTAATTTGTTTTCTTTAAAGAAAATAACTTCTTGAGTTTCAGATTTACCAAATCTTTCAAACTCAATTTGTAATTCATATCTATTTCCGTAATAGCTTTTATCGCATGATACAGAAGTGATATTTATTACCTCTCCACAATTTGCCAACTCCTTAAAGTTAATGTCGACTATATCTTTATTTAGTTTATAAATTCCAGTTTTCATACTGATTCTTTATTAAATAGTAATTTGTTAAAAGAAAGAGTTGATTTTTAAATAAGCTGAGCATCCTGTTAATACAGTAGGCATCATAAAAGAACACCGCGATATAATTTGCTTTTTCTTCTCCTCATTCATTCTTAATACTTTGGGAGAATACATTTTTGCGTGACTAATATTGCAAGAAAGATCTACTGTCTTTTGAAGATACGGCCCTTCTTTGCCATGCATCATAATCTGATCCTCATAACGATTACAATGGACACAATTCTTACAGAGAGTATCATTTACGGGATTCTTAGAGCATGCTCTTTCGTGCTTTGTCATACCGCCTTTTGACAAACCTATTTTACCACAATATTCACAAGTGTATATTTTACCTGTTGTAGTCTTCATAAGCTGGTTGTTTTTGAGATAAAAATTTGTTTACAAAATAAATTTGACCTTTACCGGTTACTTTTGGAGTTACAGATACCAATACCTCACCGGAAGGTTTAGTTATTGTGGTTTTCTTCATTTCAAATAATTCACGATCCATTGATTTTTGTGTGGGTTGGTTATATCGTTCTCCATAAGCACATAAATAGGAATTTTGCCGAAGCCATTGGAACAATCTTTTTTCACCTATATCTATCCCATTTTGCCGAAGTATTTTTGCAAGTTCCCCAATGAGACATGATTTCTGGGACGTTTCAACGGCATTGGCAAACAATACTTTCGGAGCTTGTTGTTGAATTTGTTTTTACTGTTGTTCAATTTGTTCTGCTTGAGTGGCTGCTAATTTTAAAGCTTCGGAGTAAGATTGTGGAATTTGGAAACCTCCGGTTTGTTTTTCTTTCTCTAATTGTTCCCATCGGATAACTAATTTTGCTCTTGCTTCATCGTTAAATTTGGTTGCGATGTATAAACATTCTGTTTTAGTAAGGCTATAACAGGGTCTCATTTCCCCTTTTGCATCCTTATATTCAACGAGCGTAAAATTGCGCCCGTTAATTTTCTGCCATGCTGGTTCCATTTCTCTAATAGAACGCATAACGTCTTTGTGATTTCTATCTGATAATTCAGCAATTTCTAACGACGACATTCTGCCACCATTAGAAGAAATAATTATTTCATTCATGGTAAGTTATTTTGTAGTTTCTATTTTCAAAGCAAGTTCACGGATGCCGTTAGGAAGTAGGTTTTCCTTGATGTGTCGGAGACATTCGTTTTTCCAGGAATCGGTATGCTCCGGCCGACCTTTCTTGTGCCACTTGTTGAAGCGATCCGTTAAGCCATCTTCGAGGATGAACAAAGCAAACATATACTTCAGCTCTGTTTCGGTTTGGAGTTGTAGTTTTAGTTGGAAATTCTCAATTTCTAACCGTTGGTTTTTAGTAGTGAGCGTTTTGTTTTGTCGCTCTAATCGGAGGATTTTACCTGTTTCGTCAGGTATACGTTGAATAGTTACTACACTGGTAGCAGCTTTCAAATTCATCTTCGTTGGCATTGTTGAATGAAATTTGAAATTAATAAAATAAAGAAAGCTGTTCGCCTCCCAATTTCGCGCCAACGAAACTACAATCAGTTAAGAGAGTAGCCAACATGGGATTTGAACAGCCTTTATCTTTACAGATAATAGAAGTCAAAAGGACATAAAAAATGCTCCTCTCTAAAACTAATATGTGAGTTTCGTTGGCATGAAACTGATACAAAAGTACGACTATTATTCATAATTCCAAAATTTATTTTTTCTTTCTGAAACTTTCTATAATTTCACTGATTGCCCATCCGGTAACAAATATGATTGCAAGAGTAGACCAAATATGCTCATATACCATTTTAAGTATTTCCATAATTCCAAAATTCACTTATTAAAACTCCAACCTTTTTAGTTCTTCTTTTAACATATCCATGCGTTTGTGTATTCTATAAAGTATTTCTTCTTTTGTTATTATATCTGTAGGTATCGAAAGACACTTGTTTTCTGACAAACGGACGGTATCGATAAAAACTAATGTATACTTATCATTTCCCACTTCTTCTAAGAATTTTGTGTATTCATCAATCTGCTTTTGAATTTCTTTTTGTGTCATTCTCTTCTAATTTATCAGTATTCATACATGCAGCTAAAATCTTTCTATAATTAAAAACCAATCCTAACCGGCATGAATTTTTCAGTGTAGTTTTTATTTTTTCAAGTTCAATTCTAAGTGCTTCCTTCCTTTTTTGCTCTTTTACTAAACATTCATTTAACTTCTCGATATGAGGCTTGATTTGTGATAGTACATCATTCTCTCCAAAGCACGTTATCCTCTTTGATTCATATGATCCTAAACCATACACGTGCGTATAAGTAACTATAGTTCCACCTTCCTCTATTTTACATAATTCATCAACTTTTATTTGCATTTCTAAAAAGTCATCGTAAGGGATGTTGATTGTTTTTCTTTCTACTGGCATGGTTATATTTTATTTTTCAGTTATCAAATACAAATCCTTTCCGCAATTATCAATAATATACCGGGTTGGATTTACAAGGTCAACCCATTCATCTACCGAGCAAAGTCGCTCATCCCCGAAAGAAGGTGTTGTATACTTGTCGGTTGGAACGTAATGTATGTGGCCGGTTACTAAATCATTACTGTTATAACCGTCAATTATGCTCTTCACATCTTCCGTTGAAAAGTGTTCTAATACGCCGTGCGTGACAACAAAGCTGTTAGGAACATAAGTCTTATCGGAGGATAAAATATCTTCGACAAGAAAATTAGACTTAATTTCATTTCGCACGAAGTCTGGGCTATGTAAACTGTTGTTTATATCACACAACTTGATCATTTCCGGGTCTATATCCGAAAAAATAAACAAATAAGGTGCAAAGAAAGAACCTACTAATTTGGAAACAGTACCTATCCCACATCCTTCTTCCTTTATGTTAATTTTTCTGAATCCGGTTTTTCTATTAATAGAACTGTCGATCCTTTTTGCGATATAACCTAAGAAAAGGTCATATTTTCGCCTAAAAGCATCCTCATACTTCTTATTGTTTACCCGGTCTTTGTAGTAGTCAGCCCATTTACTCATTTCTTTTTCTCTTTACTTTTGTTTCTCTTCCTGCTCTCTTTCAAAGCAGCTTCAAGTAATTCTACCGGACACTGCTCTATATTTAACTGAGATAGCAAGCCGATTCGCTTGCTATCTTCTGGGGTGAAACAGCCGTTATTTTTCATCGGATAATGGTTTTAGATTTCCGGGGATTTCTTCATTCGGGATGTAGTGAAACACCTCTATAATTTTTGAATCTGCAACACTGATACTTTCAACCGGAACGACAAAAGTGTTCAGACTTTCATTTAGTCGTTCCAACGCCCGATCAAGGTTTGCAGCTGCTACAAGATAATTGTCCGTAGTTGACTTTTCTCTACCGCTTACTTCGTCTGCATCGATAATCGCAACTTTGGCGAGATAGTATTTGTCGTCATTTTCATCTTCCGATTCGATTACTTCCTTAATAGTCGATTTCTTAATAGAAGGAATATAAAAATCTCCTTTCACAATTATTTCCATTTCCTTTATGATTCGAGTCTCCGTCTCTGTATAAGACATGGCATCGATAAGATATTTTTCGGCTACTTTTTTCTCTCTACCGTCCTCGTTCACTTTCATGTACTTGACGGTGCTTTCAAAATAGTTTGCGGTCATATTAAATAAAAATTGAAATTGAAAGTGCTAATCCTAATACTACTATATCATATCCTACATGAGATAAGAAACTTTGAATAACATCCTGTATGTCAGATTCTTTTCTTCTTACTATCGGCCTTGTAAAAGAAACGATAAGCGACAATCCGACATACTGCGAAAAAGATAATGTTCCTATATCAAATGTTGGTACTAAAATCCATTCCCATATTTTCATTATCACAAATCCGTCAATCAGGAATGCTAACATTATTAGCAATACGCCTGTAAGCAATTTTCCTATATTTTCCATATTATTTACTTTGATTTAAATAGTTTATTAAAAAATGATAATGATGTGTTGTTTTGCTGCTTTAATGAGTTTAAGGAGGCGTTTTCATTGCTTAATAAAGTGATTTGTTTTCAAGATCAGTTTTTGCCTTCTGGAATACTCCTAAAATACTTTCCCTGGATTGAGTGAATTGTGTTAATTTATTCATGTTGTTTATTTTATTATTCTTCTGATTCCTTAAACTCTCCATTTTCTAAGATGTAATAAACATCTTCTTTAATTTTTTCTCCATCTACAAAAGCACATTTTACATCTTTGATAAAATAATCTCCTTTTATTTCTTCGCACTCAGAAACCACAATCCAAGCTCCTATTTTACCTTTGGCTTTTGCGAGCATTCCAGTTGCCAATGCGATGCTTCCTTTTCCTGCCGATGCTCCTGATTTGTACCCGGTAGCCGATGCTCCTGAACAGTTCCCGGTAGCCGATGCCCCTGAATAGTCCCCGGTAGCCGATGCCCCTGAACAGTTCCCGGTAGCCAAATTTTCTTTATTCCATTTAACTTTATTGAATATAAATTTAAGTCCAGCATCTATAATTCCCTTTAATCCTATCTCAATGCCGATATTAATTTTTGATGTAGCAACTTTGCTATCACAATTATCCTTGTCAATTTCTCCGCTTCCTTGTACTTCGCAGTACCTACTGTTGCTAGGAGGATAATATCCAAAAACATCAAATGGATTTTCGCAAAAATGAAATCCATTACCACATGCGATAATCTTTCCATCTTGTTCATATTCTTTTCCAATTTCATATTGAAAATTTCTACATTTTAAGTCTTTGTCAAATCCTTTATAACCTTTAATTACTTCATTTTCTTCCATTTCATTATAATTTTTCAAGTTTTTTAATTAAAATCTCTACTTTCCTCTTTCTTTCTCGTCCTTTTATATCCGAAAAAGAAACCGGACTATCGTGTATCTTTTTAAGATGTCTGATTAGCCCGGCTTTATCCTTGAATAAAAAGGAAGGATATTTTTAGGATCGTAAAGCATGATTAGAAGGGTAAGTCATCGATTGCTGTTGAAAAATCATCCAACCCTGATTTTTGTTCAGGTTGTTGTTCTTTAAAAGAGCAAAAGACTAATTTTTCCGCCCAAATGGTCACATCTGGGATAACATCATTACTTTTATTTGTATAAGCCGAAAAATAAGGATTTCCTCTAACATATATTTTTGTTCCTTTCGTAAGATAAGCCGTTAACTTTCCTTCTTTGTCTATTTTCATTACACGAACCCATGTTGTTTTATCTTCGCCTTTTACCTTTTCGGTAATTGCAAGAGAAAAGGAAGCGTAAGAATTACCTCCTATTACTTTTTGTTCGGCATCTTTTCCGATATTACCAATAGCTTGTATTTCTATCATTTTAATGTAGTTTTAATAATTGTTTTACTTGATTTTGCAGGAGGGTAAATGAAAGAACCGGTTTCCGGATCGACGATACCGGACGCCGGAATGTTTTTCAGAAATTTTGTCCGTTCTGCCATTTTCTGTTTCAGTTCGGTTTCCTGTTTTAAATATTCATCCATAACCGGATCACCGCAACCTGAGAAGTCGTATTTTACACCAGCCTCTTGTTGTTGAAGTAGCGCTCCTTTATATTCAAAATTCTTTGCGCCATATTTTTCAAATTCGGTCATTATAGCGTTTTGAATGTCGGGATGGTCGCTGATTCCTTTGATGATCTTTTCCATTTTTACCCTTGAAAGGAGAATGTCCAAAGGATTCTGTTCGCCTTCCTGGATAGATTGTAAAACCTGTTCGACGTAGAAAGAGGCAGGTCTGTCAAATTTCATTATTTGTTCTGTCATAGTGCTGGAGATAAGTTGTTTTTCTTTTCATATTCTACAAGTCCGGAACAAGCGGCTTTTGCCTGATCTGGTGTAATTAAGTAATGCTTTTCAAGTAAGCCGTGGAATGAAAACGGCGCATCCGGATTGGTCTCTTTGGCTTTTACTTCGGAATCATGCAACCATTTATATAGTTTGTCGCACATCATATCGTCCGTGAATGGTTTGCGCTTATCTTTATTTTGTTCTGTTTTGGTTTTTTCTTTGAATTTGAAATCATTCCCTTGCGCACCGTTACCATCGTCATCATCATCTCCACATATTCCGAGAATGGAGGTAAGGGAATACCGTTTATTATATGTTATCGCAGAGCCAATTCCCTGTGGTGTTTTATCCCCCGTTATTAAGAAGTTTGATGACAGCCATTCTCCGGAAGAGTGCATTAATATGGTTGTGACACTTCCGTCTTCGTTTACAAGTTGCGAAAATGAAAGATCATTTTCTGATAGCGGTTTTTTGATTTTTTCGAGGATGTTTGAAAACGTGGCATATTTGAATTTGTATGTTCCACCTGTTTTTGTTTTTACCTCAACTTCCCGGTCCAAATCAATTTTAGGTATTTGCGCCTGAAATTTAGATAGCGCTAATGCGATTTCTTTTATAGATTTTGATTTTTCCATAACTTTTGTACTTTTGTGTTGTTGTTTGAAATTAGACGCTATAAACGGAGTCGAACCGTTTCTCCCTCCAGCCGGGAATAGCGTTGTTGCCTTCGGGGGTTCCCCACCGACGTTTGTCGATTCAACAAGGTCTGTTATCCTTGCGATAGCAACCCACGGCGACGTAACCGGGATACTCTTTAACGTCCAAATATTTCAAAGAGCTTTTGTGTTTGTAAGGCCGTTTAGTTTGGCGACTGGGACAGCCTTACTTATTTTGTGTCCTTCCGGGCTAATTTGATTAGCCAGCATCACGCCTGTTCGGAAGAGAAGCTCTCACATTTTAACAGAGAGTTTGTTTGGCTTCACGTCAACTGATCTCTTGTGGAGAATCCCGGATTCGAACCGGGGAGTTCGGAACAGGATTTTACCTGTATCGTGCATGCCTGCACCTGCTAATTACACCATCCGATCTTATCCATCATTTCTCCGTGTTTAAATTTGAGCCTCATTGCTACTATCCGCAAATCGAAATAATTATCTGTCTGCTATTTTTCTACAATCGCCTCGCGCAGCCTTAGCGAAAACCACCCGTAATCGGTGTCCGAACAATTAATCCCTCAAATAACTATTCTCATATTGGACATGAGGCTCTTCCTCATGTGGGTTGTGGAGAAGACAGGATTTGAACCTGTAATACTTTAGTCGATTCGCTTAATGAACGCTTTCGGCTTTATTAATTAAGCACCGTCCCCGGTTGTGGTAAAGGCGATAGATATTGTAAAACTTACTATCCTTTTGTATCAGACCACTTCAAATTCCTTGCGTCTACCAATTCCGCCACTTCTCCTTAGTCCCGTTTCATTCTTATTTATACTCGTTCAGAAACGGTCTACTACGCCTTTAACATTCGAGTACTAAACTATGGCTTTAGTTTATCTCTTTAATTTAACATCCGATTCTAAATCGGCTCTAATCTCTTTTAAAATATCAATTACTTCCTTACATCGGTGTATAATATGTTTCTGTCCTAACATATCTTTAATTGTTTTATCGGGATCAACTTCGATGTTGCCAAGTTTTTTACAAAGTCCATTATAATGGATCTCCGCTTCATTTATTTGTTTTTCTACACTATTGGAAAATGATTCAATCGTTTTTATAATGCATCTTCCACGCAAATCAATCATGTTGTCAGTAAAATCCATGTTTGACAAAATTGCTCTTAACTTTTCCATTTCTATTTTATTTTTAGACAGTATTATTCTCCTTTTAAGAATGTTACAAATTCTTTCTCGAATAATTTCATGATATGCAACATATCTTCCCTTCTTCCACAGCAAAGCTGAGAGCCGAAAGACGTGATCGTATTCGTATAATACGTATCGAAGGACCGGAACCCGGAAGAACGCCAAGCAAACCAAGGATAGTATTTGTTCTGATCTGGATTACTCCAATCTGCCTTCCAGTTGTTGTTAAGTATATTTGCTGCTTTACAAGCTGTTTTTATTTTTCGTAATGCGATCTCGCATTCAAGAAAACCAGCTAATCGCAGTTTATCTTCATCGATAGGTGTTTCTCCCGTTACAATACAACAATCCTTATAGGATTTGATATCTTCGATTTTTTTTATCTTTTTCATCTATTTTATTTTAATCTATTTGCAGGACAGACAGATTCGAACTGTTTTCCCTTTATATCGGTTTTCCAAATGGCTAATTAAGCCCTTGTCCTGTCCGGATTTTTTATTAACGTCAGATTCCGATCCTGACCCTCCGACTTGTTTGAAAAGTTTGAATGCGCCTGTTACGTTAAAGAAAATCGGAGGTAAGAACTATCTTACATTTTAAGGTAGTAAGCACCTTCCGGATTAAAGTTGCCCGGATAGCTTTAATATTCTTTCGACTTTACAGGGACTGCATTCTACACCGTTAACAGTTACTATCTCCCTGTTGTCATCCTCTTTTATTAAGAGTAAACCATGCTCTGCACAATAAGGAATGCCATCTATCTCCATTACAGCTTCCTCCTCACACTCCCAACAGGTTTTTCTCTCTGTTGCTTCGGATAGATAAGATTCTTCTAATCTTGCCGAATGCCTTTCAAATGCTCTGTCGTCGTAAATCATAAACCAAATATTTCTTTAAATTTTTTATCCAGTCTTTCTAAAATTCTTACACGTATAGCAGGATCACACGCTTGATTATCTATAGAATAAATTCGGGATAATAGCTGTGTCCTCGACCCACAAAAACACCCACAAGTGTAGAATGGCTTACTGGCTATATGCTTATACCAAGTATGATTCGTTCCTTGTATTGCGACGTAAGTTTCTGTAATAATGAATTTGTCATTACTCTCTTGTTTATCTGAGGTGTTGGGGTTACCGGCCGCGTTTCTGCGAACACACCAGTTGGAATCTTCTGCAAGCTTTACAAGGGTATCTACCGGAGTGTTGGGGTTACCGGCCGCGTTTCTGCGAACACACCAGTCGGAATTAATTATTTCTTCTGTTGTTTTCATATTTATTTACTTTTAAAATAGTTCTTGTTTTGTGTGTTCTCCCAAGTTATATTACTTCTGTAACTCTTTTCAACCCTCTTTTTTATAAAGGACAACCCCCAAATAATTAGTCCTGTTCCACTAATCGATAAACCGGTTAGTAACTCTGTTGTATTGCCGGTATTTAAGCTAGACAATAGAAACATTATTCCAAAAATCACTATAAAAGCGGAGAGAGGTTTCATGATCAAATTTTTACATGTTGAATTTCTACTTCTGGTTCTAAGAATTTTTTTATAAATTCATTCACTTCGCTTTTTTTAAAAAATTTCTTATCTCCATCTTTATATCTTTTAAGTCCTCTTTTTCTCCATTCATTGATTTTGAAAATACTCACATCAAGTTCTTTCATCAATTTTTTTTCCGGAATAAATTCAATAGTGTAAAGTGTCGCAAGTTCAGATATCATAGAATTTGGAGACTCTTTCTTAAATTGATATGTGAGTTTGGTGGTGTTCATAGCTTAGATTGCATTATTGGCTTTTTTATAAGAGCACATCCACAATATTTTAGTGCAAATTCTCTGATTGCGTCCGGTTGTTCTCCTTCTGTTGTGAATCTTAATGCGTTTCTCACAGTATTGTCGCTCACATTGAATTCTTTTGCAATTTTTGGGATTACTCCTTTTTCGTACAATATTCTCGCTTTGTAAAGTGGCATATTTAATTTTTTATTATATTCGTGAATTACATTTTGCGTTTGTATTTTCACAATGTTTGTGTTGTGATTACAGTACAAATATAATGAATTTCTCAATACACAACAAAGTGTATAATGAATTTCTTTATATACAATCATTATTTAGATTTATTCTAAATAATATAAACAGGTAAATAAATGATAATTAGGTGGGTATGGAACTAAAAGAATTTATAAAAGGTGTGCTTTCAGACGTTACTAATGCAATCAAGGAAAGTCAAGAAGAAATTACGAATGGTGCAATAATTTCACCTATTGTAACCGGAGCTATCGAAAATATTTCTACCGAGGAAGGTAATCTTAAAATATCATATATTGATTTTGAAGTAGCATTGACGGCAAATTCTTCTAATGAAGAAAATTCCGGTGTAGGTGGTGGAATAGCCGTATTTTCTGCATTTGTGGGAGGAAAAACAGAAAAGGGCGAGAAAATCCAAAATGAAAATATATCAAGAATTAAATTTTCTATACCTATTGTTTATCCTTTTATTGTGGTAAAAGAAAAGAAGAAATCAATATATTCACATACAACTAACGGGTTTTAGCTAATGAGTACCGTCATAAATATATTTGACGATTTTATCAAATGTATCAGGGGTTACATCTCCCTTTATACAGTTATTAATCATTGATAAGATTATCTTTTCTCTCATTTTGCGCTCCCAGCGTTTTTTGAAGAACTTAAACATAATATTGAATTTAGAATTACAGTACAAATATATAAAGAATTTCATAACATGAGCGATCCAAGTATAATAAAACAAAGGTTATCCGAATTTGCTTATGCAATAGGAAAAAATAAAAGGCAGTTTACTAAAGATATAGGTGTGTCTGAAAGTTTTTTAGTAAGCAAAGGAGGGATAACAGAAGAGAAAATAATTAATATTATTTCTATATTTCCTCAGTTAAATGCGAACTGGCTTTTAACGGGGAAAGGAGATATGATTTTATCTCAGTCGGGGGATTTGCCTGAAAACGAATTAAATTTGTCAGAAAATAGTACTGATAAAAATTCGATGGGAAAAGCAACTATGGAAATTTATCAAAGAATCGAAATTATAAGAAAAGAATTTTTTGGCAACAACATAAATTTTGCTAAAGCAATGAATGAAAAACCAACTACTACAAGTGGATGGTGTTCGGGAACAAGAAACATAGGCATTAATGTTGTACAAAAAATATTAGAAAAAATTCCTAATATTAGCGATGTATGGCTTTATACCGGAAAAGGCTCAATGCTTCTCGCAGAAGGAGAAAATTTAAATGAAAATAAATCAAATTTATTGAAACAAACGATTGCGGAAAAACGTTTACCAATATCCAGTGATATTGAAAAAATGTTAAACCAAAAATTTGAAGCTATGACAGACGAATTAGGAAAACTTATTATGGAAAAAATGTCGAAAATAGTGGAGGGACAACTTGAGTTATTGAGAATACAAATAACAACTCAATCAAGAACAATAGAATCTCAGAATTCAGTTGTTGATAAAGTACTGGATAAGATAACAGGCGTAGAACAAAAGACTGGCAAAATAATAGAAATGGTTGAAAGAAAGATTGTATAATATGAAAAATGAAAATATTACCGTAGTTTTAGAAAAAATAGCAAGTATTATAAAAAATCAGGGAGAAGCTTGTGAAAATATATTTAAAAATCAGGTAGAGTTAATTAATAAACAGGTAGATATTATAAACCGGCAAATCGATATTATAGAAAAGCAGCATCAGGACAATGTAACGCTTACACAAAAGCTTATTGAAACTACTAAAGATAAATAAAGAAACCCCGGACGTCTCCGGGGTTATTTCATGAAAAGAAACTTTAAAATTACAGAAAACAAGTAAAGTATTAATCATGAAAGTGATTCAAAGATAATCATTTTAATTTATAGTTAAAGCAGAAGGTCTAAAATAGTTCGATTGAGTTCATCTACTTTTCTAAAATCAAATCTTGCATATCGGCTTGTTGTTGTTCTATAAGAATGGCCTAAAGCTTTGGCAATTGTTTTTTCCTCGGCTCCTGATATTGCCGATTGTGTAGCCCATGTATGCCGGGCATGATACATTATTAAATTAGGAATTCCTATAGATTTTCCTATAGTTTTTAAATATTTATTTATCCTGGAAGTAAAAGAATAATGATTTGTATATCTTTTATAAAAATTAAACATCCGATCATTGTCAAAATATTTATCGGATAATTGTTTTACTTCTGGTTGTATTTCAATATCAACAAAAATTCCCGTTTTGTGTCGGTGATATCTCGCACGGGTATCTTTTTTTAAATCATATAAATCTGATATATTTATACCAGTTAAATAAAATGAACACATAAAAACGTCTCTAGCATATTGTAAAGATTCGGAATTGGTTTGAAAGTCACGTATTGATTTTATCTGTTCTATAGTCAAAGGCATCGTATTTGATTCATGTTGTTGTTTAATCTTGTATTTTCGGAAGGGATCTTTTATTTCCGTCACTTCTTCGTCTATTGCCGATTTTACTACCGCCCTGATATTTCTTTCGTCTATCGCTATTGTGTTTGTCTTGTTGCCTTTCGCCTTCAGATGGTTGCGAAACTCGTTCAGCCAAGAATACGTTATATCTTCAAACATTACGTAATTGTTCGACCATCTTACTATCTTTTGCAGCGTGTTCAGGTACAGTTCCCTTGTCCTAAGTGCATTCCGCGCCTCTGCAAATTTTTTAAAATAAGATGTGAATGTGATTTCTTCCGGCTGTCTATTGTGGCGTTTTAATACATATTCCTTGATTTGTGATGCAGTCATTCCGTCCAGCTTTCCGGATTCTTCGAGCTCTTTTATGCCTTGACGTATTTTTATTAATACTGATGACAATTCCAAATTGAGCGTTTTAGCGTCCGGAAACTTCCGGTTTATTTCCATACCATTCTTACCAAGTACCCATGATTCAGCCGGCACATTAACTCCGGTACTTATAGCTACATTTTTATTTTTATGCACGATCCGTATTTTAAGCGGATAAAATTTGTTTTTATCCGCTCGTCTTTTGTCTAATATTATACTTGCTGTTGCCATATGGATAAAAATTTGCTATGTTTTTGCTATGTTTTGCTATTTTTTTATTCAAATTTCTACGGATTTCAACACAAAAAGTTTACTTTTTCGGCAACAAAAAAGGTTGCAAATCATTTGATTTTGACTTGCAACCTTTTGATTTTCAATTGTTTTTCTTGTTGTCGGGATGACAGGATTTGAACCTGCGACCACTCGCCCCCCAGACGAGCACTCTACCGGGCTGAGCTACATCCCGAAATGCGGGTGCAAATATAATGGGAATATTTTAATTTGGCAACAGGATGAGGAAAAATATCTCCAAAAAACCGATTTCGGAAGCTGATTTTACGGATAAAACGGGTTGAAAATGTTTTAATTTATTTAATTTTACCTGCCGAATGAAAAGGAGACTAATTTTTGACATTGGACGAGTATGGCATTTATACGTATAATAAATAAATTTATTCTGGTGTTATTGTTTGGAACGGTCGTCGTATCGACGGAGGCACAAAAAACTGTGCTGAAATTCAATCCGGATGGAACGTTTAAAATTGTACAATTTACAGACGTACATTTCAAATACGGTAATCCAAATTCCGATATTGCCTTGGAACGGATGAGGCAGGTATTGGATATCGAAAAACCGGATCTGGTGATTTTCACCGGAGATGTGATTTATGGAAAACCGGCGTCAGAAGGTATGAAGACGGTGTTGAATGTGGTGGCGGAACGTAAAATACCTTTCGGAGTCGTCTATGGAAATCATGATGACGAGCAGGGGATGGACCGTCAGGAGTTATTGCAGGTGATACAATCCGTACCTTTTAATTTGACGGAACAGACGGAGGGTTTGAGCGGAGTGAGCAATTATATTCTTCCGGTGAAATCTGCTGACGGGAGTCGGGATGCTTTGATTCTGTATTGTTTGGATTCTCATTCTTATTCTTCGGTGAAGGGAGTCGGCGGTTATGATTTTCTGAAGTTTGATCAAGTCGATTGGTATTTGAAGAATAGTACGGCTTATACAAAAGTAAACGGAGGAAAGCCTTTGCCTTCGCTGGCTTTTTTTCATATCCCATTGCCGGAATACAGCCGGGCGGCTGCGGCAGAAGGAGCGATCCTGATCGGCGCCCGGATGGAGCCTGCCTGCGTTCCGCAGCTGAATACCGGTATGTTTGCCGCGATGAAGCAAAGCGGGGATATAATGGGTGTTTTTGCCGGACATGATCATGATAATGATTATGTGGTGTATTGGAGAGATATTTTGTTGGCTTACGGGCGTTATACCGGAGGAAATACGGTATACAATAATATTCAGAACGGTGCCCGGGTGATTGAATTGAAAGAAGGAGCCCGGGAGTTTAAGACCTGGATCCGTCAAAAAGACGGTGTTGTCAATCCGGTGGATTTTCCTGCTACTTTTCAGAAAAAAGGAGATCCGGAATAAGTATTGATTTATGATTTTGGATTGTTGATTTACGATTGTTTTGAGAAGGGCAGGTGGCAGATTTTAGATTGAGTTTATAAGTTTTTCCTATTTCCCTTTCCTTTTAGTTTCTTCGGATGGTATATTCTTCTATACCGAGATCGGCAAGGGTATGTTGTAAATCCTCCTCATTGTCGGAAAGGAGCAGGAGCTTGTCTCCGGCAAGAAGCCGGGTGGAACCGTTGGGAACAAAATAGCTGTCGTATCGTTTGATCATAATGACGAGTGTATTTGGGGGAAGGTGCAGTTTATGGAGGTGGTCGCCGTCGATTAACAGGTCCGGCATAACGGTAACTTCTGCAATGACCGATTTGATGTTTTCAGCGAGAGCCATATTGAATTCGTCCGGCAGGTTCTTTACCGGCTGTGATAAACCGAGTAGTTTTGCCGAGATAGATACTGTCGTACCTTGTAGTAACAGGGAAAGAATGGTAATGAAGAATACGATATTGAATATTTGTCGGGCACCCGGTATGTCGGCCAAAAGCGGATAAGTTGCAAAAATGATAGGTACGGCTCCCCGTAAACCGATCCAGGAGGTAAATAAACGTCCTTGCCATGTCATTTTCCGGAAAGGGAGTAAACACAGAAAGACGGCAAGCGGCCGGGCGATGAATATCAGAAAACCTCCGATCAGCAGACCGATAGGAGCTATCCCCCATAGTTCTGCCGGGTTTACCAGTAGGCCTAGTGCCAGGAACATAATGATCTGGAATAACCAGGCGATACTGTCGAAAAAGTTACTGATATTTCTTTTGTAAACAATCTGATGATTTCCGACGATCAGGCCGGTGATGTAAACGGCCAGATAGCCATTGCCTTTCAGGAGATCGGTGATGGAGAATGTAAAGAATACGAATATCAGTAATATGATTTGATAGAGGGAATTGTTTGTCAGGCAGATGTGATTGATGATGTATATGGCCAGACGTCCGAGCAGGTAACCGGTGGCGATTCCGATACTGAATTGTAAAAATAGAGAGAGAAAGATATAATTCCAGCTCATTTCACCCGATTGCAGTACCTGTAAGAGGAGTATGGTGAGCATATAAGCCATCGGATCGTTACTTCCGCTTTCGAGCTCGAGCAGAGGGCGCATGTTTTGTTTCAGGTGAAGGCCTTTGGAACGCAGAATATTGAAAACGGAGGCCGAGTCGGTGGAAGACATGACGGCTGCCAGTAACAGACAGCCGGCTAAAGGCGTGATAAGGTTGGGATAGAAGTATCCGACCAGCCAATATATAAAATATCCGGTAAACAACATGGTAAATAGTACACCCAGGGTGGCCAGTATAATA